>Ga0163147_10003007_pt1 | contig 23106 bp, 24 predicted proteins | sample OliLakLV19MP6G1_FD_148597 | JGI IMG/M metagenome (GOLD analysis project Ga0163147, IMG submission 148597) | Freshwater microbial mat bacterial communities from Lake Vanda, McMurdo Dry Valleys, Antarctica- Oligotrophic Lake LV.19.MP6.G1 | ecosystem: Environmental > Aquatic > Freshwater > Lake >...
CGGGCGCATCCCGGCCTCGAGCGGAGCGCGCGGCTCGCGCTGCTCGGCGGGAGGGTTCGTGCCGCCGCCCGCGCTGCCGGTGCCCCGGCTCGAGCCGCCAGGCGCAGCCCCTTCACCGCCGCTGCGCGGCCCACGCCTGCGGCCCTTGCCCGCGGACCCGTCGGGCGCGGGCAGCGGGAAGTGCTCGTCGAACGACGCGTCGAACGCGGCCCGGTCGCGCTCGTCCTTAACCAGCGCGGCCGCGAGCGCCTCGCGCAGCACGTCGCGTTCGACACCCGCGGCTTCCACGGCGGCCATGGCGTCGATGGTCTCGGCGACCGAGATGCGCACCCCGGCCTTGCGCAGGCGGGTGACGAACGCCATCAGGTGCGCGCGCACGACGAGCACACGTTTGCCACCTCGAACGCCTCTTGTATACCGTCCGGTACATTGCCTCGGGAAACAGGAGGAGACGTGTCCGATACAGCGCGAGCGAGACGCCCCTTGAAGCAGGGCTACTTCACGGTACCCGAAGATCCGGTAGAGCCGCCGAAGCTGCTCGGCACGCTCTGCAAGGACTGCGGTGAGTACTTCTTCCCCCGGCGCGCGGTGTGCGCCAAGTGCCTGTCGGAGAACACCGGCGACGCGCTGCTCGGGCCGCAGGGGACGCTCTACAGCTACACCTTCGTCCACTTCCCTCTGTTCGGCTCGACCAGGATGGAGCACGTCGGCTACGGCGTCGGCCAGGTCGATCTGCCCGAGGGACCGCGCGTGCAGACGCCGCTCGCCGGCAAGCAGGAGGACTTCACGGTCGGCATGCCGCTGATCGCGGAGCTCGAGCCGATCCGCGAGGACGGCGACAAGGACGTGGTCATCCTGCGCTTCCGTCCCACCACCAGCGCGGGAGGCGCACGATGAGCATCCTGAACAACGGACGCGAGGTCGCGATCCTCGGCGTCGGCATGCATCGCTTCGGCATGTTCCCCGACTCGAGCAACGCGGAGATGGGGCGCATCGCGGGTCTCGCGGCGCTCAAGGACGCCGGCCTCGGATTCAAGGACGTGAACGCCGCCTATGCGGGGCAGATCTTCGCACCGGTGATGACTGGAGTGCGCGTGATGAAGGAGTTCGGCCTCACCGGCATCCCGGTGCAGCGCCTCGACAACGCCTCGGCGACCGGCTCGGCGTGCCTCTACGAGGCGGTCGGTGCGGTCGCGGGCGGCCGCTACGACGTCGCGATGGTGCTCGGCTTCGACAAGATGACGAGCATGATCCAGGACAGCACCGCCGGCACCGATCCGGCGAACCTCGAGGACGCGATCCTGCCGGCGGCGTTCTTCGCCATGTGGGCGACGCGCCGCATGCACGAGCGCGGCACCAAGGTCGAGCACCTGGCGAAGATCGCCGCCAAGAACTGGAACAACGGCGCCAGGAACCCGATGGCGCAGCGCCAGTCCGACAAGCCGGTCACGTACGAGAAGGTGCTCTCCTCGCGCATGGTGGCCTGGCCGCTGACGACGATGATGTCGTGCCCGATCGGCGACGGTGCGGCGTGCGCGATCGTCGGCACGGTCGAGCTGGCGAAGAAGCTGAACCCCGGCCGCCCGGTGGTGAAGGTGGTCGCATCCGCGCTGCAGAGCGAGCGCTACGACCGCGGCCACCTGTTCATGGGTCCTGTGGTCGGTCCGGGACGCATGACCGTCGACACCTCGGCCGTCTGCTACCAGCAGGCGGGCGTCGGCCCGAAGGACATCGACTTCGTGCAGGTGCACGACGCGTTCGCGATCGAGGAGCTCGAGTACTACGAGCTGCTCGGCATGTGCGCGCGCGGCGAGGCCGAGGCGTGCATCGAGCGCGGCGACTTCGAGCTCGGCGGCCGCGTGCCGTTCTCGACCGACGGCGGTCTGATCGCGCGCGGCCATCCCGGCGGGCCGACCGGTCTCGCACAGATCTGGGAGAGCACGCTGCAGCTGCGCGGCGAGGCCGGCAAGCGTCAGGTCGAGAACGCGCGCACGGGCCTCTGCCAGATGATGGGTGGCGGCAGCGTCTGCGTGATCCACATCCTGCAGAAGGGATGAGCGCCGCGAGCCGCGCCGCCGCCGGCTAGGAGGTGGTGGCGTGGCTCGCGAGCGGTACCAGCATTCCGTGCTGGCCGAGCGCGTCGAGCAGCTGCTCCGCGAGGAGCTGGTGCCCGATGCTGCTCGGGTGCACGTGCTCGCCGAACAGCCGCTCGTTGTCGGCGTCGCGCCTTTCGGTGAGCTCGTCGACCTCGAGGTAGGGGATCTGCTGCGCGAGCGCGAAGTCGCGCAAAGTCGAGCGGTAGAGTCCCATCTGCAGCGCTTCGGGCGGGTTGGTCTTGCGGTCGCGGTACACCGGACCGACGACCAGCACCGCGGCTCCATTGGTGCGCGCGAGCTCCATCATGGCGAGCACGTTGGCGAGGTAGTCCTCGCGCGACACGCGCGGCCCCGGCGCCGGTAGCTCGACCTTCGGCCCCGGTCGCGACGTCCACCAGCGCCAGGTGTGTAGCAGCGCCTGGCTCGAGCTCAGCACGGCGCGCAGCGTGGTGGCGACGCGGTCGCGCGACATCACGTCCTTGTCGGGGAAGTGCTTGCGCGCGACATCGTTGAAGCCGAAGCAGATCACGACCACGTCGGGCTCGAGCCAGTCGATGCTCTGCTCGAGCAGGATCCGCCCCTGGTAGGAGCTGTAGCCGGGCACCGCGAGCGCGATCACCTCGACGTCGCGGTCCGGGTACAGCTCGCGCAGCAGGCGCTCGAGACGGGCGGGGTAGGGCGCGTCCGTGCGGTCCCACTGGTCGGGGGTGTCGGGGAAGACCAGGGGAACGCGGAAGCCGAAGGTCACCGAGTCGCCGACGCAGACGATGCGGAACCTGCCGGGCGGCTTCGCCTCGATCGGCCGGTCGTGGCGTAGCCCCTGCGCGTTGGTCGAGACCACGGTGAAATCCCAGATGGCGCGCTCGACGTTCGGCCGCAGCCGCCAGAACAGCATCGGGTCGCCCGCGAACAGCGGCTGCTGGTCCTTAGGCGTGCCGTCCGGCGGGTCGCCGAACAGGGTGAGGAAGAAGTCGCGGCTCGCGTAGTGCGGCAGACGGAAACGCACGCCCGCCTCGATGCCGAGCAGCAGCACCGCGAAGACGAGCAGCGGCAGGACGAAGCGGAAACGGCGCTGGGAGCCCATGGCACGTCCTCCGTGCGTCGCTGGAGCGAGCCTGTCAAGCGTCCGCGCCGATGGGTAGTGTTGATGACGACGTGCATCACGTGGATGCGGGCTCGCAATTCAGCCGACGCTTTGGGGCGTCGTCGCTTCGCCGCTGATCCAGATCGGGCATTCGACCGTGGTTCGCGAATACCCGTCAGCGCGTGGGCGCGAACGCCACCCCGGTGATCGCATCGGTGCCAGCTGGAAGCTCGCCCTCGACCCAGCCGCGCTCGCCCGCGGCACGGACGAGGACGAATCCCACGTCTGCATGGGACGACACGTGCCTCGCTCCTACGACGAGTACCCTCGACGCGCCGGCGACGACCGTGACGAGATCGACGTCCGTCCCGTCGTACTGATGGCCTTCGTGTCTCACGACGGGCGGCGTCGTTCCGTCGTACGGAACAGTCCGTTCCGTGGTGGGTAACGCGCGCATCGCGGGCGCGAGCTACACCGCTCGCTGAGTGGCGGTCGCGAACGCGCGGCGGAACCCTACCGCCCTTCGACCCAGTCCTCCGGTACGAGCTGCCATGCAAGGGCGGCCACGTCGACCAGGTAGGCGACGGCCAGCAAGGCCGTCGCCGCGGTGACGAGTCGCGCGAGCCCACGACCGCGTGCCGACTGCCCGAGAGTGGACAGCGCCTGCGCGAACAGAGCCGCAAAGGCGAGGACGGCAGGCAGGACAAAGATGTCTTTCATGAACGAGAAGTCACGTTACGCGAGTGCGAACGCCACGATGAATGCGAGGTAGCCGGCGACCGCCACATCCACTAGCGTCGTCGCCGGCGACGGCAGGGCCGCTCGGGACTGCCGGGCGGCGGTCGGCAGCCACGTGCCGGCGCGACCGACGATCGTCGCGCCGAGCAGCGCGGCCGCCGGCAGGCCGAGTACGAAGGCGATGCGCCCGACAGCTTCGACCGCGCCGCTCTTCGATTGCCACGAGGGTGGCCACGAGGCGTAGCGCGAGAAATGAAAGCGCCCGTAGAGCGTCGACCAGAGCGACGTGCGGCTCAATGGGATCGGCGCGACCCCGTTGTCGATCGTCGGGTGCTGGAGCAGATCGACGACGCGGAACGTGAGCAGAGCGTCGGGGATCGAGCGAACGCCGGGCCGGACGACGAACGCATCCCGGGCGGCGCGCATGCCGCTGGCGTCTGCTCGATCGTCGAACGGCAGGCTGAACAGCCGGTAGTGATCGCCGAACGGGAAGAAGGCACCGAGCGCGATCGCGACGACGACGGCCCAGCCGACGAACGGGGAGACGAGCCGGCGCGGCTGTCGATCTAGGCCACGCCGCGCCGCGAGGAGCGAAGCCAGGAACGCGGCCGCTACCGCCGGAAGGACCACGAGGCCATTGCCCTTCGCGAGCGGGGCGAGCGCCGATGCGGTGGTCAGGAGCGACCAGCGCGCCGCGGACGGATGCGCGAAGAAGCGCTCGCCCGCAAAGAGCGCGAGCGAGACGAAGAAGATCACGAAAGAATCGTTCGTCGCCTGGGCTCCGATTCCGATCAGACTCGGGTTCAGGGCGACGACGAAGGCGACCCGACGCGCCTGCTCCGTCGCGCGCACCGAGCGCAGGAACCAGCGGGCGAGGAGCAGCGTTCCGATGCCCGCGGCACAGCTCGCGAGCTGCGCGACCGTGCGGCGAAGCGGTCCAGCCGGAACGTCGAGCGCGTTCTACAACGAGGCGACGGTGGAGTGATAGAGCTTGGGCTGGACGCCTTGGCTCACGTCGTGCAAGCCGGGAATCCGGCGGTGCTCGGCGATGAACTGCGCGACCGCGAGATGGTCGTCGTTCGATTCATAGTTGACGAGCGCGAGCAGCAGCCGGAGGGCGATCGCAACCGACAGGATACCGGCATCTAGCAGGCGCCGCCGGCGAGGTCGCAAGTCGGCGGACGTCACGGCTCCCATCGACGCCTCTCGGAGGCCTTTCTGTCATCGGGTCGCAAAATCGTGCTTCCCTCCGATTTCCGCTCGCGACGCTGAAAGCGAGGCGCGGGGACGTCGTCTCTTGCCGGCGTATGCCCGCGTCCGTCGCCTCGCTTTCGCATCGACGCGCCCTCCCTGCGGTACTGGTCGTCGCGTTCGTCGCGCTCGCGACGACGTACAACGTGCTGACGCCGCCATGGGAGGCGCCGGACGAGTTCGCACACTTCGGCTTCGCCGAGCACGTCGTGCGCCACCGGGCGCTCCCCGTTCCCGACGCCGCCGACGCCGGCGAAGCGCACCAGCCGCCGCTCTACTACGCGATCCTGGCGGCGGCGATCGCCTGGGTCGATCTCGACGATCCGAGCGGTCGGTTCCGCTTCAACCGCCAGGCGCGGATCGCCGGCACCGGCGGCGACGACGTCAACGTCGCGCTGCACGGCAACGACGAGTCGTTCCCGTTTCGCGGTGTCGCGCTCGCAATTCACGTCGGGCGCGCCGTGTCGACCGTCTTTGGTGCCGCGACCGTGCTGCTCGCGATCGCGCTCGCCGCCGTGGTAGTCGGAGCGCGGGGACCCGTCGGGGCGGTCCAGAGGTTCGACGGCTCCTGGTACCAGGGGCGCTACCTGTTCCCCGTGCTCGCTCCGGTCGCGACCGTTCTCAGCCTGGGTGCGCTCGGCCCGCTGGCCGAGCGTCTGCGAGCGCGCGTCGTCCTCGCCGTGGTCGCGTTCCTCCTCGTCGTGGCGGTAGCACTTCCCTACTCCGTGCTTGTACCGGCGTATTCCCGGACCGATTCCGCGAGATCGGTTTCCGCGACGGCTGTGGCCGAAGTGCCCGCCGTTGACGTCGAGCGCCCCGTCACGAGCGTGGCCTTCAAGATGATCGCCAGCCGATAGATCGCATGCTCTGCGACGAGATTGCTTGCTCGGCAGTCAACTTGCGCTGTTCGTCCTCGCTCACCTTGCCGCCGACGATCCTCGAGGAACAGCGCTTGGCGCGTCACCGTAATGCGTCCTGGCCCGCGCTGAGCTCCCCCAGGCGCTATCAGCATCGCTGACGGCTACCCGCCGATGGCTTCAGGGTCGGCTGGCCGCATCACCGGCAGGAGGCACGGGGGAACGCTTGCGGCGTTCCCCCGTGCCTCCTGCGATGCGAGCCGCGACGGCTCAGAACTGGAGCGGTCCCGTGCCGGTGCCGCCGCGCGAGGGCGGCAGGGGGTTGGTCGGCGGTGTACTCACCAGGTCGCCGCCGATCTGATCGATGATGCCGTCGATCAGCTGGAGCACTGGCTTGATCCCGAGCACGTCGACCTGCAGGCGGTCGCCGAAGCCGAACGGGTCCTTGTCGCCGAATGCGCTGCGGACGGTGTAGCGCAGCGTGCCGAACGAGTCGCCGGGCAGGCGCTGGTAGCTGAAGTCCTCGATCCACGCTCCGATGCGCCGCTTGTGCTCGTCGCCGCAGGTCTCGGCCAGGTCCCAGCCGGTCAGCATCGGCATCGCCCAAGTGTACGGCGGCGTCTGCACGACGAACTCCTCGCGCTTCAGTGCCGGGGTGCCCAGCGCTGCGCCGCAGCTACGCGGGCTGCGCGCCTGCAGGCGCAGGTGGTTGTTGACGGCACCTGCTCCCTCGGTGCCGGGCAGGCGGGTCACCGTCTGCGGCTGGAACAGGTAGACGCTCTGGCCGCCGAGCACCGACACGATCTCGGCGGAGCGGAACTCGCGCGTGTCGTTGTCCTTGAATGCGACGTCGGAGCGCCACTTGACCTTCCGGTTCCGTATCTTCGGCGTACCCAGATCGAAGCCGAACTGCAGCACGTGGTGGTCGTCGTCCGTGAAGCTCGTCGCGAAGCCCGCCAGCAGGACCGCCTTCGGCTTGACGTCGGGAGACTGGTACACGCCCTTGATCCTGTGCACGCCGCCGCTGCCGAGATCGGTGTAGATCAGCGACGCGTGCTGATCCGCGTGGGTGACCGCGATGTCCAGACGGTCGAAGAACCGGACCGCCCCGCCCGGAGCGCGCGTCACCTCCGGCCACGCGACGACCGTGTAGGCATAGCACCAGCGGTAGGAGTCATCGCCGTTGCGGTCGCTGATCACGCCGCCGGCGTCCCAGAACAGGATGTTGTTCAGCGTGTGGATGTTGTAGATCGCCGACCCCAGTCCGACAACGTGGTGGTCCTTGCTCAGGTACTCGAGGTCATACCCGTTCTGGTACACGGTGCCGGTGTAGCCGGCCGGCAGCTCGATGCTCTCGGTGATCCGCATGCCGATGTAGTCCTCCGAGGCCGCCTCGCGCGCCTCGGCGCAGCTCCGGCCGTGCTCGACGTGCAGCTTGCCGGGGTCGTCGACGACGACCTCGCGCTCGCGCACCGTCGCCTCGACGTAGGGTGCTGAGTCGATGATGGCGTAGACGTTCTCCGGGCTGTCGAGCGACGCGGGCGGGCGGTACACGCACGCCTGCATCAGGTTGACCGCGATCACCGCCAGCGCGACGGCGCTCGCGGCGAGCGCGCGGCTCATGGTGCGCGCGCCAGGCGCGTGGGGATGGTTCCCGTCGTGCGTCGTCGTCGAAGAGTTCATCGTTCTGCTCCAGCTTCCGTCGCTAGAGCAAGGGCGGTGCCACGCTCGACGCTGCGCCAGGAGCCGAATTCCTGGGCCTGATGGCGACGTCCGCCGCCTCTCCAGGACGCTCTTTCGCGTGCGATATATCAGCGCGATACGGCGAAGTCGCCGTATCGCGCCGCGGACCGAGTCGCGCCGCGTGCCCGATGACCGGTCAGGCGGCCACGGCAGGTGCGCTGGTGCCGGTCGCCGCCTGCTGCGCGCGCCAGCGCGCCCGGATCATCTTGCTCGTCTGCCGCGAGCCGTCCGGGCTCCAGCCCGGCGGCCCGAACAGATAGCTCAGGCGCTCGCGTGCCGAGCGCGCGCCGCGCAGATCGCGCGCGATCGCCAGCCACTCGTGGCAGGCGATGCGCAGCGGGTTGTAGGTCGAGATGTTCTTGACGAGGCCGTAGCGCACGGGCTCCTCAGCGAGCTCGGGCGTGAAGCTGCCGAACAGGCGGTCCCAGACGATCAGCACGCCGGCGTAGTTGGCGTCGAGGTAGCGCGGGTTGGTTGCGTGGTGCACGCGGTGGTGGCTCGGCGTGTTGAGCACCAGCTCGAGCAGGCCCATGCGGCCGATCGCCTCGGTGTGGATCCAGAACTGGTAGAGCAGGCTCGAACTGCGGCTCCGATCGCGGCGTTGATGAGCACGCTGCCGATCCCCATCGTCAAGCTCGCGCGCGTGTCCCGGCCCGTGTAGAGGACGCGCCAGCCGTGCCGGCCGGCCCAGGCCTCGAGCAGCATGCAGGCGATGAACACGGGCACCGCGAACAGGATGAGCGTCGACGATTCCATGGCTCAGCCTCTCCTGTCGTGATCGACGGCGGCGAGGCGTCGTACGGTCGCTTTGCGAGGCGCGCCCTCGAGCGGGGTGGTGAGCTGGCGCGCCAGGCGCTCGATCTCGGCCAGCACGGCCGCGTCGGCGGCGCGCTCGCCGTACAGGCCGCGCGTCAGGACCATGCCGAGCATGGTGTTCAGGATGAGGTCGCTCGTGGCGTCGAAGCTTGGGTTCGACACGGCCGCCTGGGGGAAGTAGGCACGCGCCAGCGCCAGCACGTTGTCGCGATGGCGGGCCGCGATCGGCGCCAGCACGGCGCGCAGCTCGGCATCGGTGCGCGCCGCCAGATAGAGGTCGAGCGCCGCGAGATGCCGGGGCTGCAGGAACATCGACCACAGCAACTCGATCGCGCCGCGCACCCGGTCCGGGCTCGTCGCGACGCGGGCGAAGCCCTGCTGGTAGTCCTCGGTCAGCCCCGTGAACACGTGCTGGACGGCCGCGCCGACGAGCTGCGCGCGGGTCGCATAGTGGTGCAGCTGCGCGCCGCGCGAGACGCCCGCCCGATCGGCGACCACGGTGGTCGTGGTGGCGCCGTAACCAAGCTCGACCAGGCAAGCGACGGCGGTGTCGAGCAGGCGCGCCTGGGTGGCGGCGCTGCGCTCTTCCTGGATGCGGCGTCGAGGGGCGGCGGTCGTCGCGGCTCGGCTCGGCATGACGACCGTCGGATCCCCAACGAAACAAACAGTCAAGACTGATTGTAAATTTCCGGGCGGAACGCGCCCAGCGGTCCCACAGGGCAAGGCCTCGCGAGCCAGTCGAGGCGCGGGCTCGAGTGGTGCACCTGGTGAAACCACCAAAGGCCGTCGCTCACGTGGCGCCAGCGGTGCGTCAGCCGCTACGCCACGCACGGCCCCGAGCTTCACCGGCGCGAGCACGACGTGCACCTCGCGGATCCGGCCGTCGGGATCGACCTCGCAGCGCAGCAGGGTGCGCGGTGCCTGGCGGTGGACCGGGCGCTCGAGATCGATGACGATCGCGGGCAGGCCGTTCACCTGCCGCACCGCGACGCGCGGCCCGCCGGCGCGGCGCGACAGGGCGGCCTGCAGGAGGAGGCGGGCAATCGGCGCCCTTCCGACGAGCGGCGTGCGCGGCGTCGGGGACGCGGCGCGAGCCGTCGTACGTCGCGAGGGCGCGGCGTGCGCGGTGGTGCACGATGCGCACGTTCTCCTCGCTGGTGCCGAGTGCCGCGCCCACCTCGCGCGCCGGTACGTCGAGCACGTCGCGCAGCACGAGCACCTTCATCGATTGTCGTCGGTGGCCCGCCTCGAGCCGCACTCGAGGCAGCGTGAACTTGTCTCACGCCGCTGCCGTAGTCTCATAGCCGCCGGTGGTGAAGTGCCGGCCGCAGGAGCGCGCGCGAGACGGTCGCGATGCTGTTTCGGCTCGTACGCAGTTCGCGAAGCGACACTTCCTTTCACGGCGCTGTCATCGCGACGTCACCGACCCTCCACCCCTCGACTGTACATCTTGCACAGCATGCATCCGGCGCATGGGTAAAGCCAAAGGGGAAGTGATTTCATGGATCGAAAGAGATTTGCGCGGCGTGACGTCACCGGGCGCGTCTTAGGCGCCCTCTGCTGCCTCGCACTCGCAGCCGCCGTCGTCTCCGGCGTTACCGCGCGAGCAGCGGCCTCCGATCACGCACGGCCGCTCGGGAACGTGATCGCTGCCCCCGCGACGGCGTTCGCCTTCGTCGGCCGCTACGCGACCGGCCTTTCCGGCACCAGCGCCGAGACCGTCGCGCTGCAGGGCAACCGGATGTTCGTGTCGAACGCCACCGCGGCCGCGGTCGATGTGGTCGACGTGTCGAACCCGGCGGCTCCGGCGCTGCTGCGCCGCGTGGATCTGAGCTCGTACGGCTCGGAGGTCACGAGCGTCGCCGCCGGCGAAGGTCTGGTGGCCGTCGCCGTGCAGGCCGAGCTCGAGACCGACCCCGGCAAGGTGCTTCTGCTCGACCTCGACGGCGACGTCGTCGCGACCGCGCCGACCGGCGCCGGCCCCGACGCGGTCGTCTTCACGCCCAGCGGCAGGCGGCTCCTGGTCGCCAACGAGGGCGAGCCGAACAGCTACGGACAGCCGGATTCGACCGATCCCGAGGGCTCGGTGAGCAGAGGGCTCGGTGAGCATCGTCACGATCCCGCGGGAGCTCGCCAAGAGGACGACGCCGCGCAAGCCCCCGCTACAGAGCCGCACGATCGACTTCCGCGCCTTCAACGCGGGCGGACGACGCAACGCCGAGCTGCCGGACGGCGTGCGCATCTTCGGCCCGGGGGCGAGCGTCGCGCAGGATCTCGAGCCGGAGTACATCGCGGTCTCACCCGACGGCAAGATGGCCTTCGTGACGCTGCAGGAGAACAACGCGATCGCGATCCTCGCCCTGCCGAGCGGGCAGATCCGCAAGATCGTCGCCCTCGGCGTCAAGGACCACGGCCTGTCGGCGCTCGATCCGAGCGACCGCGACAGCGGTACGGGCAACAACGGTGCGATCAACATCCGGACCTGGGAACACGTCTACGGCATGTACCAGCCGGACCAGGTGGCAACGTTCAGCGTCGGCGGCAAGACCTACCTCCTGACGGCCAACGAGGGCGACGCGCGCGACTACGAAGGCTTTGCCGAGGAGGAGCGCGCCGCCGACGTCGCCGACACGACGGCGATCCCGGCGGCGTCGAGCAGTGCCCAGCTGGGCAGGCTGACGGTCACCTCCGCCACGCCCGGCGGGTCGAGCGGCCAGACGAGCCTTTATGCGTTCGGTGCGCGCTCGTTCTCGATCTGGGACACGAGCGCCGAGCAGGTCTGGGATTCGGGCGACCTGCTGGAGCGCTTGACGGCCCGCGTGTTCCCCGGCGACTTCAACAAGTCGAACGACGGCAACGGCGGGTTCGATTCGCGCTCGGACAACAAGGGCCCCGAGCCCGAGGGCGCCACGATCGGCGTCGTCGACGGGCGCACGTACGCCTTCGTCGGGCTCGAGCGCCAGGGCGGAGTGGTCGTCGTCGACGTCACCACGCCGACGGCGCCCGTCCTCGTGCAGTACCTCGTGACGCGCGACTTCGGCGGCTCCTCCGTCGGTCCAGATTCCGGCCCCGAGGGCATGAGCTTCGTCGCGACTGGTCCGAGCGGCGGCCCGATGCTGGCCGTGGCAAACGAGGTCAGCGGCACCGTCGCCCTGTTCGCGACGGCTCCGGCGGACGGCGCCTCGGCGTTGACGCTGCTGCACAACAACGACGGCGAATCGACCCTGCTTCCCGCCACGATCAACGTGAGCGGCATCACGACGACGTTCGGCAGCGTGGCCGCCTTCAAGACGGTGACCGATCGCGAGATCCGCAGCGCCCGTGATGCGGGTAGCTCGGTGGTGAACGTCTACGCCGGCGACGCCTTCCTCGCGGGCGCGACGCTCACCTGCTCGAATCCGCAGGACGCGACCGGGCCGGTCTACGACGCCATTGCGCAGCGCCGCATCGCCTACGACGCGCACGTCTTCGGCAACCACGAGTTCGACTTCACGCCCACGTTCCTCGAGCGCTTCGTGCGCGAGTTCGAGGGTACGGGCGGCCTCATGCAGCCGTTCCTCTCGGCGAACCTGGACTTCACCGGCGAGCCGACGTGGGCGGACCTGCTTGACGCAGACGGCCTCATCGTCGGCGACGTCACGGACGGCAAGGTCGTCGCCCGCTCGGCGGTAATCATCGATCCGACCACGACCGCACGCATCGGCATCGTCGGCGCGACGACCCCGCTCCTGCCAACGATCTCCTCGCCGCGCAACGTCGTCGTCACGTCACTGGACATTCCCGCCACGGCGGCAATCGTGCAGACGGAGATCGACCGCCTGACGAGCCTCGGCATCGGCAAGATCGTGGTGGTCAGCCACCTCCAGGACATCGCCAACGACGTCCAGATGATTGCGCTACTGCGCGATCTGGACGCGGCGGTCGCGGGCGGCGGCGACGAGCTGCTCGCGAACGGCGGCGATCTCCTGATCCCCGGCGACGGTATGGGCACGAACCCAATCGTCGGGCCCTACCCGCGCCTGGTGCCCGACGCCGACGCCAACTCCGTCCCGCTCGTCACCACCAACGGCAACTACAAGTACGTCGGCCGGCTCGACCTCGCATTCGATGCCGACGGCATCGCGACCGTCCAGGGGGGTGGGCCGAAGCGGGTCGTCGTCGCGACCGGCGGCACCCCGCCGGCGGACGCCGTCGCTGCCGATCCGGCGCTGCTCGCCGAGGTGCAGACGCCCGTACTGAGCTGCCTCGCGACCCTCGCCGCCTCCCCGGTCGCGGCAACCGAGGTCGTCTTCGACCGCAGCCGGCCGGGCGTGCGCGCGCGCCAGGCGAACGCCGGCAACCTGGTCACCGACGCGTGGCTCGACACCTATGACCGCTACGCCGGCAACGTGGGCCTGCCACCGCGCGACGCGACGGTGATCGCGATCCAGAACGGCGGCGGCATCCGCGACAGCGGCGGCAACTTCCTGCCGGGCAACGGCCAGGTCGGGGTCATCTCGCGGCTGGACCTGATCAACATGCTGCCCTTCGACAACACGATGGTTGTGGTGTCGGACGTGACGCCGGCCGAGCTGAAGCAGACCCTCGAGCGCTCGGCGGCGAGCCTGCCCGCCCAGGGCGGCCAGTTCCTGCAGGTCGCAGGCCTGCAGGTGACCTACGACCTCGCCCCCCCCATTTGACGGAGCTGGCGGGACGATCCCGCCGCGTCAGCCACAACCTGACGGTGGCGTAAAGGCCCTGCACCTCATCGACGACATCGAAGACAACCGGCGACTGCGACGGCAGCGCGTCTCGCTGCACGAGCACGAAGATGGAACCTTTGCCTTGCCGGCCGCACCCGGCGTCAGCACCAGGGTGCCGCGCCCCTCGTCGGTGTACTTGATGACAACGAGCCGCTCACGTAGGGGGCAGGCGCTCGGCGCACGCGTCGGGTACGCAACCGCAGATCGTACCGCCGGCCGTCAGCGGTACGCAGGCGCACCGCGCGTCGAGTCCACATTCGACGCTCGCGGCTGGGTCGCACTGAAGCGTGCAGACGTAGCTGCGGTACGGTGACAGGTCGTTCAGCAGCACGCTGCAGACCGACGCCGGCTCGCGGCAATCCGAGGCCTCGGTACAGTACTGGCCCACGCCGATCTCGTTGCCCAGATCGCAGGGTTGTCCGCAGATCGAAGCTGGGTCGCGTGGCAGGTCCTCGCACGCGCCGCCGTTCATCGGCGGCGGCGGCTCGGGCACCGCGCAGAGTGCACCCGGCGGAGAGGCTGGCAGCTCGGAAAGGTCCACGTCGGCCAACCAGATGTCGGACGGTCCGAAGAACCCTTCCGTCCATGGCGGATCGGCTACGACGTCGCTCGAGTAGTACGAAACCAGATGGCGGCCGGGCGCTCCGAGCGCGACAACGCCGGCGTAGGCCGTGTCGCCCGCGGACGGGAAGTCGCCCCAGTGGACAATCTCCAGATCACCGCCGGCGAGGTCGCCGCGCAGCTCGAAGAGGGCGGTGCGCTTGCGCTCGGTAGGCTGCAGGTGGCGGCGCGCGATGACGAACAGGCGACCGTCGTTCCAGAACGAGACCGGACCGTCAAGTCGCTCGCCGTCGATCTGGCGCGAGCAGTCGAACGAGGAGTAGGGCGGCGTGGCCCAGCAGACCTTGGTGCGCAGCCGGCCGCGCGATCCGAGAAGCTCCTCGTCCGTCCCATCGAGCCGCACCAGGGCGAGGAGCCAGCCACCGGGCGTGAAGACCAACTCCGTCTCCAGCGGTGTGTCGTCGGCGACGGCGTAGATCGTCGTGCCGGCAGCCCAGCTCACTCCGTCCAGGGATTCGTAGAGCACGACGCTCAGGTCGCCGTCCTGGTAAGCGGCCGAGTAGTACTTTCCCGCGTTGCTTGTCACGCGCCAGAAGCCCCAGCGCGTCGGGCCGATCTTGCCGAGCGACGTCCACCCGATCGCATCCGTGCTACGAAACGCGACGCTCTCGCTCTCGACGCCGGTGTCGCGCTGAGTGAACCCGGGGATTCGGGTGATCGCTTTGATGAACAGCGCGCCGTTCACCTCGTAGAAGACGGGATCGCGGATGTCGCGGTCCAACGGCGCCGGGATGACGGCCGTGCGGGTGAAAGACGTGCCCTCGTCGCTGGAGCGCAGCACCTGCAGCGAGCTGTTCGGACCGAGGATCTGGCTGCGCGCGGTGCGGTGCACGAGGTAGACGTCGCCGCGCCACCGAATCAGGTCTGTGTTCTCGTTGTGTCGACAGCCGTCGCTGCGGCAGTCCTCGTTATCGACGCCATTTCCCTGGACGACGATGCGAGCGTCCGTCAGCCACGGTGACTGTCCGTCGCGGCAGTAGGTGTTCGGCGCATCGTCGCAGCTGGCGAGGGCGGCGAGGAGCAGTACCGGGGACACGAGCCGGGCGGCGCTGCGAAGCATCGGCACGACGTTATCAAAGCTTCACGCGTTGTCGCCAGCGCAACCATCAGATTCCAGTATCGCCGGCCCCGCCCAAAGGACGACAGAGCGAGTGGCGAGAGCTACAGACCAGAGAACCGCACGCCTGTACGCTCGTAGGCATGGGACGAAACAGAATCAAAAGCGAGATGATCGAGAAGACACGGCTCGTGCTCGACCTTTCTCGGAGGATCGCGCGCGCACACCTATCGTGGGATGCCGCGGCAACGTCTCTCGGTCTGAACAACACGCAACTGGCTCGACTCCTGACGTACCGTTTCCGGCAGCTGACAGTCGAGGAGCTGCGCCGATTCGTCGACTGCCTGGCCCCGGCATGAAGTCGCGACACCGATGGCGCGGAGCCGCGGCGGTAGACTCCGGACGGCTCGATCAATCGCCGAGCGCGTAGAGGTACCGATCGCGCGAGCCGATCAAGATGCGTCCCGGGCCGCTGATGATCGGGCCCGAGTCGAACACGCGTTTCGCGAACGCGAGCTGCCAGCGGATCTGGCCAGCACCGCGGCCGTTGCCGTGCGGGGTGAAAGCGTCCAGCTCGTCCCAGGCGGCGACGTAGACGACCCCGGACGCGTCCACCACGGGGGCGGTGTTGACCATGCGCCCGACGAGGTCCACCGACCACTCGAGCGTTCCGCTCGGTGTGACCGCCATCACCACCCCGTCCGCGCCGCGTGCGGCGACGAGGTAGAGCGTGCCATCGAGGCCGACCACGGGTGTGTAGTTCGGCCCGCGTTGCGCGTTCGGCCGGCGCTCGAGCTTGCGACGCCAGATCTCGATCCCGCTGCTCGCATCGAGGGCGTGCAGCGTGTGCCCGGCGCTGGTGACGTAGACGCGATGGAGCCGTCGTGGTTCAGCGCCGGTGCGACGTTGCGCACGCCGAGGCCGAGGACGTTCAGCCAGCGCACCGACGCCACCGGCCCGGGCGTCATGGCGTAGAAGTAGCCAGCGCTCAGCGAGTCCGATCCCATGTAGATCGTGCCGTCGACGCCGATCATCGGCGAGGTCGTGACATCGCCGTCGGTCGGCACGTGGAACGTCCACTGCACGACGCCGTCCGGGCTGACCGCCCAGAGGTCGTTGTCTCGACCACCCATGTAGATGGTGCCGTTCGCCGCCACCGCTGGTGACGAGCGGTCGGCCGAGGTCCCGTTGTTCTCGGTCGTGCACCAGATCTCGCGGCCGTCGGAAGGGTCGAGCGCGCACAGCGGGTTGCGGCCGTGGCCCGGGTAGATCGTGCCGTCGGCACCAATCGACGGCGTGCTGAACAGCCGGTGATCGCCACGGTACTTCCACAGGATGCGCGGATTCGTCGGCCCGTCGTACTGGCTACGACCGGTGTGCTGCGCATCGTGCGCGTAGACCGGCCAGGGCGAATCGGCGAGCCCGGTGCTCGCCGCCCCGGCCGCGGTGAACGAAGCAAGGCCGGCAAGCGCGCCGACGGCTAGCAAACTCCAGTAAAGAGAGTCGGTCACGATGTTGACAGTCTCACGACGGGCAGCGCGGTACCCGATGTCGGGTGCCGGAGGATCTGCGACGGGTGTGATCACGCGCGAAGTCCTCGCCCTGCTCGAGTGAGGTTGCTGCTCTTTGAAGTCGTGCGCGTTGGATTGACGCTGCTGCGCGCCGGGAATACGTCCGGGGCATCGGAGGGGAGGAAGACTGGTGGCGAGAATCGCCCACGCCAGCACGCCCTCGAAAACCAACGCCGACGCGAACGAGGTCGCTCCGAGAGGCTGGGGTGGGCCAGTCTCTCGAAGCTCCTCTGGGACCACTACGTCCGTGCAGACTCCCCACGAGCCTGCCACCTCTCGAAGAGAGGCGGTGGTGTTGCAGCCTTCCTATCGAACCGAGACGGCCCTGCCGTGACCCGCGCGCGTCAATTCGATGACGAGCGCCGGTGGCTCGCACCCACCGCACACGAGCCCTGCACAGGGTCAATCGCACGTCCCGAGAATGAGCGTCGTCACGCGACGTGCAGCGAATGATCGCGCCGCAACGAAACGGCCGCGACCGGGCGCTTTTCGGGATCCGTCGCGTCGATCAGAGTATCGAGCCTCCGCCGGCGTTCGAGGGTCTCGCCGCTTGCCAAGGCCAGCAGTCTGGCGAGGGTCGCGTCCTGGTCGAGATCGAGGATCTCGCAGATCTCTCGAAACGAGCACGGCGTGATCGAATCGACCTCGCCGCGGATCCAGGCGACCGCCGCGATCCGGGTCTCGAAGTCGACCAGAGAAGTAGGCGTCAAGCAGAAGCAAACGTCCTCCAGGATCGCGGCGAAGAATCTGATCTCGGGTAAGTCGTCGCGTCGCCGGTGCTCGTGCGAGAAGAGAAGGGGATCGCCCATCAGGTCTACGGGGTCGCGCATCGACATGATCAGCCTCCGTGGGTCGGGGAGTCAGGATGCGCGGAGTGCTGCCGTGCGACGGTTCGGTGGTGACTGCGTGCGATTGGACGCTCGACCTCTCCCGCGTGCGGTGCCGTTCTCGCGCAGGAGTGCGCGCACGGCGGTACCGAGGGCCGCCAGCAGGCCGAGCGCGAGCGGGACCGTCAGGATGAGCCAGGCGAGGGTCGCATCGATGGACAAGGGACTCGTTGGTGCGATCCCCGGACAAAAAGTCGGGAGCGATGTCAAATTCATCTTGGTTGATCCTCCATCGAGGAGGACGATACCCAGTGCACTTTGCGTGTAGCTGACAGGCGCGTGAAGAGACGGCGTGTCAAGTAGCGCGCAAGTCGCTACCGGTGTGCGCTGGGCTCGGGGGCGATCGCCGTCGGCCCAGCCTTTTCAAGGAGGCGAGGCCTTCGGGGGCGCTGCGTCGAGCGAAGTCGCGAGCAAGAAGGTTTCCTTCCGGAGTACGTCGTCCACCCGTCACGAGAGCTTCACTGCCGCGGCGCACGAACGACATCGTGCCTTCGCGGTGCGCTGAATGATGGCGTTTGCATGCTCACGAAGCTCGAGCGAACGCTGCGCGGCCTGACGCCGATCCCTCCGATCGGGGAGCCGGGTTTTCTCGACGGCTTGGCCGCGCGGCTGCTCGGACCCGGCATCCGAACCGGCTTGGCCGACCAGGCTGCGTATGTGGTGCTGTGTTTGGGGGCGGGTCTGGCGGGCTTGCGGCTGGCAACGACGTGAAGTGCACGCACGCTGCCGGTTGCGCACACCGAGGCGAGACGGACCACTGATGAGGCGGTCGGGACGTCGGTCACGTGCCCACCGCGCGTGGCGATTGCCATGCGGAGCGCGTCGCATACCAGCGCGGCGCGCATGTGATCGCGCCACCGAGCGGTGGCGCTACAACGAGGAGGTCAAGACCTACAACGCCGCGATCAAGCAGATCGCGACCGTGGTCTTCGCCGGCTGCATGGGATTCAAGCCGGCCGAGTACTTGGACGTGCCGGAGTCCGCACAGGCGGTACCGAGGGTCCAGTTCTGATCACACCCGCCCGCGTGCTGGTCGTCGGCGCCGGCGGCTACTACGCGTGCGAGCTGGCGCGCGCGGGGCACGACGTCGCCGTCGTCGCCCGCGGCGCGCACGGCGCCGCGATCGGTGCGCACGGCCTGCGCGTGCGCCAGCCCGACGGCAGCGAGGGCTGCAACCGGGTCGCCGTGTGCGAGGACCATGCTCGAGCGGGATCGTGGATCTCGTACTGGTGGCGGTCAAGTCGTACGACTCCGAGCGGGCGGCGTACCTGCTCCGCCCATGCACCGGCCCCGCGACGATCGTGCTGTCGCTGCAGAACGGGTGCCGCCGATCTCGTGTTCGGCGAGATCGACGGTACGCGCTCACCGCGCGCAGAGCGCCTCGCCGCGTGGCTCGAGCACGCGCACGTCGAGCACCGCCTGTCGACCCGGATCCATAACGTCGTGTGGGACAAGCTTGCCTCGAACGCCGCCTTCAACGCGGTCACGACGATCACGCGGCGGTCGATCGGTGAGGTGCTCGACGGCGGACCCGGGCGCGGGGCTGATCCGCGACACCATGCGGGAGGCGTTCGACGTCGCGCACGGGCTCGGCCACCAGGTGCCGGTCCGCATCGACGCCTCGATCGACCACAGCCGGCGGGCCCTGCCGGACTTCCGGACCTCGATGCTTAGGACCTCGAGCGCGGCTAGGGTCTCGAGTACGACGCGCTCAACGGCGCGGTGACGCGCGCGGGCCGCCGCGCGGGCGTGGCGACGCCGCTGAACGGAACGCTCGCGCGCCTGCTCGCCGCCATCGACCGCCGCTGAGGCGACGATTTCGCGTTGACCTATGCGCAAAGTTGCACTAGGTTCGTGCGGCTTCGCTCAGGAGGGAGGCGCGTGCATCACGGATTTCACCAGGTTTCGCTCGCGACCGCGTCGGCCTTGATCGTGCTGCTACTCGCGCAGCCGCACCCCCTCCACGCCGAGGTTCGCCCCGGCGACGTGATCGGCCCCGACAACGCCGACCAGGTGGCAGGACTGGTCTCGCCCGGCGTCGAGGTCCTCATACGACGCGGCATGGAGATGAAGATCGTCCCGTACCGCCGCGTCGAGCTGCGCCCCAGCGTCCGCGCCGCGACGGAAAAGTACGCCGCGCAGGTCTCGCTCGACGCCAACGGCGTGATCCAGGGCTGGGTCGCCGGCATCCCGTTCCCGCGCATCGACCCCGACGACCCGCAGGCCGGCACCAAGATCATGTACAACGTGAACCGCACGCCGAACCTGACCGACGATCTCGGCCTGCATCTGATCGAGTCGACCAGCGGTACCCTCTCGAAGTCGGTCCAGCCTGCGACCTTCGAGGTCGAGCGCCACTTCGTGATCGACTGGCTGCGCCTCCTGCGCTACGCGGGTCGGCTCGAGATCGAGCCCAAGCCGACGATCCCGACCAACCCCGACGGCGTCTTCCAGAAGATGGCGCAGTACCCGTTCGTCGAGCCGTTCGACTTGAAGGGCACCGGCCTGGTCAGTTTCCGGTACACCGATCCGGCGAAGCAGGACGACACCTGGCTCTACCTGCCGTCGTTGCGCCGCGTGCGTCGGCTGTCGAGTGCGCAGCGCTCGGATGCGCTCTTCGGCCAGGACATCGATCTCGACAGCTACAACGTCTACTCGGGTGACGTCTCGTGGTTCAAGTGGCGCCTGCTCGGCGAGAAACAGATGCTCGGTTCGATGCACGGCGAGAACCTGCCGCCGACGCCGTGCACCCGCGACGGCGGCGCGACCTACTGCGACGCCTGGGAGATGCGCCCGGTCTTCATCGTCGAGGGCAGCGCCAAGCTCCCCGGGTACGCCTACTCGAAGCGCGTGATCTACGTCGACAAGGAGACCTTCCTGCCACTCTACTCCGACGTCTACGATCCGCGGGGCGAGCTGTGGAAGACGATGGTGCAGAACATCCGCGTCGCGCACAAGCCGAACCCCGGCGCCGCCCTCGAGTACGACTCCGAGCTGCCGTTCATCTACGGCTTCACGATGGTCGACCTGCAGCTTTTGCACGCGTCGCGATCGGCGATCCCCGGAACGCAGTTCCGCGACGAGCCGGGGTGGTACTTCAACATGGGCGGCAAGTACGGCAACGACGAGCGGGCCTTCACGGTCACCGCCCTGATGGCGGCGGGCCGGTAAGGTCCGCGTGTCGGCGGAAGCTCGGGTGACGACACGCCGACCGGGCCGCGGCGGGGGGCGCGGGCAAGCGCGCAGCCTTCCGGCGATCGTCACCGCCCTGCTGCTCGTCCTGCAGGCGAGCAGCGCGGACGCCGTGCTCCGGCTCGGCGACCTCGAGGTCTCGGGTGATCTGTCGGCGCAGAATCTCGTCCGCACGCGCGACGTCGGCAAGTTCCAGTTCATCCAGCAGCGCAACACGCTGCGCCTCGTCCTCGACTACGACTGGCTCGCGAACGGGCGACTGATGGACAGGTACGACACGCCCTGGCTCCGCGACTCGTCGCTCTACCTGCTGTACCGGGGGGTCTACGACAGCGTGTTCGACTGGGCCCCGGGCGGCAATCTCGAGACCAACCAGGGCAAGCTCGACGGTGGCACGATCGCCAGCCTGTCGCACGCGGCCCGCACCGCGCTCAAGTACGAGAACAACCTGCGCGAGGCCTACGTGGACATGGACCTCGCGGCGATCCCGCTGCATTTGCGGCTCGGCAAGCAGCAGATCATCTGGGGCGAGACCGACTTCTTCCGGATGCTCGACCGGGTGAATTCGCTCGACCTCACCTGGCACCTGATCTGGGAGACCGAAGCGCAGCACGGTTGGGACCAGCTGCGCATCCCGTACTGGATGGCGCGCGGGATCTACGACCTACCGAACGCAGGCCCGATCACCGAGACCTTCGTAGAGGGCTACTGGAATCCCGGCGACTGGATCCCGGCGAAGCGCCGCTACTCGCCGGACTCGCCGTGGTCGATTCCGTTCCAGGACCCGACCGCGGGCATCTTCCCGAACGGCCCCGAGCGCAGCGTCACCTTTCGTCAAGGCGATTATTCGCGCAACCCGGCCGAGAACAGCCAGGTGGGCATCCGGGTGGGTGGCCTGGCCGGCGGCGTCCAGATGACGCTCAACTACTTCTATCAGCGCTGGGCGGGCGACGACGCCACACCGGCGGCGATCTTCCGCGCCGACCCCGATGCGGCCTCCGCCGCCGCGGCGATCGGGGCCGGAATGCTCCCGGCCGAGTACATCGCCCCGTACGTCCACACCGTTGGCTTCTCCGCCAACTACTTCGATGGCGACTTCACCGACGCGGTGTTCAAGACCGAGACCATCTACGACTTCGGCATCCCCTTCGCCGACGCCGACAAGCCCTCGCCCGTCCTGCCGACGTCGCTGTTCGGCGTGTCCAGGCGCGACATGTGGAAGGGAATGATCGGCTTCGACCGGCCGACGTGGATCAAGCCGATCAACCGCACCGCGACCTGGCTTCTGCTCGGGCAGATGTTCTGGCATTACCTCGTCGACAACGAGCGCTTCATTCCGGGCGTGCAGCGCGGCTTCGTCGGGCCGTCGGGCCCACCGCTGGCGCCGCTGCGCCCGAACGGAAAGCCGATCGACACCGTGCGCGATTGGGAGCTACTCTACTCCCTGACCGCCACCTCCTTCTACGGCGGCGGGACGGTCGTCCCGCAGATCTCGTACGTCCTCGACCCGCTGAACTCGTTCACCATGCTCGTCTTCTGGAGCGTCGACTACTACGTGACCAACGACATCATCGTGAACGTCGCGCAGCGCTACTTCGTCAACACGACCGAGTCGCCGGTGTACGAGCCCTGGGCTCTCGCGGGCTTCAACCGCGGCCGCTCCGAAACTCAGCTTCGCCTCACCTGGCAGTTCTGAAGGGAGATGGGAGAGCACCGATGCGACGCACGCTGAAGCGACGAGAGTTCCTCGCCCACGCCGCGGCCACCGCTCCGGCCGCGGCCGCGCTCTGGGCCGGCCTCGGCGCGCTAGGCTGCGGCGACGCCGGCGCGACCAGCGTCGCGCCGCCAGCGGCGCCCGGCGCCGTCTGGCTACCCGACTCCTGGGCATCCATCGGCAGCACCGAGCTCGACCTGCCGCTGACGCTGCTCGCCGGGCGTCTGCCCGCCGATCTCCAGGGCCACCACTTCCTGCAGACTGCGCTGCCGTTCGACGACGACAGCAGCATCCTGAACGGGCCGGCGATGCTGTTCCGCCTCGACCTCGAGCCGGGCGGCGTCGCGCTCAAGTCGCGCATCCTGCGCACCGACGACTGGTACGTCGACCAGGCCGCCGCGGGCACCGACTACGCCTTCCGCAACTACGGCATCACGCGCTTCGGCGGGCTCGGCGTGCGCAACTACGCCAACACCGCACTGCTGCCGATGGGCGACCGCCTGCTTGCGACCTACGACGCCGGGCGTCCGTGGATCGTCGATCCGGTGACGCTCGAGGCGGTATCGCCGGTGGGCCTGCAGCGCGAGTGGCGCTCGGGGCTGCTGGCGGAGCAGCTCTTTCCCGCCGTGTTCACCTCCGCGCACCCCGTCTACGACCCCGGCGACGGCCTGCTCTACTGTCCGAACTACGGCGCGACGGGCTTCGGCGTCGCGCCGTAGTTCGGACAGTAGAGCAGG
>Ga0163147_10003008_pt1 | contig 23090 bp, 20 predicted proteins | sample OliLakLV19MP6G1_FD_148597 | JGI IMG/M metagenome (GOLD analysis project Ga0163147, IMG submission 148597) | Freshwater microbial mat bacterial communities from Lake Vanda, McMurdo Dry Valleys, Antarctica- Oligotrophic Lake LV.19.MP6.G1 | ecosystem: Environmental > Aquatic > Freshwater > Lake >...
CGTTGCGACGCTCGGCTGTACGGCTTTTCAGGGCGGTACCTGCGCCACCTGCGGCGGTCAAGGGCAGCCCTGCTGCGGCACGTTCCAAAACCGAACCTGCAGCGGAACTCTGGACTGCAACTTCAACAACGGCATGTTTCGCTGCGGCAACTAACATCCGAACGTAAACGCATCTGAAAAAGGCCACCCAGCCGTCGGGTGGCCTTTTTTTTGGGACGCTGCCGCACGAAGCGGAGGTCGCCGCCGCACGCGTCGACTTTGCCCGTAGCCACCGATACAATAGCAGCGGCCTATATTTTGAGTCGTCGGGACAACCAGGAAGCGCGCTGTTCGCTTTGCCAGATGCACAAGACCTTGTGTGTTTGCTCGCTGGTTCCGCGGCTTGTGACGCGCACGCGCCTGAATCTGCTGGTCCACTACCGCGAAGCGCGAAAGCCCACCAACACCGGTCAGCTCGCCGCCCGGTGCGTGGTGGGTAGTACGATTGGCATCGTGGGTGATCGGGCGCGGCCACTCGCATTTCCGCTCGTGCACGAAGGTGAACAGGGCATTGTGCTGTTTCCGGCCGAAGATGCCGTGCCGATCGAAACGTTCGCAACGGGACCGAGGCCAATTGTGCTGATTGTGCCCGATGGCAACTGGCGGCAGGCCTCGAAGATGCGCCAGCGGATACCGGGTCTCGACGCACTACCCTCGGTCATCTTGCCCGAGCGTCATCCCTCCGAGTATCGCTTGCGGGCGGAGCCGCGCGAGGGAGGCCTCGCCACGATAGAGGCCGTGGCGCACGCCTTGCGGATTCTCGAAGGAGACGAAGGGCCCGCGGTTGCCGACGCGATGCTCCGGGTATTTCGCGTCATGGTCGATCGAACGCTGTGGCTGCGGGGATCACTCGCCGCCGATGCGGTGACGGGTGGCATCCCGACAGACTAGCCAGCGCAGGAAGGCAGCGTGGGGTGCTATGACAATTTTCGATGCCCACCACCATTCGACAGCTCACGGCCCTTGAACTGAAAGCCATGCGCGACACAGAGGTACCCCACGAGCTCATCGACGTTCGCACCACCGGCGAACGGGCAATCGCGAAGATTGCGGGTGCACGGCACCTGGATGATTCGGCCGTGGAATACCTGCAAGGCTTGCCGCGCGATACCTTGCTGGTCTTTCAGTGCCACCACGGCATGCGCAGCCAAAGTGCTGCGCTTCATTTTGCCGCGCAGGGCTTTACCAACATTTGCAACCTTGCGGGCGGCATCGACGCCTGGTCCACGCATGTGGATCCGTCGGTCAGTCACTATTAGGCCTGGGTTTGTATCATAAATAAGTCGTATATTTATGTTGCGATTGATTTATGATACAAATCTTCCATGGCAAAGCCTGTCAACCGGAACTATTCTCGCACCGCGCGAGACGCCTCGGCGCTGCTTGGGGCCATGATCCGTGCTGCGCGGTTGCACCGGCGGATGTCCACACAAGAGCTGGCTGAACGAGCCGGGGCGTCGCGCAGCTTGGTGGTCCGGGTCGAGGCCGGTGATATGGGCTCTGGAATCGGCGCCGCCTTCGAGATGGCAGCTGTTCTCGGCGTGCCGCTCTTCGATGCCGATCCGGGCCTCGTGAATGGGCGCCTCGCGAAGCAGCGCGAGGTCAATTCCCTCCTGCCGAGGCGCGCCTTCCCCACCTCGGTCAAGGTCGACGATGACTTCTAGGCTGCTCGATCCGGCGAAAGAGGCCTATGTCTGGACGTGGCTACCAAGCGCAGTCACGCCCGTTGTGGCCGGCCGCGTCGAGCTTATCGACGGGATCCACCACTTCGTATACGGCCAGAGCTATCTGAAGCGGTGCAACGATCCCTCACAAGGTGCCGCTGCGCTCTACACGCCGGAGCTGCCGTTGCGTCAGGGCCGGATCATGCCGAAGGCGCCGCTCACGATCGCCGGCTGCCTGCGCGACGCTGCCCCGGACAGTTGGGGGCGACGGGTGATCCTGCACCGCCAGATCGGCCGAAGTCGCCACGAGATCGACGTCGATTCGCTTGATGAGCTCAACTACATGCTGCTGTCTGGATCCGACAGGATCGGTGCGCTTGATTTCCAGAATTCGGGAACCCGCTACGTGTCACGGGACGCGGAGCCCGCGCCGCTCGAGGAGTTGGTTGCGGCCGCAGATCGGGTCGAGCGCGGTTTGCCGCTGTCGCGCGAGCTTGAGGAGGCATTGAACCATGGCACCTCGATAGGAGGCGCGCGGCCGAAGGCGCAGCTTGTGGATGGCCAGCGCAAGCTCATCGCCAAGTTCTCTGCGTCGGCCGACACCCACAACGTGGTAAAGGCCGAGTTCATCGCAATGCGGCTTGCGACGCTTGTTGGCGTCGAGGCAGCGCGTGTCGAGCTCGTCAAGGCGGGTGGAAAGGATGTTCTGCTGGTTGAGCGTTTCGACCGAACCCCTTGTGCGCAAGGCTCTGCCGCGGACGGAAAGTCCGGTGGAGGCTGGGCGCGCAGGGCCATGGTGTCGGCGCTGACCCTGTTGGGGCTCGATGAATTCGAGGCCCATTACGGAAGCTACGAAGACCTTGCCGGCATCCTGCGGCGCCAAGGAACAGCGCCGAGCGAAATGCCGAGGGAGCTGTTCCGCCGAATGATTTTCAACATCCTGATCGGCAACACCGACGATCATGCCCGCAACCACGCCGCCTTTTGGGATGGTCATCAGCTGACGCTGACCCCTGCCTACGACATCGACCCGAGGCCGAGGTGGGGACGAGAGGCCAATCAAGCGCTGCGGGTTCGTGGCGAAAGCCGGCAGAGTCGGGTGGCATTGGCCATCGAGGCCGCGCCGAATTTCGGGTTTACCGGCCGGGAGGCCGAGGACATCGTCTTTCACCAAGTCGACGTCATCCGCAAGCACCTCGCCGTCCTGTCGGAGGAGGCCGGGCAGAGTGAGGCGGATCGCCAGCAGCTCGCGAACCGGGCAATTCTCAACGCCTATGTATTCGAGGGCGCGTCAGCGCGGATCGCAGCGCTCGATCATTCTCTGTGAATCTTGACGCCAGCCTAAAACCGATTCACCCACCGACGGTCGGAATGCGTTCGGTGATACGGGGTGTGTCGCGCGGGACGGCGTTGGCGACAAAGGTTTGTGTTACGATTTTGCCGTTTCGTATTACAAATGTGTCGGTTGCCAGCGGGTAGCCGTGGGTTCGCGTCTCGGCCGTCCACAGGATGAACGCCACATCGCCGTGGATTTCCTCTCGCACGATCTGAAACGCCACGCCGGGTTGATTGAACTCTGCAACCATGCGGGCAAAGAAGGGCCCAATCTGCTCGGGTCCAACAAGTGTCTCTCGGCTAGTGATCAAGACGGCGTCGGCCGCGTAATCCGACATCAAACCGTCGAGATCGCCTGCATCGAAGGCTTCAAAATGGTGGCGCAGGACATGCTCGGTCGTGCTCATGACATCTCGGAGTATATCGCCGACGGTCGCGGTTTTCGCTATTTCCGTGCGTTGGTCGCGCGAAGCAGCACACGGCGCGCGCGCTCCGCGACCGGCGCATCCACCATTTTACCGTCGACCAGCGTTACCGCCCCGTCATTTTGCGCAAAGGCATCGACGATCCGGCGCGCGCTCGCAACTTCTTCGGTAGAGGGTGAAAATACCGCGTTGTTCACCTCGATTTGCGTGGGGTGGATGAGGCACTTGCCCGAAAAGCCCAGATTCCGTGCGGCCTGAGCATCGGCTTGCAGCCCCACCGGGTCGCGCACGTCGACGAAGACGCGATCAATCGCCGCCACACCGGCGGCTGCCGCTGAAACCGCAATCACCGAGCGCGCGTAGGCGAAAGACTCGCTTCCGACGCCAACCGGCATGCCCGTATCCAGGGCAAAGTCCTCGGCTCCAAACAACAGGCCTTGCAGGCGCCGGGAAGCGGTTGCGATCGAGGCCGATTGTAAAAGTGCGCGGGCCGATTCAATGGCAGCAATGAAACCGATGTTCGCGGGGGACTGACCCGTTCGCAAAAAGCCCTCGAGGCTTTGTTCAGCGGCTTTGAGATCCGCCGGCGTTTCGGTTTTCGCCAGGACCAACCCCGACAGTCCCGCATGGGCCGCGCAGGCCATGTCGTCGGCAAACGCGGGGTGCTGCGTCGAATGCACCCGCACCCACAGGGCGGGGCCGCCGGCCGGCGTTGCCAATACGCGTGTCACGTTGAGTCTCGCTTCGGCCTTGTGGGCTCCGGGGACACCGTCCTCCAGATCCAGAATGAGCGCGTCGACGCCGAGACTCCGGGCCTTTTCGATCATCGCGTGTTTGTGGGCCGGCACGAACAACCAGGAGCGGGCGGCGCGGGCGACAAATAGGTTCATGGTCGATTGACTGAGTGTAACCCGACCGACGGGGATCGACAGAAAGGCGGCTTCGTCTGGTGTAGATTCAGGTCACCCATGCGCAATCCGTTCTTGAAGGCGCCCACCCACGCGGCATCCCTCGACCCCGATTTTCGCCCTGCCTTTCTGGCTGCAAAGGCTTTTGAGGCCGAGGCGGTATCGAGTGCGGGCCCCATGGTCGAGCTTGGTCTGGAACAGCCCGATGGCACCCTGTTCGTGCACGCCATGCGCGTCTTGCCGGCGCAGCATCCGCGGGCAGCGTATTCCCCGGTATTTGTGGAACGCTTCGTGAAGTTCTTGCTGTGGTCGCGCGGTGGATTCCGTATTCACGTCGCAGGTCCCGGGACAATCGTGTCACATCTTCGTGCCCATTTTGCCGATACGGCTGTCGGTCGTTTTGATTCCGGAATGATCGGCGAACAGATCTACGGCCGCCCCATCGAGGTGGTGGCGACCTCCCGCGTCCCGGCCGCGAAATCGAGCACCCAGCCTCTCGGGCGCCATCTGAATGGCAATCGCATCGGTTTTGATCTGGGCGGAAGCGATCGCAAGGTGGCCGCTGTGATCGATGGCAAGGTGGTCTTTTCGGAAGAAACCGTCTGGGATCCGTATCACCAAAAAGATCCGGCGTATCACAAAAACGGCATCCTGGATTCGTTGCGCAAGGCGGCCGCGCACCTGCCGCAGGTGGATGCCATCGGCGGCAGCGCTGCGGGCGTCTACGTCAACAGCGAGCCCCGCGCCGGATCGTTGTTTCGCGGGATTCCGCGCGAGCTTTTTGACACGCACGTCAAGCCCATGTTCCGACAGGTGCAGGCTGAAATGGGGGGTGTCCCCTTCGAGGTCGTCAACGACGGCGAGGTGACGGCACTGGCCGGCGCGATGTCGCTTCAAGAGGACGCGGTGCTGGGGATTGCCCTTGGGACGAGCACCGCCGCGGGTTATGTCACCCCGGCGGGCACGATCACAACCTGGCTCAACGAGCTCGCCTTTGTGCCGGTGGACTATCGCGAAGATGCTCCCTCCGACGAGTGGTCCGGGGACCGGGGCTGCGGCGTGCAATACCTGTCGCAGCAGGCTGTGGGACGATTGGTCGAGCCCGCGGGCATCACGCTGGATGCCGCGATGTCCTTGCCGGAAAAATTGGTGGCGGTGCAAGAGCTGATGAAAAAGGGCGATCCGCGCGCCACGGCGATCTATCAAACCCTGGGTGTTTACCTTGGCTATGCGCTGGCCCACTTTCTGTCGTTCTATGACTTTCGCAATCTCCTCGTCCTCGGTCGCGTGACCTCGGGCAAGGGCGGGGACTTGATGCTGGAAATTGCGCAGCAGGTGCTGAAGACCGAGTTGCCCGATCGGGCCAGCACGATTTCATTCGTCACACCCGATGAGCAGATGAAACGCCACGGCCAGGCGATTGCCGCGGCCAGTTTGCCGGCGTTTTAGCAACGGTTCTCAGCGTGATTTGCGATCAGGTCACATTGTGACATAATGTCTCAAGTGCTCAAGGAGCCGTTAACTTCGGATTAAACCAAAAAGCTTTTGGTTGCGATTTTGGTGAGTGGTGTTGTGCAGTTCACGGGACACGCTCGACGCGAAATGGCAGGGGATGGAATAACTGAAGATGAGGTCATTGGTGTTCTTCGCGGCGGCGTGGTGGAGCCTGCCGAGTTTGAAAACGATCGTTGGCGATGTCGTGTTCGTCGGACCAAAACCTACGTTGTTGTGCAGTTCGCTTCATCGACAAAGACGTTGGTCGTAACGGCCTGGAGGAAAAAATGAAAACCGTAAAACCGGAGCGCAAGAATTTTCAACGCTGTTCGGAATGTGATGGCGTTCAAATTCCTCGCTCCGGTCCGTATCGTTATGCCATCACACGAAGCTGGTCGGTGGTGCTGGACAACACCACGCACTGGCGTTGCGGATCCTGCGGCAGCGAGGCTGTGGATGTCGTGGCGCCGACACGGTTGCAATGTGTGATCGCCAGCCTCGTCATCCGGAAGAAAACACGATTGGTGGCGGATGAAATCGTGTTTTTGCGGCGGTTACTTGATCAAAGTAGTCAGGACATGGCCCGCACACTTGGCGTGACACGTGAATCCGTATCGCGCTGGGAAACGGGCAAACAACCCATAGGGGTCGTACCGGAGCGTTTGTTGCGCGTGATAGCAGCGCTTTGGCTACCCGAGGGTGAGTTTGACTTTCACGAATTGGCAGGCATTTCCGAGAAGGACAACGGTCCGCTTTCCATCCGGCTGCGGGAAAAAGGTGGTGTTTGGGCCATCGCTGCATGAGTAATCAAGTGAAATCCTGATCAGGGTTTGCCGGCGTTTTAGGGCTTGTCCCAGTCCCACCAGAGCCAGCGGAGGTTGTCCGACATCTGGTGCAGCGACTTCTGCATGCCGTGATCGCCCTTTAGAAGGAGGGCGCGGTAGTCGTACTTTGCGCCTTCAAGCGCCGCCGCCATCTTCTTGCCGATGGCGAACCAGTCGCCGAACTGGTCGATGAGATCGTTGTTGCCGACGGTCATCACAAAACGCAGATCTTTCAGCGGTCGGGTGCTGCTCACAAGTGCGGGGTAATCCTTGCGTGCAAAGCTTGCAAAGCTGGGGCTGTCGCCGAGGGCCTTTTTGAAAAGCCCGTTGTGATCCCAGCTCTCGGCGAAGGCGACGAGACCTCCCGAGCTGACGCCGACGATCATGCGCATTTTGGGATCGGTCGTGAGATCGTAGGTTTTGCCGAGTTCGACCATGAGATCGTCTTTCAAAAAGCGGGCGAACTCGTCGGTGTTCCCGACGTATTCCCGGTTGCGATCGAGCGGATAAACGAACGCTGCGATCGTGACGGGCATCTCACCCGTGTGGATGAGGTTGTCCATCACGACGTGGACACGGCAGCAGTCGGTGTAGGCTGCGCCATCGGTGTACACGGCAAACGCTGCCTTTTGGCCCGCCTTGTACTGCGCCGGGACATACAGGTTGTAACGATAGGCCTTGCCGTAGACCGTGCTTTGAAACATCAGATCCTTGGTTAGCTTGCCCACGGGCACGCCAGGCTGTGTGACGATTGCCGGGTCCGCTTTCACCACCGCGGCGATGAGATCGAGGGTGCCGCTTGCGGGCCTTTCGGTCTTGCGCACAAGGCCTGACGCCTTGCCCCCTGTGCCGCCGGTTGACTGGCCACCCGTTCCGCCACCGGTACCGCCTTTTGGAATGTTCGTTTCATTCGAGGTCCCCCCGGAACCGCCAGCCATTCCCGCCGTTGCTGCCGTGCCGCCCGCTGCTTCGCCGCCTGCGCCCGGTTGTCCCGGTGTGCCAGCCTCGCCCCCGGCGCCGGCCTTGCCGCCGGTCGCTCCGTTGCCTGAACCCGAACTTTGGCAAGCAAGGCCAACCACACAAAGAAGCAACAAGGAACGGTGAAACGCCATGGTCAACGGTACGCCGATGCGGCTTGTTGTGCACATTGATTAAGGTAAGTAGAATCAGCCAATGTTCTACCGTCATGCAAGGTTTCTGGGTGTTGCGTTGTGTGCCGTTGTGTTGAGTGGCGTTGCGTGTGACGACGAAAAGAAACTGAATACTCCGACTGAACCCGAACCGGTGAAGACGGGCATTCCGGGGACCACGCGCCTTGATGGTTTGACGCCGATGCAGCAACAAACCTTGTGCACGAAGTCGCAGGAATTTCTGACGGTTGCGTTCAAGGGCTCCGACGTTCAGAAGGCGCTGTGCAAGATGACTGCGGTTCTGGCGGTGTCGCTCGGCGGCGCCGGTGGCGATCCGGTGAGCAGCTGTAAGATGGCGCAGGACGAATGTCTGTCTGCGGCGCAGGCGGCCAATGCACAGCCTGCGGATGCGGGCGCCGGCGGTTGCGACATGGCGGGTGTGCCATTGCAGAACTGCCCGGTCACGGTGGCCGACTACGAATCGTGTCTGAACGGACTGCCCACGGGCTTGAAGAACGCAGGCAATGCGTTGCCAGAGTGTGCTGCGCTTGGTGGTGCCGATGCGGGCGCTGCTCCGGTCAATCTCATCGCGCTCGCGTTGGCATTCCCGCCCTCGTGCATCGCCTTGCAAACACAGTGCGGTGGTACGGTTCCGGGTCTGCCAACGTTAGGTGGCCGCTAGTCCGTCGCGAAGCAGTAGATGCGGCCGTTGCCGCCGGTTGCCACGAGGCCCTGCGTCGAGCAGTTGTTGCTGTTGTGGGCTGCGTTCCACGAGGGCGAGAACTGGGCGCTGCCCGGTGTATCGCTGTGACCCAGTCCGGCGGAAACACCGTCGGCAGCGTTCGAGGTCCAATCGTTACACGTTCTACCGGTCGACAGGGTTCCGTCGGCCTTGGTTCCGGTGAGAATGTCGTGTTGGTTGCCGGGAACGGTCGTGTTCTTTTCGGTCTTGAACAGCGCATCGGCTGGCTTGACTGCGATGTACGCGGCGCGTCCGGCTGCGGGATCGGGCAGGCCATGGAGTGCCGCCTGATTGGCGGCAAAGACCTTCTTTTCGGCGTTGTACCAGGGGCCTGCGCCAATGCGATCCTTGGCGTGGACGGGTTGTCCGTTGCCGCCGTTGGCGACGCTCAGGTAGGCAACCCATACCTTTCGTACTGCGTTTGCATCTTTCGCGAGCTTATTGCAGTGGGCGTCTGCGCCGGCAAGGCCCTTGAGATCGCCCGTGCCCGAAGGCGGGGCGCTCGTGACGAAGAAGCTCATCTCGGTGGAGGCGTTTGCTGTGCCGCCAGAACCGCCGGTTGCAGCGGTTCCGCCGGTGCCGCCGGTTGCAGCGGTTCCGCCTGCGCCGCCCGTTGCAGCGGTTCCGCCAGTTGCGGATGTTCCGCCGGTTGCCGAGGTGCCACCGGTTCCGACTGCACCGCCGGTTGCCGAGGTGCCACCGGTTGTCGATCCGCCTGCGCCGCCAGAGGACGCGCCTGCCGTCCCGTTGCTGCCGCCATCCGAGGATCCGCCGCTGCCGCCACCGCCTCCGGTGGACGATTCGCTACAGGCAAGGCCTGCGACCAAAGCCAGACCAAGCCATTGAAACCGATTCATACTTCTCATTTGAAACTCCTCGGGAACGGGAAGGCCCGGATTGGGCGGTGTAACCGACGCGCATCTTAGGGCGGTCCGGGGTATGCGGGGTCGAGCAATCAGCGACGGATTGAGATTTTACGCTGCGCAGTGTCGAAAGAGCCAGAAGTGTCAATTCCGACGTCCACCCTCGGTCGCCCAATGTTTGGGGTCGATTGGACCTGTAATTCAACCTGGAATCGCCAAAGCCACCGTTTCAGAGGGTTGGCGCGGCTTCGACATTCCATTACCTTGAACCGAAACGTATTCGCCGCTGGAAGGCTTGGTTGAGGGACCAAAATTTCCAGTTGCATCGAGGAGAGTATCGACATGAAACCATTTGTTCGCCCGACGTCAATTGTTGCTGTTGCCCTGTTTACCTTGTTCGGTGGAGGACTGGCCCAGGTGGGCTGCACCAGCGGAGGTAGTACGGGTGGTAAATCCGGAAAGGGCGGTAACTCCGGAGAGGGTGGGGGATCTGCCCAAGGCGGATCGGGCGCAGAAGCAGGCGGTTCGGGTGAAGGCGGATCGGGAACCGCAACGGGTGGCAAGAATACAGGCGGCAGCAAAACGGGTGGCGCGGGTGGCGGAACTGCGACGGGTGGTAGCGGAAACGAGACTGGCGGTTCCGGTGGTACGGTTGCCATGACCGGTGGCGTTCAGGGGACGGGCACGGGCCCTTGCGATCCGGCAACGTGGCGTCCCACCCACAAGGGCGGCATCAACGGTCCGTCGGCTACCTGGGGTGGCGTTAACGCACAGGGGAAGCCGTATACGAAGGAGACCATCCAGTACACCTTCAAGAACCCCCAAAACCAGGATGTATCCAAGTCCGCAACAATATGGATTCCCGGTACGTATGCCGATGCAAAAGACGGTGAGGTCGCTATCACGTTCGCAAGCGGTGCTATGACCGACGCGAGCCTTGAAGCTCACTCGTCCAAACTGATTGCGGCGAAGTACATGCCTCCAATGATCTACGCGGTCGACGGAATAAATTGGGGAAATGCAAGCAACTCAGGGGGGGCGAACATCAGAGAGCGAGCTGTCGAACTGGTTGGGATGTTCGATGCCATTCGTGCCAAATATGGAAAGCTTTCCATGGACCCCAAAATGCACGGTACCATGGGGCAAAGCACCGCCGGCGCGGTAGCCTTTGATCTCGCTTGGGCGAGACCAGATTTCTTTGGCGTCGCGATCGGTGCCAGCGCAAGCATGGTTGGGTTCATGCAGTACCTCTACCCCTATCCGACCAACATCAACGCAACCAATAAGGACAAGATTCGTGTTGCGTTTGACGTGGGTGAGTGCGATCTCGTCTGGGAGGACGGTCTGATTCCGGCGACCTGCGGTAACGTTTGTGCGAGCGGCAACTGTATTTGCCAGGGATGCGGAATGGGGAACTGGGTTCAGGTCAACCGCGATGTAACTCAGAAATTGCTGGGCCTTGGTTACCCTGTCAACCTCGTCATCCGCGCCCGCGGCGTTCACAACGTCTGGACCGGCGCCATCGCCGACGATCTCGCCTTCGCCTGGCGCGGCGTGATGTGTAAGTAGAGCCTGCCTCGCTGCTACTTGGATGCCCTCGGGCGCTGGTGCTTTGCTCTGGCCCCCCCAAGTGTCGGCGGCGGGCAATATCCGTGGGAATCCGTGCGTGAAGGCCTGACAGCGTAGCGCAGCCCGAGGGGAGGTGGGATTTTTTGCGGAGCCGCGCCATGGCCCGTAGCGTGGCATTGGCCATCAAAAACCAGAGGCCAGAGCCCGACCAGGTCCAGCAAGACTAATGGGCTCTGACCTCTTCCCAGGCGCACACCAAAGGTGGCGTCTGGGGCCATTTTGGCAGGTCAGCTTGAGGTGAGCAATTTCTTTGATGATGGCTGGGGTGCCTCATCAATGCGGGCGGGTGTGCTCACGTGCGGCGCGTTGCAAGAGTCAACGGCAGGCATGCCGGCGCTACCAAAAGACAACACATGGGGCGCGGGGGCATGCGGAACGTCGGCGTGAATATCGAGGCAGGTGTCTCGCAGAGAAAGTGACACATCAGGGTTCCGGGGCAGGTGCCGCGCCTGCGAATGTCTGCGTCCGCCAATCAACTACGAATTCAGAGGCAGAGGTCCAAGGTATTGCTGCCGTTGCGAATGCCGATGCAGTCCCTTCGTGCGCAGCGAAAACCTCGAGCGTGGCCCTACTTGCGGCACGTGCACGATGTCTACCGGCCGCGTGCAACAAATAAGCGGTACCACCGCGTACCGTTCGTCTTGGTTTAACCTGAGCCCCGTCACGTCCGGACAGATCTATTGCCTAGACCTTCGCCTTCGCGCCCCCGCCCGCCTCCCGCTCGCGCCTCACCGCTCCACAAGCCCGGCGTCGCGCATCGTTTTTTGAGTGCACCACGCCCTTCCTTGCTGGGCATCGAGCACCGTAAACGTCACCCGCCGCTTGCCATTCGACGTTTCTGCGTGCAGAATGACCTTTGAAAGTGGGCACTCTGCACGCAGACCGTGAGCCAACCAAGACCCTCGGCCCCCAGTCCGCTCGGCTCGTGGCGATCTTGCACGAGCGGGGGCGGACGCTGTTCACGCGCGCGGACGCCGAGGAGATCACCCGCCTCACAGCAAAGTCCGCGCGCAACCTCGTCGCCGGCCTCGTCAACCGTGGCCTCGCCACCCGTCTCAAGCCCGGCCTGTTCATCCTCGTGCCCTTCGAACTCGGACGCGAGCGGGAGTACCTCGGCAACCCCTACGTCGTCGCACGCGAGCTTGCCGACACGCCCGAGTACTACGTGTCGCACGCGTCCGCGATGGACCTGCACCGGATGGTCACGCAACCGCAGCTCGCGGTGTTCGTGACGTCACCGAAGGCGATCAGGCCGCGCACGGTGCTCGCCACGGAGTTTCGCTTCGTGCGCTGCAAGCAGGAGGACATGTTCGGCATGGTCGAGCTGTGGGCCACCAAGACCGAGCGCGTTCGAGCGAGCGACCTCGAGCGGACCGTCCTCGACGGCCTCAAGCAACCCGAGCACTGCGGCGGGCTGACCGAGGTCGCGAAGGGCTTCTGGATGCGTCGGGACGCGATCGCCGTGCCCAAGCTCGTCGACTACGCCCTGCGCCTCGGCGTCGGTGCCGTCGTGCGCCGGCTCGGCTTCCTGCTCGAGACGTTCGAGGTCGACTCACCCGCCGACATCGAGCGGCTGCGCGCGGAGCTGACCGCGACCTACGCGTTGCTCGATCCCTTGATGCCCGCCGAGGGGCCGTGGCACGCCCGGTGGCGGGTTCGCGTCAACGTCGAGCCCGACGAGCTCCGCGCCGTCGTGAGGGCCTGACCGATGATTCCGCAACGCAACCTGTCCCTGCTCTCGAACCGCCTGGCACGCGCCGGTGGTCGCCGCGTCGTCGAAGCGGTGCTCGAGCGCGACTACTGCCTCGCCTGGTTCCTCGTCGGCCTGTCGCGCTCGCCCCTTCGGGAAGCAATCGTGTTCAAGGGCGGCACGGCGCTTAAGCGTTGCTACTTCGGCGACTACCGCTTCTCGGAGGACCTCGACTTCACGCTCGCGGAGCCGCGCGAGCTCGACGCGATCCTCGCCGGGCTCGAAGCGGTGTACGCGGAGGTCCAGCGGGCGTCGGGCATCGTGGTGCGCTTCGCGCGCGCCGATCGCAAGAGCCACCAAAACAGCCACACCTTCTACCTCTCCTACGAGGGGCCGCTGCCCGCGGCCTCGCCGAAGGAGGTCAAGGTCGACATCACGATCCGCGAGCAGCTCGTGCGCCCCGTCGAGAACCGGCCGGTGTTGCGCGGCTACGAGGAGTACTCGGACTTGCCCGAGGACGCGCCGGTGCGCGTGTATGCGCTCGAGGAGATCGCGGTCGAGAAGCTTGTCGTGCTGACCGACAAGGCCCGCAACGAGCCTCGCGACCTCTACGATCTCTGGCACCTCACGAGCGAGGGGCTTATCGACTTCTCGACGCTGATCCCCGAGGTCGAGGCCAAGCTCGCCTTCCGCGGTCGCACGCGCGAGGCGATGACTGCCGAGGTCGCGACGAAGGAAGCGCGGTACAGGAAGCTCTGGGCCGTTCGCCTCGGCCAGCAAATGACGGCACTTCCGCCGTTCGACGACGTGTTCCGGGCGGTGCGACGCAGCCTGCGCGACGCCGGGCTTGTGGAGCGGTGAGGCGCGAGCAGGAGGCGGGCGGGGGCGCGAAGGCGAAGGTCTAGCGCCGCAGTGAAGGCATATCGTCCGCGCCGTAACACAGATCCCCGCTTCTACCCACCGCAGTGAGCGAGATAGGTTGCCAGATCAACCGACCACTGGGTACCCTCCATTTGCGGTTGCGATGTTCACCCAACAACTGAGCAACCTTGGTGAGCGCTGAGAAATCTTCTGGAGATGGGGCGGTGGTCAATTTGATCTCGATGAGTTCCAGCGCGTCGCCCTTTTCGATCACGAGATCCACTTCGAGACCATGGTGGGATCGAAAGAAAAACGGCTGAAAACGTTCATCCCGGATACGCCTTGTGGTGATGATCTGTTCGACCACCCAGCCTTCCCAGCTTGCGCCGACCCACGGTGCAGAAAAGAGGTCGTCGTGGTCGCGCAGACCGGCAAGCGCATGCAGTAGACCCGTGTCGCGCAAATAAACCCGGGGACTTTTCACCAGCCGTTTTCTCAAGTTGGCCTCGAACGGCGGCAGCATGCGAACAAGGTAAGCGCCCTGGAGAAAATCAAGATACGAACTGACGGTTGGGTGGGTGAGTCCCAAGCTTTGACCGAGCTTCGTCAAGTTCAGGATGCCACCGTGCAGCGCAGCCAGCATGCGGAAGAGGCGCTCCGTGACCACGGACTTGGCCGGTAGCCCCCAAAGCGGCAGATCGCGGTACGCCACAAGCTGCAGGTAGCTGTCCTGCCAGGTCGGAAACGCGTCGGGATCCAGAATGCCGCCATTCGGAAACCCACCAAAGCGCCACAGCTCGTCCAATCGTGTCACACCAACTTCAGGCAATACCAGAGGCGACAATTCCAGCACGGCCAGCCTTCCCGCGAGCGATTCGGACGACAACTATTCGGGCCAGCGTGGTCTTGCCACACTGCCGCGGTCCGCGGAGCACGACGGCAGGAATCTTAGCGTCGAACTGCGTGCTTTCGTTGATGCGTTACCTTGGCGGATACCGACCCCTTGCGTGCGGCAACAAGGCGGGGCTCGAAATTCATTCCAACCGCAGCCGACGCTCGCACGAGCGTTTCCCACTGAACGTACTGAATGTCTTCACCGATCTGCTTACGGACCTCAGCATCCAGTTCGAGAAGCCATTCGCGCACTGGCTCATTTTCCCGCACTGGTGCGGAAAAATACGCAAGCGAGCGTAGGTGTCAGCTTGGAAGTTTTGGCCAAGATACAAAATTACTGTACTAAACTTGGTACAGTAGATCCACTGGAATTGTTGCGCGGGCTGCGGGGGGAGCCTCCTCGCTCGCGTGCCCATCCAACCGTATTTATTGGCCGAAATCCAAGCATCCCGTCCATTTATCGAGGCGGCGCGGTCGACTGTCGTATGACGAGAGAGGTGGCGAACTCGCCCGGGCTCCAGGGGACGGCGTCCTCGTCGATGCGCGAGACGATCATCTTGCCAAGTGCCTCGCCCATTTCCAAAAGCGGGATCCGGATTGTGGTCAAGGGCGGGGTGGTGAACCGGGCGTGCTCCTGATCGTCAAATCCCACGATCGACACGTCATCCGGAACACGGATGCCCTGTTGCCACAGGTGTAGCGCCACGCCGTAGGCGACCTGATCACTCGTGGTGAAGATCGCCGTGAAGTCGCGGGTGCGGTCGAGCAGGATCTTCGTCGCCTCGGCGCCCATTGTCTCGTTGAAGCCGTGGTGAATGATGATCGTTTCGTCAACCGTAACACCGGCGGACGACAGCGCCATCTCGTAACCACGTCGACGGGTCAACGCGTGGCTGTGGTCCACCGGTCCCGTGACAAGCGCGATTCGGCGGTGCCCCAGATCCAGCAAATGCTGGGTCGCAAGGCGCGCCCCCTCGGTGTTGTCGGACTGAATGAAATACGGTTCAAGACCCGGCGTCACCGGGCCCGTTCCCGCCACGGGGAAGTTTTCGCCCACAAGCTGTGTGGTCTTCTCCGGCATCGGACCCCCAAGCAAGATCAACCCCTCGATCTGGCTTTCGAGCAGCATGTCGAGCGCCTCGCCCGGGTTACCGAGGCCTGCGACCGAGGCCACAAGCGGTCGGTACCCCGTTCCCATCAGACTCTGTTCAATGCCCCGCAACAGGCGTCCCCAGTAGGGGCTTTCGGTGCTCATCGTGAGCACGCCGATGGCGCGGGTCCGCCCCCGAGCCAGGCCCTGTGCCATCACGTTGGGTTTGTAGTCAAAGGCCGCGATCGCCGCCATCACCGCTGCGCGCTTTTCGTCGCTGACCTTGGCGTGACCCGTCAATACGCGCGAAACCGTGGCCTGCGAGACGCCGGCTCGGTATGCGATATCGTAGACGGTCGGGTTGGATCTCCCCATGGCGGCTGGCCGGATCCGAACGTTACTCCAAATTCCGTGCAAGGGGCACAGTCGGTTACAATCCGCCCATGCTTCGTCAAAGGTTCCCTTTCGCCCACTCGGTCTCGGTCCCGCTCGCCCTGATGCTGGTGCTGTTCTCGGGCGCGTGTAAAGAGAAGAAAGTCGAGACCAAGGGCGCAAAGCCAACCGTTGCCGTGCTCGATCCGTTTCGCGATCCGAGCCGCCCCATCGCCGAGCGTGTGGCCGATCTGCTTGGCCGTTTGACGCTCGACGAGAAGATAGCCCAGCTGCAAAACGATGCCCCTGCCATCGATCGCCTCGGCGTTCCCGCCTACGATTGGTGGAACGAGGCACTGCACGGGGTCGCGCGGGCCGGTGAGGCCACGGTGTTTCCGCAGCCCATCGGACTGGGTGCTACGTTTGACGAAGATCTGATAAAGCGGATCGCAACCGCCATCTCGGACGAGGGCCGTGCGAAGTACCATCGCTTTGTCAGCAAGAAGATGCGAGGCCGCTACATGGGGCTGTCGTTCTGGTCGCCCAATATCAACCTGTTCCGCGACCCGCGCTGGGGCCGGGGCATGGAGACCTTCGGTGAAGATCCGCTGCTGTCCGGCACGTTGGGCGCGGCGTTCGTCAGGGGCATTCAGGGCGATGATCCGAAGTATCTGAAGGCGATTGCCACTCCGAAGCACTATGCAGTGCACAGCGGCCCCGAGCCGCTTCGGCACAAGTTTGATGCGCTCACCAGCGTTCGCGATCTGCGTGACAGCTACTTGCCGCATTTTCAGCAAGCGCTTGCGGGGGCGAAGGCCGCATCGGTGATGTGTGCCTACAATCGCTATCAGGGCGAGGCTGCGTGTGCGAGCAAGCTTTTGCTTGATGATATTTTGCGCGGCGAGTGGAAGTGGGATGGGTACGTGGTGTCCGACTGCGACTCGGTCAAGGATATATTTTCCGATCACAAGCTGGTTGGGACCGAACCCGAAGCCGCTGCGTTGGCGCTCCGTCGCGGCATGGATCTGAATTGTGGTACGTTTTATCGGGATCACCTCGGGGCTGCGGTCAAAAAGGGCCTTGTGACCGTGGCGGACGTGGATCGATCGCTGACGCGCCTATTCACCGCCCGCTTTCGTCTGGGGCTCTTCGACCCCGACGCAAATGTTCCGTACAGCACCATTCCGTATTCGGTGGTTGCCGGTCCCGCCCACAATCAGCTCGCACTCGAGGCCGCTCGCAAATCCATCGTGTTGCTGAAGAATGCCCGCGGAACCCTCCCGCTGCAGCGTTCGATCAAACGCATTGCGGTTGTCGGCCCGGTCGCCATCGATCCGTATGTCGCGGTTGGCAACTATTTTGGCCGCTCGCCGCGCATGACCCGGGTGCTGGAAGAGATCAGGGCAAAGATTCCGGAAGCACGGGTGGAATATTCGACCGGATCGTCCATTGCCGAGGGATTGCCCGCGATGCGACCAATTCAAGCGCAAAATTTCAACCACATTGATGATCTCGGCAACCCCGCGAGCGGTTTGCGAGCCGAATACTTCAACACGCTCAGCACCGAGGGTCAGGCCGCCCAAAAGCGGATCGACCCCCTCATCGACTTCAACTGGGGCGATCGTGCACCGAACGCGTTTGTGCCGGCCGATGGGTTTGCCGTGCGCTGGACGGGACGATTGCTGCCCGACGAGAACGGTAAATTTTTGATCGGGGTGCGTGCGGACTCGGCGTACACCGTGAAAATCGCAGGCAAGGTTCTCCAGAAATCGGGCAAGGATCCCGACGAGGCCTGGTTGCGCTACATCGAGGTGGATCTGAAGGCCAACAAGCCCGAGCCGATTGAGGTCGTCATGCGCGAGTATGCAGGCGACGCGGGCATTAGCCTTTCGATGGGCAAGGTGGGCGACGACGCGCGCATGTTGAAGAACGCCCTCGACACTGCCCGTGCTTCCGACGTCATTGTCGCAGTGTTGGGATTGACACCCTGGCTTGAGGGAGAAGAAATGCCGGTGAAAGTTCCCGGTTTCGACGGCGGGGATCGAAAGACCCTGGATTTGCCGAAGCCACAGCAGGCCTTGCTGGATCGTCTGGCCGCGCTCGGCAAGCCGCTCGTGCTGGTCTTGACGGGCGGCAGCGCACTGTCGATCACGCAGGCTGCGGCAAAGGTTCCGGCGATTCTGGCGACCGGATACCTCGGGCAGGCGGGCGGCACGGCGCTGGCCGACGTGTTGTTCGGAGACTATTCGCCATCGGGCCGATTGCCGATGACGTACTACAAATCGGTCAGCCAGTTGCCGCCCTTCGAATCGTATGACATGAAGGGTAGAACTTACCGTTACCTGACCACGCCGCCCCTTTTTCCCTTTGGTCACGGGCTGTCGTATTCCAAGTTCCGCTACTCCGAGTTGAAACTTCCCGAAACAGTCGAGGCGGGCCAGGGTCTGGTCGTCACGGCCAAGGTCGAGAACATCGGCCCGATCGACGCGGACGAGGTGGTACAGTTGTATGTACGCGACGTCGAGGCGTCGGCACCGGTTCCGGTTCGGGCACTCAAGGGGTTTAGTCGCGTTCGCCTCCGGGCGGGCAACAGTCAGGAACTGCGTTTCGAGCTAAAGCCGGAAGATTTTTCCATCATCGACGACGAGAACCGCCGCATGATCGAGCCGGGCGCCTTTGAAATTTCGGTTGGTGGCAAGCAACCGGGTTTGAAGGGTACGGCGGATGCCGAGACCACGGGCGTCGTCATCGGAACCATCGAAGTCACGGGCTCGCCCAAGGTGCTAACGACCTACGCCGCGCCCTAAACTAGAGCGAAAACCGGGGGTGGCAACCGATCTGAACGACGCAAAAAACTTATCGCATCTGCCAGATGATGGTACCGTCCACCAAACCAAAGGCAAGCTCTTGTGAACGACGGTGTACCCCAAATTTCCTTGCTGTATTCTGGGTAGATCAAATCGAGTGACCTCGCCCTATCGCTAGCCATGTCTCCCACAAAGATCACCGATGGTCTGCCCCCCAAAGCCCCGAGATCGATGTTTCGAGAAGACGACATCGAATACGGCTTCATCGGCAAGCTCCAAGGCCTCAAATACGAATATCGCCAGGACATCTCGGACCGCGCTGCGCTGGAGAAGAACTTTCGCGAGAAGTTCGAGGCCCTGAACCGAGTCAGCCTGACCGATGGCGAGTTCGCCCGCCTGCTCGATGAGATCGTCACGCCGGATGTCTTTACTGCGTCCAAGACCCTCCGGCAGATCAATGCCTTCACCCGCGATGACGGCACGCCGCTGAACTACACCCTCGTCAACATCAAGGACTGGTGCAAAAACACCTTCGAGGTCATCAACCAGCTTCGCATCAACACGGACAACAGCCACCACCGCTTCGATGCGCTTATCCTCATCAACGGCGTGCCCTGCGTCCAGATCGAGCTGAAGACCCTGGGCATCCATCCGCGCCGGGCCATGGAGCAGATCGTCGAATACAAGAACGACCCCGGCAATGGCTACGGCAAGACGCTTCTGTGCTTCCTTCAGCTGTTCATCGTCAGCAATCGCGACAGCACGTACTACTTCGCCAACAACAACGCCCGCCACTTCGCCTTCAACGCCGACGAACGCTTCTTGCCGATCTACCAGTTCGCTGATGAGGCGAACAAAAAGATCACTCACCTTGATGACTTCGCGGCCACATTCCTGGTGAAGTGCACGCTGGGCCAGACGATCAACCGTTACATGGTGCTTATCGCGAGTGAGCAAAAACTCCTGATGATGCGCCCGTACCAGGTCTATGCGGTGAAGCATTTGGTGACCTGCATCCAGGAAAATAGCGGTAACGGCTTTATTTGGCACACCACGGGCAGTGGCAAGACGCTCACCTCCTTCAAGGCCTCAACCCTGCTGAAGGACAACCCCGATATTCAAAAATGCCTCTTCGTGGTGGACCGAAAGGACCTCGACCGCCAGACGCGCGAGGAGTTCAATAGATTTCAGGAAGGCTGCGTCGAGGAAAACACCAACACCGCCGCCTTGGTGCATCGTCTGCTTTCGGAGGACTACGCGGACAAGGTGATCGTCACCACCATTCAGAAGCTTGGCCTGGCACTGGATGAAACCAGCAAGCGCAACACGCAGCGCAAAAAGAACGATCAGCCCACCTACAAGGAAATGTTGGCGCCGCTTGCGGACAAACGCATCGCCTTCATCTTCGACGAGTGCCACCGCTCGCAGTTCGGCGAGAACCACAAGGCCATCAAAGCGTTTTTCCCCAAGGCCCAGCTGTTCGGCTTCACCGGAACGCCCATCTTTGAGGAAAATGCCGCCGCGCAGAAGATCGAGGATCAGCAGGCCTCGATGAAGACCACGGAAGATCTCTTCCAGAAGCAGCTTCACGCCTACACCATCACGCACGCCATCGAGGATGAGAACGTCCTGCGTTTTCATGTGGACTACTTCAAGCGCAAGGAAGAAAAGGACAAAAAGTCGCCCAAGCCAGGCGAAGGTCTCTCGAAACGCGCCGTCATCGGGGCCATCCTAGACAAGCACGATGCCGCCACCGGCGGACGCCGCTTCAATGCCCTGTTCGCCACCTCCTCCATCAACGACGCCATTGAATACCACGCGCTATTCAAGACGATGCAGGCGGAGAGGGAGGTCGCTGATTCTGACTTCAAACGGCTAAACATCGCCTGCGTCTTTTCCCCGCCTGCCGAGGGCGATCCTGACGTGAAGCAAATTCAGGAAGACTTGCCGCAAGAGCAGGCAGACAACGAAGTGGACCCCGAGGGCAAAAAAGCCGCGCTCAAGGCCATCCTTGTGGATTACAACGACCGCTACGGCACGAACCACCGCATCAGCGAGTTCGATCTGTACTACCAGGATGTGCAAAAGCGCATCAAAGACCAGCAGTGGCCGAATGCCGACTATCCCGCGGCGCAGAAGATCGACATCACCCTCGTGGTGGATATGTTGTTAACGGGCTTCGATTCCAAATTCCTGAACACGCTCTACGTGGATAAGAACCTCAAGCACCACGGCTTGATCCAGGCCTTTTCCCGCACCAATCGCGTACTCAACGGCACCAAGCCCTACGGCAACATCCTCGATTTCCGCCAACAGCAGGAGGCCGTGGATGCGGCCATTGCGCTGTTCTCGGGGGAAAAGACGGGCCAACAGGCGCGCGAAATCTGGCTGGTTGATAAGGCGCCCGCGGTTATCGAAAAGCTGGAGGCCGCCGTGCAGAAGCTGGACGGCTTTATGAAATCCCAAGGCCTGGAGACGGCGCCAAAGGCCGTGCCGAATCTGAAGGGCGACGACGCCCGTGCTGCCTTCATCAATCATTTCAAGGAAGTCCAGCGGCTCAAAACCCAGCTCGACCAATACACGGATCTCACCGAGGAACACGAAGCCGCCATTGAGCACATCCTGCCGAAGGAAAACCTGATCGGCTTCCGTGGTGCGTACCTGGACACGGCCAAGCGCCTCAAGGGTCGGCAGGCCAAGCGTGGCCAAGGTGGAAAAGATGGTGGTGGACCGGGCCCGAAGGTAGAGCAGCTGGATTTTGAGTTCGTGCTCTTCGCTTCCGCTGTCATTGATTACGACTACATCATGGGCCTCATCTCCCGGTTCTCGCAGCAGGAGCCGGGTAAGCAGAAGATGAGCCGGGAGCAGCTCATCGGCCTCATCCAATCCGATGCCAAGTTCATGAACGAGGGCGAGGACATCGCCGCTTTCATCAGCACGTTGAAGGTTGGCGAAGGACTCAGCGAAACGGCGATCCGCGAGGGCTACAAGCGCTTTAAGGTGGAGAAGGCCGCCGCTGTGCTCGCGACCATAGCGGCTAAGCACGGCCTTGCCACTGCGGCTCTGCAAGCCTTTGTGGATGGCATTTTGGGCCGCATGATCTTCGATGGTGAACAGTTGAGCGATCTCATGGCTCCGCTGGACCTGGGCTGGAAAGCCCGCACGGAGGCGGAACTGGCGTTAATGGCGGAATTGCTTCCGCTGCTCAGCACACGGGCGCAGGGGCGCGAGATCTCGGGACTCAGCGCGTATGAGAGCTAAGAAAGCAGGCACATCCACAACGAAGAAACCGGACGAGTCTCGCCTGTCACGTGGGCGATCCCGGCCGGAGGCCATTTTTCCGGTTGCACCGTCTGCTGCGTCGTTGCCGGAGAGCTACGCGGCCACGCTTCAAGAGATTAAGACGCACCTTCGCGGTGCGCGGGTCCGTGCGGTGCTTGCGGCGAATCCCATCGTCATCGAGGCCTACTGGCAGACGGGAAACATCATCCTGGCCCGCCAGCAAGGGGCTGCGTGGGGGGCGAAAGTGATTGATCGCCTTGCGGCCGATCTGCAGGAAGCTTTCCCGGACATGGGTGGTCTGTCCTCTCGCAACCTGCTGTCCATGAGGCTCTTCGCTCAGGCTTTCCCCGACGGTTCAATTGCGAAACAACCTGTTTCGCAATTACCCTGGGGCCAGATCATTCGGCTCATTCAGATCGCCGACTGCCTCACCTCCCTCGACGACCTCATCGCCGCGCAGACTCAAAAGCTCGAAGCCCTTAAGACCCACAAGAAAGGGCTGATGCAGCAGCTTTTCCCATCCCCGGATGAAGTTGAAGCATGAGCCTCATCCTCTACACCTCCGACGACGGCAAGAGCCGCGTCCAACTACGGGCAGACAAACAGACGGTCTGGCTTTCCCAGCGGGAAATGGCGGAGCTGTTTGCGGTCAGCACGGACAACATCAGCTTGCACCTCAAGAATATCTATGAGGATGGGGAGCTGTTCCGGGAGGCAACCGCCGAGGAATCCTCGGTAGTTCAAATCGAGGGCGGTCGCGAGGTGCAGCGTCCCGTCACGCTCTATAGCCTCGACGCCATTCTCGCCGTCGGTTATCGCGTGCGCTCACCGCGGGGCGTGCAGTTTCGCCGCTGGGCTTCGACCGTCCTCAAGGAATACCTGCAAAAGGGTTTCGTCATGGACGACGAGCGCCTGAAGAACCCGGACGGTCGTCCGGATTACTTCGACGAGATGCTGGAGCGCATTCGTGACATCCGCGCATCCGAGAAGCGCTTTTACCAAAAAGTGCGCGACCTGTTTGCCCTGTGCACGGACTACGAC
>Ga0163147_10003013_pt1 | contig 23057 bp, 26 predicted proteins | sample OliLakLV19MP6G1_FD_148597 | JGI IMG/M metagenome (GOLD analysis project Ga0163147, IMG submission 148597) | Freshwater microbial mat bacterial communities from Lake Vanda, McMurdo Dry Valleys, Antarctica- Oligotrophic Lake LV.19.MP6.G1 | ecosystem: Environmental > Aquatic > Freshwater > Lake >...
CTGTCTGTCTACTTCGCTCACCCCTATCATTCGTGGGAACGCGGGAGTAACGAGAACTGCAATGGGTTGCTTCGTCGCTTCTTTCCTAAAGGAACCGACTGGAGTACCATGACTGATGAAGACATTGAGCAAGCTGAGTACCTTATTAATTCGAGACCAAGAAAGAGGTTGGGCGGACTCACTCCTTATGAGTTCTTTTATCAGATGACTGGTGTTGCGTTAGATTCTTGAAGGTGCCTTTATAGTTACACTGTAGTTGATTTGAAATCACATCAGTTCATTGTCCTAGTGCTCATGATACTTACCAGTATCGGCACACTCTCGTATGGTTTATCACAAACCAGTACGGATATTTATTATATGGCCACTGAAGCACAAGCAGCTAGCAATGACATACCTACTCACCTGCAACCAATAAACATTAAGTTAGTCGCCGAACAATCTGCGCCACCACAGCGTGTTACAAAAACAGTACTTACTCCAAGTAGACAAATTTCTACTAACACACTTAATCTATCAGCCTCTTCTAGTCAAATTGCCAAAAAAGTAGGCCTTGAAACATCTACCAAAAAAACAGACGCCAGTACGGCGATAAAATCCCAAAGTATTAGTGTCCCCTTTATTTCTCAGTTAACTGATATTATCGACCCAGCTTGGAAAAAAATTGGTTGCGGAATTGCTAGTTTAGCGATGATCATTAATTTTTATGAACCGGAGCTAGTAGAAGTAAATGACTTATTAGAGGAAGGTATTGATGCCGGTGCTTACACTAAAGCCGGCTGGGCATACGCTGGCTTGATTTCAGTCGCTAAGAAGCACGGTATGATTGGTCAGGCATACGATTTGGGTGAACAAGCTATTGAGACAGCTTTTTCTAGCTTCGGTCAGGCCGTTATTAAGAGACCCGTCATAGCCTCAGTACACTATAAGTTTGAGGCAACTAATCCCATCCCTCACCTCGTCGTAGTGACTGAGATTAAAGACAACCTCGTTTACTACAATGATCCTGCAAGTAAAAAAGGAGGTCTCTCAATTTCACTGGCAACTTTCAAAACGGCTTGGAAAAAACGGTATTTAGAATTCGCCCCTATTTCATAATCAAACCGTTGATTCACTAAAATTACATGGGTGGACAGACGAAAATAGTTAGTGCTTAATTACATATACTATGTATCTGTTTAAGTGTCACAAGAAAGCAGGACATAGTCCTTTTTATTCGTACAAGGATTTCTTTTAGTATTAATTGGACTTGGGCCTGGCCTACTAGTGACTCAAAAATATTAGATACTGCCCCTTGTTGCCTACTTATTCCAAAATGGTGTTTAAAGAGAACACTTTGCAGGAGATTTTGCAATCTTATATTCTCTCAGCCCAACATCTGCTGTGTTTCAGCTCGATCATCCTCCAAACTACGAGAAAACAACAATAACTCTGATTTACAAATTTTGAAATTATTACACCCACATGTCTTAAAGTACTTACAAATCAACAAGTCCCCTGCTTCTTTTGGATAATCAAGATATAATTAGGATGTTAATTACTAATAAATATTTATGGATCAGGCACTTTTATTTCCAGCACTCGCAACAATGGTTGCTCTGGCAGTCTATTATTTACAAGGTATTTTTGTATCGCGAGCCCGAAGTAAATACGGAATAAACACACCACACACAACTGGAAATGAGAATTTTGAAAGAGTATTTCGAGTACACTACAACACTCTTGAACAGTTACCGGTGTTTATTATCCCGCTCTGGTTTTTTGCACTGCTGGTAAATCCATATGTGGCGGGATGGCTGGGATTACTCTGGTCACTGGGGAGAATCGGCTACATGTATGGGTACTATAAAGCAGCCAAAAGACGTCATAGTTACGGGTCCTTTCTATCTTATTTAGCATCCCTAATTCTTATCGTTGGATCACTCTGGAAAATAATTCGCGGACTGCTTTAAAAGGTTCTCCCTGATTCCTGTCTGTCATAAAAGGATAGAAAAAACGATGCTATAATATAGCCGTGAGAGAAACAAATTGGTATCAAGCGTTAATTAAACCAGAATGGGCACCACCAGCATGGCTGTTTGGTCCCGTCTGGAGTGTGCTGTATATCATCATCGCTGTTTCTTTTGGTTACGTCTTTTATTTATATTACAAAGGAGTGGTGCCTTTTTTAGTCATACTACCTTTTATTCTCAACCTCCTTTTCAACTTTGCTTTTACTCCAATCCAATTTGGCCTCAAAAATAATCTCCTGGCCACAATTGATATTTTATTGGTACTAACAACTTTAATTTGGGCTCTTTATGCCATCTATCATTATGTTCCCTGGGTCTCGTACATCAATCTCCCTTATTTAGCCTGGGTTTGTTTCGCCTCTGTTCTGCAACTAACTATCACTTATTTAAATTTTTAATACCGTAAACTACGGCAAATATATGGAATCCAAAAAAATAGTTTGGTTATTGATGTCGGTTGGTAGTATCGCTGGTGGCTACATTCCACTACTATGGGGTTCTGCCTACTTTTCCTTTAGTTCAATTATTTTTAGTGCTTTAGGAGCAATTTTGGGCATTTGGGTGGCTTTTAGAATGACGCTGTAGAAGAATCCTGAGTCTGACTGCTTTCCAAAATTATATCAATTCTAGGTGGTAAAAATTTTCCTTCTCTAGTCCAGAAGCTGGTCATTTCTCCTATCGTGGCACCAGTATTTCTGACATCATCCAAAACTACAGAATTTCTTTTTCGGTCAAAATTCTTTGGTAAGAAAAGTACTTCCCCAGCCACTATTTGATAACCACAAATTTCCAACTCTTCATCAACCATAAAGTTAGGAATCAAAATCTGCAGTGTTTTTCCAGTTTGATGAAAGTTTTTAACAAAAGGTCCCAAACCTACCAGAGTGGAGTGCCCGAGCATGAATACATTGTTTTCTGTGTCGTGTGCATAAATTTTTGACCGTTCACGATACAGTTCATGCCAGACAGAAAAACCCTGTCTTGATAATAAACTCAGTTTCTGTCCAGCAACCACAACATCAGTTGCTGTCTCTTTTAGAGTACTTCTTATAAAGTTTTGCAGGCTTTTTAGATCTTCTGTCTGTGTTTCGATAAGCACGTCCACCGCTTGTCGTAGTAGGTTAAGCTGATTTTCTGGTTGATTAGCCAAACATTTCAATAGGAGATATAGCGTCTCCCTTTCAAAACCATTTTCATTTAAATCTGACAGCTCAGAGAGTCCCATTTTTGCTTCTCGATATTTCAGTGCATAGCGTACATCCGAAGGCAGAAGTAGTTCCGTTGGTTTTTCATTACTATCTTTTTTAGCAAAAAATCTTTCGAAAATCATAATATTTCTAGCCAGTATACTATGCAAATACCGTCAACTAAAGAGCGTCGTTTCTCTTTCATTAAGTAATCAGACAGCGAAAACAGAGATGAAGTCTTAACCACGACAAATAGATGCGTAGTCTGAACAAACTGGTAAATTAAGAAAAAATATGTAGAATAGCCCTTGGCTTAGGTCATTTCGACGCTGGGCACGGACGTGAGGTGGGAGCAGAACGATGGAATGTACACTAGTAATTATTAAACCAGACGCTGTACTAAAAGGTCTGGTATTAGACGTGAAGACACGATACATCCTTCAAGAAATGAAGTTGCAACGGTCCGTGACACGTGTACTAGATCTGCATACTGCTTCGCTACTATACGCAGAGCACCGAGGACAATTTTTCTTCGAAGGACTGGTTCTGGCCATGGTTTCTGGGCCGTGCCACGTCATGGTCCTGTCAGGAAGAAATGTCATCTGTCGTGTTCGAGAAATGAACGGCCCAACTCGTGATGCGCCTTCCGGAACCATTCGTGGCGACTTCCCTAGTGCTGGTGGACCATTCAATATGGTTCACGGTTCAGACAGTCCAGAAGCGGTCTTGCGAGAAATAGGGATCTTATTCCCGAAACTTTGCACGGACGAGTAAATCGTAGGTTCCTTCATGTGTCATTTAATCGGCGGCCTCTTTTGGCAGCCGATTATTTTTTACAAATAGCGACTCACTTCCTCGGCCGCTTCGCCCACTATCTCGGCTTCAGTAGCATCAATCAAGGACTTTTGTAATTTGGTTAGTACGGTAAAAACCTCAGTGGCGGAGTAGCCCTTCTTGATAATTTTTTCGGCTTCGACCAAGACCTGGTTGTCATCGACTGAACTCTGCTTTAGAGCCTGGTCAAACATTCTTGTAAAGGGATGGGCCATAGGTTCGCTTACTATAGGCAAATAATGACCTTTTGGCTAGAGCAGAGACTGAATTTGGCTTTTATTCTTTCCCATCATACAATTACCTCTATGCCAGAACTCCCAGAAGTCGAGACAGTTCGTCTCCAACTACTGTCTAAAATTAAAAATAAACAGATTAAAAAAGTACAAGTTCTCAATGAAAAAACAGTCCGTTGTAACAACGCTTTCTCAAAAAAACTTGCAGGTCAGACTTTTTCCGACATAAATCGAGTCGGTAAATTAATGATTTTTGCCTTTGAAAATGAGCCTGATCTTTTTCTCCTTGCTCATCTCAAGATGACTGGGCAGTTTTTCTTTGTTGATAAGAAGAAGAAAGTAAGCGGCGGGGGTCATTCCATGACCGTCGCCGACCAGACAGACTTACCCAACAAACATACCCGAGTGGCTTTCAATTTAACCGATGGCTCTGCCCTCTTCTTCAATGACATGAGGAAGTTTGGCTACATTGAATTAGCCGACGCAGAGATGGTTAAGAAAGTTAAAAGTCGTTTTGGACCAGAACCAATTAAAGCAGATTTTGATAAAGCGCTATTTGCCAGTAAGCTCAAAAAGAAAAACCGGAGTATTAAAACTGTTTTACTAGATCAAACCTTTATCGCTGGTCTGGGTAATATTTATGTAGATGAAGTGCTGTTTAAAGCTAGAGTAAATCCCGAGCGTAAAGCGAGTGAAGTGACGCGAAAAGAAGCCTACGCTATTGCCAAAGCTAGTGGTGAAGTGATGAATAAATCTATTAGTGTTGGTGGTACCACTTTTCAATATTTTAAAGATACTGGTGGTCAAAATGGAAACTATATTGATTATTTAAAGGTATTTGGTAAACAAAAAACGCCCTGCCCGCGGTGCGAAACTATTATTCAAAAAATTCGTGTGTCCGGACGCGGTACTCACTATTGCCCTTCGTGTCAAAAGTAAAATATGAGAATTAAAATAGAAAATAGCTGGCGGGAAAAACTGGAGACTGAACTCACGGCTCCGTATTTTAAGAACCTGACCGATAAAATAAATCAGTCTTATCTGTCAAACAAACCCATCTACCCACCGGAAAATAACATCTTCGCCGCCTTAGCTCTTTGTCCCTTTTCAGCTGTTAAGGTGGTCATCCTCGGGCAGGACCCGTATCACGGAGAAAACCAAGCTCACGGACTTAGTTTCTCGGTGCCAGCTGATCAAAAAATTCCCCCTTCCCTGCGCAATATTTATAAAGAAATCCAAAGTGACATAGGCGACTTAAGACAAGAAAATGGTGACCTGACAACTTGGAGCAAGCAAGGAGTATTACTGCTAAATTCGACACTCACAGTCGAAGCTGGCCAGCCCGGCTCACACCAAGGTTTAGGCTGGGAAGAATTCACCGACGCAGTGATTCAAAAAATCTCTGACGAAAAAATGCACGTGGTATTTCTCTTATGGGGGCGATACGCGTGTGCCAAAGACCATTTGATAAACACTAATAAGCACCTCGTACTCAAAGCACCACACCCTTCACCATTCTCGGCATACACTGGATTCTTTGGTTGTCGCCATTTCAGTCAAACAGATAAATACTTAAAGGAAACTGGTCAGAAAACAATTATCTGGTAGCCTAAACTAATCCCGTAAAAATATACGTTCGAGAGTAGTGTACATCAAATTAGTTTTTTACTGCAAATTTCTAGCCGAGAAGCATACTTTTCTCAAGTAATAAAAGGAGTATAATGAAGATCTTGTTATATATCTATAAAATCAATAGAAAAATATGCCTCTTGTAACTGTTATCTTAGGAGTGATTATCATTATAATGGGGGTATTGCTTTTTGTGCTTGAACCAACACCCAAGTTGTCACCCACTGAACCAGAAATATACCAAAATGAAGCAATTAAAATTAAGTCAGAAGCGGCTATAGAAGTTAGCCCTGTAGAAGCTAGTGATAAAACAGAGACTCCACAATCATCATGATCACTTTACCTTCCATCGAAGCCTTAGACACTCATTGGTGGATAGAAATATTCGATAACATATCTAGAGAAAAAGCACAGACTACTTATGATGGTCTGCGTTTTACTATTAAGCACTTTGATGAACAGTACTCACACTTTAGACACAAGTCGACAATTAGTAACCTAAACGATTCGGGCTTCTTACTTGAACCAGACCACATGACAATTGATTTACTGCAATATGGACTAAATCTTTATCATCAGACTAACGGAGTCTTTAATTTCTTAGTTGGTGAGACTTCAGAAAAAAAAGATTACAGCACTCCCTACACCTTCACGCCTAATGATGAGTCAGTGAATATTCCCGACCCAACCCAAGTACTATCTATCACACAGGAAAAAATTCTTTTGGCGCATGGCCATGTAGATATTGGTGGTTACGGTAAGGGGTATTTAATTGATATGCTAGCTTACGAATTAAAAAATACTTACCAAATTAGTGAATTTTTAATTAATGCTGGTGGAGATATGTATGCAACAACCAAGGACGGACAACCAGTAAAAATTCAGCTGGAACATCCGACAGATAGTGATGTAGTTTTGGCGGACACAAGTCTCTGTAATGAGGGTTTTGCAGCGAGTACCACATCTAAAAGACACTTGGAAAGCATCCACATGGCTCATCATCATGTTGTAGATAGTAAAACTGGAGAAAGTCACAACAATGCCTTAGGAATATATATTAAAGCACCAAAAGCGGCCATGGCGGACGCCTGGGCTACGACCTTATTGATATCATCTCCTGCCAATCATGCGTTGACGCTACAAAAAAACTCAGTTAAAGTAGCTACCTACAATGAGCAAGAAAGGAAATTTAATGAGTGGGGAAAGTTTTTTTAGAGCAGAATTGTCACCATGTTGTGACTAACTTCAATCGTACCAGCTTCGACTGGAAACTCCTGCTGACTACCATCTAGCAGACGGGCAGTAATGAATCCTGATTTTAATACAGAAACAATCGGTGCGTGGTCTGCCATTAGAGTCATCTCCCCTTCACTGCCAGGCACAGTCACAGACACCACTCCATCATCAAAAACTGGTCCGTTTACTTTGGAGATAGTTAGTTTTAATAGTTTTTGTGTTGCCATATTTTTTTCAAATTATATCGGACACTCTGCTGTTAAGAATGAGAGATAAAAAGATAGTTGAGATGCGCGGCGGGCGAGGAAAATAATTTGTGGTGTAGAAGTCTACAGTGAAAAATATTATCTGAAACCCAACAAAGCAGGTTGACTATTATTTTAGCTCGTAACTTCATCAATACCTCCCTTCATGTAGAAAGCCTGCTCATTCTTATCATCATGCTTTCCATCAAGAATCTCGCCAAAACCACGAACGGTGTCGGCTAGAGCAACGTACTTACCTGGAGCGCCAGTAAACACTTCCGCTACCGAGAAAGGTTGGCTCATAAAACGCTGAATCTTTCGCGCTCGGTACACAGTTTGCTTGTCGTCTTCTGACAGCTCTTCAATACCCAAGATAGCAATAATGTCCTGCAGATCTTTGTATCGCTGTAGCACCATCTTTACTCCTTGAGCCACCCGGTAGTGCTCTTCACCAACAATCATTGGATCAAGAGCTGATGAGTTACTTTCTAGTGGGTCAATCGCTGGATAAATACCGAGAGAAGCTAATTGACGAGAAAGTACTACTGTCGAGTCGAGGTGAGAAAAAGTTGTTGCCGGCGCTGGGTCAGTCAGGTCATCAGCTGGCACATAAACCGCTTGCACTGAAGTAATAGCACCTTTTTTGGTTGAAGTAATACGCTCTTGCATCTTACCCATTTCCTCAGCCAAAGTTGGCTGATACCCTACCGCTGAGGATACCCGACCCAAGAGTGAAGACACTTCTTGTCCTGCTTGAGTAAAACGGAACACATTGTCCATAAAGAAGAGAACGTCTTTACCTCCCTGGTCTCGCAGAGCTTCAGCCATCGTCAGGCCAGCTAGACCGACGCGCGCACGAGCTCCAGGAACTTCATTCATCTGCCCAAACACTAGAGCGGTTTTATCAAGTACTCCAGAATCTTTCATTTCATGATAAAGGTCATTTCCTTCACGTACACGCTCTCCCACTCCAGCAAACACAGAGTATCCACCGTGTTCAGAAGCTACGTTATGAATCAACTCTTGAATCAATACCGTCTTCCCTACTCCTGCTCCACCAAAAAGGCCTACTTTCCCCCCTTTTACGAATGGTGCCAAAAGGTCCACTGACTTAATACCAGTTTCAAAAACTTCAGTAGTGGTCGATTGCTCCACAAAAGCAGGAGCTTCTTGGTGAATACTACGAAGTGGCGCACCAGTGATATCACCCTTTCCATCTAGTGTTTCGCCAAGCACATTAAACAAACGGCCCAAAGACTTCTCTCCGACCGGAACAGAGATAGCTTGCCCCAGGTCAACTACAGACATTCCTCTCTCTAAACCTTGCGTATCTTGCATCGCAATCGCTCGCACTCGATTTAAACCGATATGTTGTGCTACTTCCAGAGTAATGTTTTCGTCTTTCGACTTCGATACCTTAAGGGCATTAAGAAGTGCTGGTACCCCCTCTGGAAAATGGACGTCAACGATTGGACCAACAATTTGTGTAATAGTTCCGGTTTTCATAATGTTTGTTTAATAAAGTTTGTAATTTGGCTAGACACTCAGTAGTACTGAGTACTAAAAGCTCTTAAGAAAAGCTCTTAGTATTCAGCGCTACTTATTTCATAGCTTCCATGCCTCCAGTAATTTCTGCCACCTCAGCAGTAATAGCTGCTTGACGCGCTTTGTTATAAATCAAAGTTAATGCTTTGGCCACTTCTTTTGATTTGTCAGTAGCGTTCTTCATTGCTACCATTCTAGCGGAATGCTCTGACGCTTTACTCTCAAGCAGAGAATGAAAGATCAAAATCTGCACCATCTGTGGAATCAAAACATCAAAAACTGCCATAGCATTTGGTTCAATCTGGTACTGTGATAGAGTTTCATTTTTACCTTCATCATCACTATATTTGCCAGTCTTTGGGCGAATACCTAACATAATCGCTTGCACTTCTTCTGGTTTAAGTGGCAAAACTTGGCGTCTGGTCGGTAGCTGCTCAAAAGTTGAGATGAAGTTTTGATAAATAATTTCCACACTACTGTATGTTTTATTAACAGAAAATAATCCGATCACAGCATTAGTAATTGCATAAACATCAGCAATAGTCACTCCATCACTAATATTTTGATACTGTGCTACCATCTCAATTTTTTCGCGCAAAGAAAATTCCACCGCTTTCCGTCCAATAGCCACGACATCAAAGTCTTCTCCATTGGTACGCAGAAGCTCTACTTGCCTAAGCACAGCACTATTCACACTTCCAGCCAAACCTTTATCACTAGTCACGACAATCAACAGTTTTTTACCCGCGGGTCGCTTTTCTGATAGTGCATGCTCTGTGATATCGCGAGAGTGGGACAAGCGCGCTAAAATACGCATCGCGGCACGAACGTAAGGTCGACTTTCAAAAGCTCGAAGTTGGCTTTTGCGCATCTTCACCGCTGAAACTGACTCCATGGCTTTAGTTACTTTGCCAGTTTTCTTAGTTGAAATTATTTTGTTTTTAATTTGTTTGAGAGCCATAATATTTTACTTGCCTTTAACTACTTATTCCCATCTCAACTAAGCGAGAGGATAGAAGTGACCGTGGCTTTCTTTAAAATCAGTAATTGATTGCTTCATCTTAGCTTGCAATTCATCACTAAGCGCTCGCTCAGTTTCAATAGTGGTTAAAATTTCTTTTCGATCACGATCAATAAAGTCATGGTAGGCTTTTTCAATCTTTTGGACATCTTCCACCTTTGCGCTATCCAGAAGCCCATTGTTAGCACCAAAAATAGAGACCACTTGTTTATAAAACGGCATCGGATTATTTTGCTTTTGCTTTAGTAACTCGACGTATTTACGTCCACTATCGATACGCTTTTTAGTATCTTCGTCTAAGTCGGAGGCAAATTGCATAAAAGCTTCGAGTTCACGAAACTGGGCTAGTTCCAAACGGATTTTTCCTGACACGACTTTCATCGCTTTTGTCTGCGCACTACTGCCCACTCGGGAGACAGAAATACCAACGTTTAGGGCCGGACGAATGCCCTTGTTAAATAATTCTCCTTCGAGGAAAATCTGTCCATCAGTAATTGAGATTACGTTAGTCGGAATATAAGCTGACACATCACCTTCCTGAGTTTCAATAATCGGCAAGGCAGTGATTGAGCCCCCACCCAGTTCTTTACTAAGCTTAGCTGATCTTTCAAGGAGCCGTGAGTGAAGATAGAAAATATCTCCCGGATAAGCCTCGCGACCTGGTGGACGACGAAGTAAGAGTGACATTTGACGGTAGGCAACAGCATGCTTAGATAGGTCATCAAGAATAATAATGACGTCTTTGCCTTGCTCCATAAAATACTCTCCAATAGCCATACCTGTAAATGGTGCCAGAAAAAGCATTGGTGAAGCCTCAGAAGCTGAGGTGGCAATAATGGTCGTATATTCCATGGCGCCGGCAGCCTCTAGCTGACCCATAATATTGGCTGTCTTCGAACGCTTCTGGCCAATTGCGACATAAATACAAATTGGGCGTTTTTCTTTTGGCTCGTACTTTTGATTGATGATGGTGTCAATTGCAATAGTAGTTTTCCCAGTACCACGATCACCAATAATTAATTCTCGTTGTCCACGTCCAATAGGAATCATTGAGTCTATCGCCTTGATACCAGTGTGAATTGGTTCGTTTACACTAGAACGATCCATAACGCCGTAAGCAACTCGCTCCACCGGCATCGCTTTTTTAGTCTCAATCGGACCTTTACCATCAATGATTTCTCCAAGCGCATTCACTACGCGCCCAACAATTGCCTCTCCAACAGGTACTGACAAAAGTTTTCCCGTTCGAAAAACTGTCATCCCTTCTTTCACCAACACACTTTCACCCAAAATCACCACCTTCACACTCTCCTCTTCCAAGTTGAGAACTAGACCATAGAGGACGCTGGTTTGCGCCAAGGTGTCAGCCAAAGCTAGACCGTCATGAGTCGCAAAGACCACCATCTCCATCATCTGCGCTTTTAGCAGACCGTCAATCTCAGCAACGCCGTCACCCACTGTGGTAACGACACCGATTTCTTGCGGCTGACTTTTAGTATCGAGGTCTTGAATTTCTTTTTTGATTCTCTCAATGATGGTTGGATTCATAGTAAATGGTGAATTAGGTTATTAATTGGTCTTAGAGACAATTGCTTGATATAGATTCCTGAGTTTAGCTTTGTAACTTTGGTCGATTAAGCGATAGTTGTGAGACACTTTCACGCCCCCAACGACAGTAGGATCAATTATCGTTGTAAATTCCCTGGTCTCACTTCCGAGCTCGGTTAAGAGTGTGTTGATTTTTGCGACAACAAGATCTTTTTCCTTAGCGACTACCACCGTCGGTAAAGACTGTAAATTCTCACGCTCGATTCTGGTTAATAAACCACGAAGTACACTAGTCCATAGCGAAGTATGTCCTTTTTTGTTCATAACCTGCTTTAGATTTTTCAGCACTAACTCGACCGGTTGACCAGCTGACAACAATTCAAATCCGGCTTTAATGTAAGTGTCCTTCATAAAATTTTAAGAATGTTTCTCTTGGAGAATTTTTTCAGCCGCTAAGATTGCGGTTTTAGTGATCTCAGCTTCAGCTTCTTTCTGAATCTGAGTACGTAGTTGTTCAGCTTTTATCGCAGCAGTCTTTAGTACTTCAGCAGCTTCGTTTTCCGCCTTAGTAACGATACCACTAGCCGCCGCTTCACCAGCATTTTTAGCTCGGAGCGCCACCTCTTCAGCTGACGCATGAGCCGTTGTGAGAATAGCCTTCTTTTCCACTTCAGCCTGACTTAAAGCGACCGCTGCCGCTTCAGCATCGGTAATCCCCTGTTTAATTTTCGCCTCCCGATCAGCCAACATTTGGAGAATCGGTTTGTACAGAAAATACCCTAACCCCACCATCAAAATGGTGAAGTTCACAATCTGGATGATTATGAGCCGGACGTCAATTCCGAAGGCATTAATGATATCTTCCATATTTGAGTAGAGGTTAAGTGACTAAAGTAGTAAAAATTGTGTGAATTCCATTTTAGTTTTTTCAAAATTGCGTTAGTTGCGCGAAGTGAAAGAAAAATTTTTTGAGTCGTATTTTTGTACGGTGAAATAAATTTTTCGCATCACGACAAAGCAAATGACGTAATTTTGTAAGCAACTAAGCGAACTTGATAACGAAAGCAACTACCAAGGCAAAAATTGCTAACGCTTCCACGAAAGCAATACCAATAAACATGGTTGCCTGGATCTTTCCAGCTGCTTCTGGATTGCGCCCGATAGCTTCGAGCGCTCGGGCCACAAGCATACCGATACCGATACCAGGTCCAAGGACACCAACACCAGCAGCTAGTGCCATAGCTACAGCTTTCATAGCTTCTGAATTAAGTGTAGCGACTTGCAAAGCAATATCTAGTTCTGTCATAAATTTTGAATAATTATTTAGATAATAAATTCCATTTTCTGCATCACTGGTTTTTTCTGGGAAGAAAAATCAATGATCTAAAAAGCCTAGCTTCTTAATGTGATTAATGGACAAGTACGAGTCACGCCCAATTATTTACGGGACTCGTGATTACCCACTAATGCGGCTCAGCAATAGCGATTTTTATAAAGAACAAAGTTAGAATAGCAAAGATAAAGGCTTGAATAAAGCCGACGAAGACCTCAAAGGCATACAACGGCACCGGCACTATGTACGGTACAAAGAAAATAACCACTACCAAGAGGGTTTTACCAGCAAATATATTGCCGAAAAGACGAAAAGAGAAGGAAATTAATCTGGCCAACTCACTAATGAGTTCAATTATACCGATAACGAAAGCTAAAGGTGAAGAAAAATTGATAAACTTACCCCCGTATTTCCATAATCCCAATGCCACTACTCCAGCCATTTCAATAGTTAAGAAAGCAATAATCGCAAAAGCAATGGTAATATTAAGGTCCGTGGCCGCAGGATAGAACAAAGGCGTAAAATGACCATCATGATTTAACCCAATTGATGTTACTCCAGGCAAAAGGCCCAGCCAGTTGAGAGCCAGTACAAAAATAAAAATCGTCATTACTACCGGGAAATACCGAAGGGCCAACTTGCGACTCTCGAGAACATCACTCATATAGTCATAAACTCCGCCAACCATCAATTCTGCTATACTTTGTGCTTTTTTTGGTATTAGTTGTGGCTGACGAGTAAAGAAAAAGGCAGCGGTGATTAGAATAGCCATCGTTAGCCATGTCGTAATGAGTGTAGCAGTAATCGGTACACCAAAAAGTTCACCTACAATATATGGCTTAAGAGCAACATGAATGCCGTCTCCGGCTGCGTATGCTGTAGCAATAAAAGGAAACATGAAAAGCAACAAAAGCCAAGTAGGCTTTGCGCCGGTATATTAACACAGCCACAAGGAAAATAAAACAAACAGCCCTGGACTCATCAGGACTGAAAGTAAAAAGTCATCAATCAACCACCCCACGAAAGCCAACTGGCTTTCGTGGGGTGGTTTTCTTTTGATCTTATCCCTATTTCGATAGATAATTTTGTCTATCTTTTTTTAATTTAAAAAGAAGCCAGGGATTAGCTGGCTTCACATCTTCAAGGCATGCGACCAACCTGTCGTGCCTTCGTCACTTTGAGACCACGACAAGACCTATGATTAGAGTCTGCGGGAGCTTAGGTGGGTCAAATGTTCTGCTCATCGCAAACAGCTGAGCGTCGGACATATGCACACCCAGTGCACTTATAACTGAGTGCCAGGTAATCCGATTAGTTGGCGACAAACTAGCTATAGCACGGAGTCGTGAAGGCAAGGTAGCCATCTCATTTTCTGTCACAGTCTCGGTAGTCGGCAGCTCGTCGCTGACCAGCACGTATTCGAGATGAACTCTGTCTCCCCCTCGATAGGCATTTCTATCAACAGTTGCGCCCTCACTCCATCCCGGAAGGGGATTTCCTTCCGCATCACCAAACGTAGCTTTTGCGTCGTCCCACTTAAATGAGTGGGGAAATACCGTTTCGCAGCGGTCTCTGGATGAACAGATCTCCGCGATTACGTACCTATTTTCCGGGCACGCCTCGTCTGAAGCATGCCGAGATATCACCCGACACACGACATACTCACGTCCAACAGCGGTCGTGATTATGTCCATACGCTCCAATGAGATAAAGATATTCCGAAGTTTTAACATTTTCTTCTCCAAAAGTTCAGTTGGCGTTCGGGACCATTTATATGCATCCAAATACTTTTTTAACATAAAATGTCGTGTTTTGTCAAGAATATGCTTGACTTTAAAATACAATAGTGTTACTCTCTCCCTACCTTAAGATTCTCGTGTAGGGCTCTTGAGCCACAAATTGCTGTCACCTCCCCACTCTTTTAGCGTGACAGGTTGTGACGATTTGATTTATTCCTCCTGCACAGCCCTGGAATTTCTAAAAATTCCGAAACCTAACACAACAATCAATGCCAAATTCAAGTGGTCGACCTAGTCGACCGATGTCGGGAAATACCCGTCGCCCTTTTAATAGTAGTAGTTCTCGCACTGGAGGCGGACGATCTTTTTCATCTTCTTCTGGTTCCACCGGTCCACGTTTTAGTCGCAGTAGTGGCGGAGGCCGCCCATCATCACCCGGTGGACGTAGTTTTAGTGGTGGTAATAATCGAAATGGGGGCCGAAGCTTTGGTGGAAACCGAGGTGGCGGTGGTGGACGCCGAGGTGGTCGCGTCATGAGTACTTTTGACGTTTCGAAATTCATCAACCTCAATCCTGCCAAGCCTGTTACTGAAGCACCTTATGTTGCCAAGCACACTTTTAAAGACTTTGGTCTCGACAAGTTTCTTGTTGAAACTATTGAATCAATTGGTCTAATTGTACCTAGTGCAATTCAAGATCAAGTTATTCCTCATATTCTAGATGGACACGATGTGGTCGGATTAGCACAAACTGGTACTGGTAAAACAGCAGCATTTTTAATCCCAGTTATTCAAAAAACTTTGAAGGAACGAGGTCGTCAAACACTGATACTCACTCCGACACGCGAACTAGCGATTCAGGTAGAACAAGAACTGCGCAAGCTCACACCAAAAATGAATATCTACTCTACAGTTTGTGTTGGTGGGATGAATATCCGTCCACAAATTAGTGGTCTACGTCGTAAGAATCACTTTATTATTGGTACACCAGGTCGTGTTCAAGACCTAATGGATCGTGGGCACATCAAGCCCGGTGGTATTACTACAGTTATCTTTGACGAAGCTGACCGGATGCTTGATATGGGATTCATCCATGACATGAAGAAAATTCTCAAGGATGTACCAGTCGAGCGCGAAACTCTTTTCTTCTCAGCAACCATGTCGAAGAGCGTTGAAGGTTTAGTTCATGAGTTTTTACGTAAGCCAATTACTGTTTCTGTCCGTAAAACTGACATTACAAATAGTATTACGCAAGATGTTGTTCGTTACGAACACCACAACAAGTTTACTACCTTGGTCGACTTACTGAAGACAGAAGAATTCTCACGCGTAATTATCTTTGGTGCCATGAAGCACAGTGTCGAGAAACTCAGTCTTGAATTAGTTCATTCCGGCATTAAAGCTGATGCCATTCACGGAAATAAATCTCACGTCCAACGCCAGCGTGCCTTAAACGGCTTTAAGGAAGGTCGCGTCAAAGTACTGGTGGCAACTGATGTGGCGGCTCGTGGTATTCACGTTGATAACGTCTCACACGTCATCAATTACGACTTACCTGGCACCTACGAAGATTATGTTCACCGTATTGGTCGAACTGGTCGCAGCGACAAACAAGGAAAGGCTCTGACTTTTGTCCCTGCTTAGTTTGCAGCTCGCTACAGTTGGATTCTCCCTAGGGGGGTTGAATCCAACTAAGCGCCTGCATAAGGAAAATATAGTCGCCTGACGGTTCCTTATTTCTCCTTATGTTATAGTAAAATCGTATGCAATATCTTTTGTTAGCAGTTGGTCTTTTTATCTTACTTATGATAGTTAACGCCTTTCTTGGTGGCGATCCTGTATAAGCAACATTGTGGAATACTTAATTTTAATCCTTTTACTTTGTTTCTCAGCTTTATTTTCGGGACTAACTCTCGGATATTTTTCGTTGAATCTAAATACCCTGGAAAGACGAGCTAAACACGGAAACAAAGAAGCGGCTGCAGTTTATCCGATTCGTAAACAAGGTAACCTTCTACTTACTACCCTACTTTTAGGCAACGTGGCTGTTAACTCCATTCTTTCTGTCTACCTTGGATCTTTAGTTAGTGGTGTAGCGGCTGGAGTAGCGGCAACTTCACTAATCTTTATTTTTGGTGAAATTTTACCGCAAGCAACCTTTTCTCGTCATGCCCTTTGGGTCGGTAGCCGTTTTGCACCACTAATGCGGGTAATAATGTTTGTCATGTTGCCAATTACCTTCCCGATTGCTTTCACTTTGAATAAACTACTAGGTGAGGAAATTCCTAGTTTCTATTCAAAACGTGAGCTGATGCACATCGTCACAGAACTCAAAGAATCCGAACTTAGTGATGTTGATGAAGATGAGGGTCGTATTGTCCACGGAGCTCTACAATTCTCACACACTACCGTCCGGGACATAATGACTCCAAAGGAAAAAGTAGTGATGTACGAAAAAAACCAGCGAATTAACGAGGACTTTATTAACCACGTTACAGACTCTTCTTTTTCACGCTATCCAGTTTATAGCGGTAACCCAGATAATATTGTTGGGATTCTTTACAGTAAGGAACTCCTCTCTGAAGAACATGACACTGCCCTCCACCAAACCATTGAAGCTTTTGATGAAAATTTCTTAAAAATTAGACCCAATGAAAAACTTGATGTCGTTTTAGGTAAAATGCTTAAGCAAAAAAAACACCTCGGGGTGGTTTTGAGTAAGAGCCAAAACTTTCTTGGTGTCGTCACTCTTGAAGATATTATTGAAGAAATTATTCAATTTGAGATAGAGGACGAAAGTGACGATTAGATTTTATGTATGGCTCCATATGTCTTACTAGATAAACAAGTGGGCGAAACCCCACTTGAAGTGACTGAAACTTGGCGAAATAAAAATCCGGAAATGACTGGTATACCGCTCGCGTACGCCGGGAGACTTGACCCAATGGCGTCCGGTAAGTTACTTGTACTAATTGGTGAAGAATGTAAACAGCAAGCCCTGTATCACAGCCTAGATAAAGAGTATCAAGTTACCATCTTGCTCGGTCTAGAATCTGACTCTGGAGATGTCTTAGGGATTGTTACGCCTGGAATCACAAAAACCTTAAATGAGGAATCAATTAAACAAATATTGAGTGATCTGGAAGGAGTAATAAAATTACCCTATCCAGTGTTTTCCGCCAAAACTGTCGCTGGCAAACCCTTACATACCTGGGCCATAGAGAATCGTCTAAACGAAATAACTATCCCAACTAAAACTTCGGAAATCTATACTTTAGTATTAACTAAACTATCCACCGCTAGCCGCTATGAAGTAACTCAAGCGGCATTACAAAAAATAGCTTTGTTACCAAAAGTTACTGACCCACGTAAAGCTTTAGGTAATGATTTCCGTCGACCTGATGTCTTATCCTCATGGAAAAAATTTGCTGAGACAGATTCTCCTGACAAACAGTTTTTGCTAGTTGATATCATCTGTCGTTGCTCTAGTGGTACGTATATGAGAACCCTAGCTGAAGTCATCGCTAAAAAAGCTGGTACTAGTGGTCTCGCTTTTGCCATTCACCGATCGGTTATTGGTTTGTATGACCAGAAGGGCAAAACGTGGCAAAAAGTTTTCTAAGCCGACAATTCTTTCACCTTATTCAGATAACGCTCAACTGCAATTACATATTCTGCATGACTCCAAATAAGTGGGGCTGTAGATAAATGAGCTCTAGTCGTTGGATGCATCTGTTCAGCTAAAACCCCTCCCGTGGTGGCATGTGAAGCAGTCCACTCCAGTAATTCTAAGGGTTCTTTTAAATCGGTTAGTTTAGTAGCCTTTTTAATTTGATATTGCGCCATCCAGAGTGTAGTAATCACCCACGGGTTTGGACTATCCGCATCCTGCATCCGATAATAATTATCATTTTCATAACGAACATAACCTTTGCTACTTGCCTTAACTTGAAGTCGCTCCTCTATGGTTTTAGCGGCTTTTTTAATTTTTGGGTCATCAATATCAAAAACATCAAAAGCAATTAATCCATAAAAGCTGCTGATGTCTAGAGTGCGGTCAAACACAAGTTCCCCATCTTCAGTATGCAAGACTTGCTTCACAAACATACTCAAATCCTCATCGTATAAGACTGTCGCAATAGCTGTCTGCATTCTTTGCGCAATCGCTTGGTAGGTGCGAGCATCATCATCTTTACCAAGAATCAAGGCAAATTTTGCTGCTGCCAGTAGTGCGGCGTAGACAGAGGCAGCGGTATAAGTAGATGTCCCATATTTTTCTTCCCAGAGATCATAAGAAGCCTGCGGTAAACCAGTGGTTGGTTCGATATAATCACACATAAACTTAGCTGCTGGTTCAATAAAGGGATTATAGAGGGACTCGATAAACTCTAAGTCACGACTGCGTTCGTAATGCTCCCAAAGTGCCACCACTACCGCCGCTGTCTCATCCTCTTGAATTGGTAATCGGGGGACACCTTGCTGTAACCACGGATGCCAAGAACTACCTAGTACACCATCAGCACGATACTTGTGCATCAAATAACCTCCTGGTTCAATACACTTGGAAATAAATTGAAAAAATCTAGTGGCCACATCGTGATATCCAGTCACATCAAAAGCAGTAGCAATTACTGCTCCGTCGCGGGGCCAGACATAACTATAAGTGTCACGACCATGATGCAGCATGTCGGTATCACTAGAGGCAATAATGCCGCCATCATTGTCTGCATGCACGCGCATGATTATCAAGGAACGATTAAAAAGCTTTTTGAGCTTTGCCGGCAGGATAGATAAATCTCGATCTTCTTTCACAAGCCAGGCCGTCCAATAATTTTTAGTCGAATCAATCAACCGCGCCGCTGTCTCCTCAATCACATACTCATCCAGCGCATGGACGGCTGGGATAGTATTTCCACAAACAATCCAATAATAAACATCCGCGCTCTGTCCTTTGTTTAAAGTTACAGCCAGGCCAATTATCGAATCGACCGAACCGTGTTCAATCGGATTTTTCTCTAACACCCCATCCATTGCATCCATGTAGGTTCCTTCCTTACCCTCAATACCAAAAAGACCAATATTATATTCGGAAAACTGGATACCCTTACAGAACGCATTAATTAAAAATGTGGTATTGCCTTTATAGTGAATAATAGCTTTGACGCGTGGGTCGTAAAAAGCAGTATCTCCTCGTCTTGATTCAGCAATTCTAAATTGTTGGGCTAAAAATAATTTTATCTCTCGCTCTGACTCACCATCATTTACAATAGTAAAATTTCGTAAAAAAACATTAGCTTCATTATGGACAACATCTCTACTCACCAGGGTTATCCCAAACTTACGATTAACTGCAGTGAAGCTACCAATAGCTGTTTGATGGTTAGTACCGATTTCTATTTCCCAATCAGTACTATCTAGCCAAGATATCGTATTATCGACAAAAACCCCAATCCGATGCACAAAATTTCCGCTCGCGCCACTAACATGATTAGCCTCACCCACATGTGGGTAATACAAGTCACGCAATTGACCCCGGTGGTCTAAACCAATCAGGAGACTGCCGTTACCCATTGTGACAGCCCGAGACATGACTAGGCGACGTAACGCTTTAGATGCTTAGCCACCGCCACCTTGGCTGTCTTCGGAGTCTTAGCTTTTTTTAAATCAACGGCACAATCTAAGTCACACAATACTGAATTTACCCACTCGGCAAAATCATTTTTACCTTTTCCGACATGGTGGTTAAAATGATGTTTCTCCATTGAATCAAGAGCAGCATGAAGGGCCATCAGACTATTCAATATACGTCCGTCATTAACCCAAAAAGATTCTTGGTTACTGGCCAATACCAAAGGCCTACCTTTAGTACCATCACTTTTTTTTACTACTTTCTTGGAAGCTTGTTTCTCGACTATTTTTTTTGTTGTCAATATTTTTTTTTGCATAAAATGAACTTATGAACTTAGTTTCTGATCCCCAGACTATTAAAGAACGTAAACGACTAACCCACCGTGTAACCCAACCAGTCTTCTTTTGCTTGAAATTTTCCGTTGCTATAAAAGTAACTGTTGGAATAATTTCTGGCAACCTTTCGACAACTTCAGCTTTTTTTAAGGCTCGCTCTTTCGCACGTTTTGTTTGTACCTCAAGAGAGTAGCTTACTCTTAATTGTAAATCACTTAACGCATTCATGAAAGCGATATATGCGTCATATGGGGATTGGTAAGGACTGAAGTATGCATGCACATCACCATCAGCCGACCACTTAGTACACATGTAATAAAAGTGATCGGAGGTTTGTAACTTACGCCAAGTCTCAATTAATTCTTTATTCTTGGTCTGTAACACTTTTGATTCCAGATTGTAAATGGCTTTAATAGCATCACGCTGAATGTCATTACCAGTCCAGGCAGTAAGATCACGATCTGTATCGGCCCAAGTAAGGATATCCGGCACATCAATTTCCCCCACCGTGTTGTAACTTTTTATTGTTTCAGACGGAGTTTTAAAACTAGTGTCAGAGCGACTAGTTAGGAGGCTTGGTAAGGCACGAAGAAAATTGAAAATCCCGGTATCTTCCCATTGGTGTTCACCAAAAGTTTCATAATCCATGAAAAGGTTAATAGTCTCTGCGTCTCCATGATGAGAATGAATCCAGCTAGTGTAGGTCTCGGCTGACAATGGCCAACTTTCCCAGGCTTGATTACTAAAACGAAACGCCACATCATCAGATAATTTATAGTTTTTTAGTAGAACTTTAATCTTGCTACAACTTGGTGGGTGGTAAAGAAAATTCGGACTACGCCAACCTAAATATTTCTCCCAACCTTCAGCCATAATTCCGAGGTAGCCATGATCTTCGCACCACTTCGCTAAATCGTTACGATATGATAATTCAGTATTGCGAAACACCTTTGGTGTCTGACCAAAAAGTTGTTCGATGCGCTTTTGATGTTTTTTAACTTGTTTTTCAAATTCCGGTACTGAGTAGAAGAAGGCTAAAGAATGGTGATAGGTGTCGGCTAAAATTTCGACTCGTCCACTAGCCACAAGCTTTTGGAATGATTCTAAAACATCTGGTGCATAAGACTCAAACTGATCGAGAACAGTGCCCGAAAAAGACAAAGCGAATCTAAAATCTGGATGATTGTCTAGCAATTCTTGTAAAATTTTATTGGTAGGACGATATGATTTATTGGCAACTTTTTCAATAATCCGTCGATTATTTAAATCAGTCTCACTATTATCATTGAAATATTCATTGTCATTTCCTATATCAAAGACCCGATATTTTTTGATTCGAAACGGTTGATGAACGTGGAAGTAGGGGCAGATGCTAAGCATATTATGTAGTTAGGTAGTTTAGCAAATTTTTATATAAATCAACGACTTTTTTAGCGGCATCTTTCCAAGATAATTTTTGTATTTCCCTTTTACCCTCATTAACAATCTGATTAGTCAAAACTGGATAACGCATAGCAGCCAAAATTTTGTTCGCCATTTCGTCGACATCCCAAAAATCGACCTTAAGAACATTAGATAAGACTTCCGCTACTCCAGACTGACGACTAATAAGTGAAGCGGTTCCCTGTTGTAATGCTTCTAGTGGCACTAAGCCAAAGGGTTCGGAGACTGAAGGCATCACCACCAAGTCAGCACTTTGGTACATACGGTCGCGCTCTTCTTCCCAAAGCGATCCAGCGAAAATTACATTCGAGGACAAAGCGCTCTCTCCTACTTGATTAATAATCTGTGTCGTCATGTCGCCCCAGCCTGAAATGACAAAGACGACGTTTGGATCGACATCAACCACTCTTCTGGCAGCCTTTATAAAATAATCAACTCCTTTTTGGATTGTGATCCGACCATGATACAAAATTACTTTTTTACCCTGCTGTTTTAGTCCGGACAAAGTTGGTTCATGCCGCACTGGCTCATAAGTATCACAACCATTGTGTACTACCTCAACTTTGGCGGCCGGTACACCATGGCGGTTCGTAATAATATCTTTGGTGTACTGACTGACAGTCACGATTTTGTCGGCAGCTGCAAAACTTTCGCATTCAATTTTGAAAATGGATGGATCGACATTAGTCCCAGCTGCTTGATCAAAGGAAGTAGCATGAACATGCAAAATCAGTGGTTTACCACTGATTGTCTTAGCGGCCACTCCAGCCAAAAAGGAAGTCCAGTCGTGAGCATGGATGATATCAAACTCTTCTTGTGCGGCGATGACTGAGGCTTGGTGTGCAAAAAAATGAACTTCTTCTAGTACGGTACGAGACTTTATGACCGGAAGGCCCTCTGCGTCGTAGGAATCAATATACTCGAGCTTGTTGCTGGTGGCTTGGTATGGCGTCAAACCAGAATCAATTTCCCGGACCGTGACTTTGCTAGATGTTTTATCAGCAAAAACAAATCTTGAGTGACCAACAATATTTTGTTTGCGTGGCAGTACAAAAATCACCTCCACACCTTCGTGGGTTAGTTCACGGG
>Ga0163147_10003015_pt1 | contig 23042 bp, 25 predicted proteins | sample OliLakLV19MP6G1_FD_148597 | JGI IMG/M metagenome (GOLD analysis project Ga0163147, IMG submission 148597) | Freshwater microbial mat bacterial communities from Lake Vanda, McMurdo Dry Valleys, Antarctica- Oligotrophic Lake LV.19.MP6.G1 | ecosystem: Environmental > Aquatic > Freshwater > Lake >...
GCGCCGTCTCGCGAATGCCGCGCTGGCCTGTGAGGAAGTCGGCGAGGTAGGACATCGCCGCACCGAATTCCACGCGAGTCGGCAGAAGTTTGCAGTGCATGGTTTTTACACGTGCGCTGTCGCCGAGCCACAGGCCGCGCTCATCGATATCGATGGCAACGTCAGGATCAAGGATCTGGTTGCACAGGGGCACGTCGTAGTTGCAGGTCTGAGCGGTGTCGTCGCGCCACGTCGCATTGGGACCGTGGTTCATCACCGTGCGCATGAAGCGCAAATAACTTTCGCTATTGAGGGTTGAGACATGCAAACCGAGCGTTTTGATCGTTTGCTCAAACGTCTGCTGCAGCTCACGCGCGCGCTTTACCTGCGCAGCGTTTCGCACACCAGGCAATGCACCTTTTAGGTCTTCGCTTGGGAGCGTGCAGCTAATCACGAGCTGCACGTTGTGCAGTCGAATGCCAGACACCGATTCCATCGGCGCCTCGACGCCCGCTTTCAAGAAATCAACGCGCTTGGCGCTCATTTCACGAAGCACGGGATCATCGGTGCGCGCGCGCATGATCTCGTAGCGCTCGATTACCCCGCTAATGTCCGGCGAGGCATACATTGAAAATTGCACAATCGTCCGTGTGGGGTACGGCAGATTCAGCAGCAAATTCAGCTTGGTTTCTAGGGTGCTATCCCAGCCCCCGAGCGGCGCTGTGATGACGCCAAACCCGATCCGATCATCGCCCACGGCGAAGATCCCTTCTTCGTACGCGTACGTCGCCCCAAACACCTGTTTGAGAATCGCGCCACGATCGAGGAATGCGGCCGCTTGCGCGCTCATGGGGTGAACGTCGCGTTGAGAGTGGCCGGGTAAGCCGCGGTCGTGACGCCGTAGACGCCACGCCGCGTGATTGATGCAGTGAAAGTCACAACCGCCTCCTGCGTGTCGTGTGGCCGATTAAGCCGGGGTGCCGCAAACCGCCGGCAGAAATGAACTCAGCGGCGCATTCAGCGGCGCATTCAGCGTCGCATTCAACGACGCGATGTCAGGCGTCAGCGTGGCCGAGAAGATGCCGATGATGACTTGTGGCCCGAGTGCCAGCGCGAGAGCCATCACCATGCCCACAACGAGCCCGATGATGTTCTGCTTCAAAACTCCGAGGCCGAGCCCCACTAAAAATGCGGCGATTGCCAGGCTTTTTCCCAACGCCCCCGTTGACCATGCAATAAGCATGCCAAGGAAAGAATCAAATGGCGCATCGGCCGAGTTACCTGTCGGTGCGGTACCGCCGCCCGTCACACTTCCAGCGCTGCTTGCCATCGCAGGTTCCATCATTGCCAACAGACACACGGCACCGAGGCCTCCCATCAGCAGGTACTTGTTCAACATTGCTTGGTTCGACACTTTGATCACGACATTTCTCCTTGAGGGTGTTTGCTCAATTACGGCGAGCTTCCGGCCCCAACTGGGGCGTCCAACAGCTGAAGCACGGGCCGGCTTGCAGGCATTGAATTGCCGACGCGCCACGTCCGCTTACTGATCTCCTGAAACACATACCCAGCCGTGTGCAGATTCCCGTGCTCGTCTTCCCACGGCGCCAGCCAGACACGCAGCACGGATGCCGGCTGGAGCAGCGCTGAGTCCGTCTCTGGAGCAGAGCGCGGCTCATCGACATAGGCCAAGCTCTCAGCAATGACTAACGATCCGTCATCACCTACGAGTGTCTCGCCCGCCCAACTTCCGCTTTCTTGCGGCTGCGTCGAACGGGCACTCGCGTTTCCCTCTTGGGGTGCCTCTAACGTGCCGTCTTCGGTGGCGTTATAGACGTCGATCGCGCCCATGCAGCGGACACCGCCGCTGTAGGGACACTGATACTTGGAGCTGCCCATTCCGGCGCATCCAGTAGCCATCGCGGCCACTGCAATGAGGGCGGCGGCGCGAAGGGTGTAACGACATTTCATGAGCGATTCCATGGGGTTCATGCTAGCCATTTAGGTGTTCGACTCCCGATCCGAAAGCCCCTCAAAAACGCGTTGTTTCTTGAGGGTCGGCGCGTTCAATCGAGGCGCGTTATTTCGGTTCCCTTGACCACCACCAGCGTCAGGGGGCGCCCTGCAGAAATTTCTATGACAGGAAATATTTGGTTGGCTAGATCGATATAGAACGACGCGACACGCTCTAGGCCTGAACCAAAACCGCCGTACACGCCGGACTCGGCACCTGAAGCCAGATCCACGCCACCACCGCTTCCGAAGTTGTTGTTGCCGTTCTGGCTAAACGACTGGCTGATGCCCTCAGCCACGCCGGCCAACATCGCTTTCCCGATGGCTTGGCCTTGCTTCGATACCAACGTTCCGCGCAATCCGGCTTTTCCGTCCTCGCCCACCGCGTAGACGTTCAGAGGTATGTCAATGACCTCGCCGTGATGGGTGACGCAAGACAGCGACTCGCCACGAAGGAAAGCCCGTTCTGAGCTGAGATCACCTCTGCCTGCCAAGAGGGCGTGGCATCCCGCAATGTCAGCGCGATAGCGGTTGGGCAAAATCGCCTCTGCATCGATCTTGACCAGTGCAGGTGTCGGATCTTGAGACGCCGCGCGACCCGTTGCCGCATCGAGACCCGTGATCAGGATTCCTGAGATCATCGAGCCGGACGGCAGATAGAATTTCGGCCGTGTGGGTTTTTCCGCGGCGTCGGCATCTACCTCCGCCACCGGTGCGCCCCCGATTTTCCTCAGCTGCGGGAGCGGCGGCGGCCCAGGCGGCTGGCCAGTGCCCTGATTACGCGTGGGATCGCCGAGTGTCCCCACCGGCCCCTGCGGGACTTGTTCAGCCATTGGTCGCGGCAAACCCGGCGTACTGAGCCCCGTGTCTGGCGATCCTTCGCCACCGGCTCCGCCTGTCTCGACCTGCTCAAGGCGCGCGCGCAGTCGCTCGATGTCTGACGCCACCGCCGGATCCAGTTCATTCACCACATAGCCGCGGTTAGTGGGACCCATCGACTCCCGCATGCTGCTGACCTCTTTGCGGATCGCGGCCAGCTCGTTGTCCCGCTTGCGTAGCTCTGCTTCCATGCTGTCGACGTCGCGAGACAGCCCGGTGAGTCCGAGCTCGCGCGCTTTGGACGCCGGCAATAACTCGCCCACCTGCACGTCATTACGACGCTCTTCTGGCTTCTTCGATGACGACATCAGGGGGATCGTGATCAAAAAGAAGGTACCGATCGCCACACCGATAACCGCGGTTTGCTTCTGCTTGGGTTCGAGCTTGGTCCACCACGTTGGACCCTCTGACCCTGCGCCTGGCGCACGTCCTGAAGGCGCGCTCACGGCTTTACGCTCAAGGCTGACGGGCGCTCACGGCCAGCGATGGCGGCCGGGGGACGCTCCACCACGATATACACCTCCGTTTCCTGTCCCGGCCCAAGCTCACGCTTAGGCCAAGCCGCAACAGCGCGCACGCCGTCTGTCATGCAACGCGACTCATCAAGCGTGAGGTAGCGCGATCCGCGATTGCTCACTCGCGCCACTAGGACGACAAACACGCTGCCTGTCAGCACCTGCGAGGGCGTCGCGATGGCGCCATCAAAGCTGCAGTGCGGCATCAGCGGGTGCATGGGATGCTTGAGCGTCTGCAGGCCGTAACCGGCCGGCACCTTGCCGCGCGCCAACGCCCCCATCAACTCCGTGATCGTCTCGACATAGGGTTGCGACAGCTCCCAATCCTTCGCGACATCGGCCGCCACCGGCATCTCAACCGCGTCGTACCCTTCCAGCGAAACCGATATATCGATCGGCGGCAGCCGCTTGGGCATTAGCGTCAGCGACAACGCTTGATCGGGCCGCCCCGCCTCGTGGACGAACAGGTTGATCGGATCAATGGTGTTGGATGCCACGTAAATCACCGAGCCTTCCGCCTCGATCATGGCGTCCGACACCGTCTTCAGTTCTGGGTGTGCGAAGTTCGTCCGAATGCGATTGAGCGCACCGATACCGATCGGGATGATCTGATTGATACCTGCCTTCGCATCAATCTTCGACGGCGGTGGTTTCGAGGCCGATGCGAAAACCTCAGCTGACTGAGTCGCTACTTCAGCCTCCTTTCGTGCGATCTTTGCCCGCAGCTCCTGCGCCTCTTTGAGGCTCCTATCCTCTTCAACAGCGGGGGGAGTTGGCGTGGGTTTCGGCTGCTGGCTTGGATCATCAGGCCATTGGGCGACGGGAAGCTCCCGCACCTTGGCGTCATCCCGAATCGGCATGAGCCCGTCCTGAGCAACGGCACCCAAAGACGTAATCAGAAGGGCTGACGCCCACATAGCATTAGAAAACTTCATCTTATTGTTCCTTCGGTGTATCGGATCCGCGCCAACCGCCATCGAAGGTGCGTAGGTGATCGAGCAGCACCCGATAGTTCTGCACGATGAATCGCATTTCGTACGTCCTCGTCACCCGCTGCTCGCCGCCACGAACGCCGCGCGTGATCATGTCGCCGGTCACAACGACCGCCTCAACTGATTCCTCCCATCGCGTGATCGTCGGTACAAACGAGACACTCAGCTGTTCCTCTTTGAGGGTCTTTGCTTGCTCATTGAGCTGGTCCAGCACCGAGCGATACATCGCAGGCGACAGGTGCTGCCCGACGTTGCCCGCCATCATTTCCACTGTTTGCGGCGTGACGTTGCCGAGCAAGGTGGCGATGTAGGTACCCCACGACACATAGACGCTTGTGCTTGCGGCTGAGCCAGAAACCTGGCCCCGCTCTTCGAGCTGTGGCGGCACGAGCACGACTGTCGTGTCCTTGTTGGCCAACGCCAGTGCCTGCACCAAGATGATCACCACCGCCAGCAGAAGCAGCCAACGGCTATGCCTGTTCTCCCGCAGGGAGCCTTCCCAGGTGTTGACGTAATCAGTGAGTTTCATGCCGGCAACACCCGACGATGAAACGGATTGATCACCGACCGGCCTTTGATTGGCGCGAGCCCGTACCAGTAGAGGAGGTGAAGCAAAAAGCCGTCGGGTCGCGAGTCGCGATAGCGCCGGAAGAAGACGCTGCCGGCGACGCCCAAGGCGACACAGGTAAAAAACCAGCCGGATGCAATGCCGATCACGAACCCGAGTCCGAACGGGACAAGCTCGTCAATCGTCAAAAACAACAGCTGTTGCGGCTTCGAGAGCTCGCGGGGGATAGGGGTGCTTGCCATCGGTGATCCAATCGTTCGGGGTGCGAGCATTGTGGACACCTAGGCCGCCTTGCTCCTTCGCGAAAGGTCGCCAAAAACGGGGTGTTTCTTTGAGGTTGACAGGCGCTGAGTGACTTAAAGTGCCCGCACCCCAATCAGAGATCACCCAATGTCAATTCGAGTCCTCGCCGCCGCAGTCATGACCGCTTTCAGCTTCTGCGTATTAGCTGCCCCACCGACAGGCCCCATCGTCGACACGCTAAAGGCGATCAACGCCGCCGCCGACATTCAGCGGATTGGCGAGACGCCAATTAGCGGTCTGAAAGAAGTCATCGTTGATGGCACCGTCATCTACTTTTCCGAAGACGGCCGTTACCTTGTTCAAGGTCAGATCCTCGACGTCAAGGATCACCGCAACCTCACGGACATTGCGAAAGCCGCGCTCCGGAAGGATCTTCTGAGCGTCGCCGACCTCAGCAATGCAATCCGATTCGCGCCAGAAAAACCGTTGTATGACGTCTGGGTATTCACCGATGTCGATTGCGGTTACTGCCGGAAACTCCACGAAGAGATCGCTTCGTACAACGCCGCTGGTGTTGCCGTGAACTACCTCGCTTTTCCTCGCAGTGGTCTCGGTACCGAGGGCTACACCAAAGCCGTCAACATCTGGTGCTCTGATGATCGTCCTGCCCGCCTCACAGAGGCGAAGGCCGGCAAAGCAATTCCGACAGCCGAGTGCAAAGACAGTGTGGGCGAGATGTTCGCTCTCGGTCAGAAACTAGGTGTGAGCGGAACTCCCGCGATCTTCACGGCCGACGGGACGCAGCTGGGCGGCTACCTGCCTGCCGACGCCATGGTTCAGCGCTTGTCTGCGATGACAGCTCTCAGTAAACCGTAACTGTCTTTCACCTCACCCAAAACAAACGAGGCCCCGGAAGATGAATTCCGGGGCCTCGTTGTTTGGTCTTACAGCGTTGGGTCGTGCTCGACCCGCTCGTCCTCAACCAGCAACGCAGCGTCTTCGCTCACAACCGAGACCGAGGGTGATACCTCCACCGCCCGTGTCGGCAGCAACAACGGATCATGCGAGATCCGCTCATCGTCCACCAGCAGCATGGCGCCATCATCTTGCGCCACTGCCGGCATAGGCTCGACGGCTTTTACTACAGCCCTTACGCGTGGGACTGCCGCACCCCGCCGCATAGTCATCAGCTGCTCCGCCGGCGAAAGCGGCTTCCCGCTACCGCCGTTCTTTTGCTTGCGCAAAACCGCCGCTGTCATCCGCGCCTCAGTCTCCTGAGTCGTTGGGATCTCGTCGCTGAAGCGCAGGACGACTTCTCCGGGTTGAAACCCCACCCAGTCCGTCGCGTCAATGTCTCGGCGGACCTTGTACGGAAGCTTGGCCGACCTCTTTTCGATCCGTTGAACGCTCGGACCGATCCTGGCCGCAATCGTTGCCATCGCCAGGGTAATAACAATGATAAAACACACGACAATTGTGCTCACGATGCCTCCAGATTGCCGCCAGTTGGCGGAAGAGAAGAATTCGAGAGCAGCCTTACCCGTAAGGGCATGCGTGCCCTCGAATAAGATGAACCGTCTGGTAGACGGTTGTGTTCCGCTATTGGCGGCTAAAGCGGCCATCACTGGCCCGTCTCAACGAGACGTGAGGTCACTCCCTCAGGTCAATCAGACGATTGACTACGAAAAGAGAGCATCGTCCTACCGGCCGGCACCCGTCAACTGTTGACGGCCCACCGTAACTTCCCTACAAGACATTTCTATATCAACCTACCCAAAGGCCAGGAAGGCCTGGTTGGACCCACAGGAGTGAATCAATGAGCACCATCGTAGGTATCTGCATCGTTATTTGTTTTTGTTCGATGATCAGGATCGCGTCTCAACTTCGTGCGCAAGTCGCCAGTCGATCGTCGGGCACGCACCACACCCCTCGGTGTGGGGACGAAGCGTCGTCTTTTTCAGGCTTTTACGATGCGGGCGATGTTTCCCCCGTCCATATGGCCGAATACGCCGCGGCGCATGGCGTCACCCCGGACCATGACTACTCGAATGACGCATCGATGCTCGTCTACGGCAACTCTATCCATGGGCACGATCTCTCCCAGCCCTGATAACAGACAGGCAGGGCTCTCGTCAGGAGCCCTGCCACTGGGTTAGATCACTCTCGCCCATATTTGTCGTATGCCTCTTTCTGCATCGTGATCCCACTCACGATCGCCTGAGTCTGAGCATGATCCAGTTGCCCGTTGGTGTTCAACGAATCCCTTAGGGCGCTCTGACCCTCTTCGCTCATCCATTTCATCTGCTCTGTGTAATAGGCCTGCTGCGCCGGCGCTAAGTTATCCCAGTAGGCGCCACCTGCAGTTTCCTGCATCACGATGCCGGCCGCCGCGGTTGAAAGTGACCCGTCACCGGGGAACAGTCGATCACCGATAGTTGTCGCAGCTTGCTCGACGCTCTGTTGCCTCGAAGACAACGAAACGTCTACCGGAAAACCGGCTGAATTGTCGTACTCCTGCGGCGCTATCGGTATGCGCACATCATTGGGATCTTGCGTAAAGCCCTGGTCGACAAAGCGCTGAACGATGGCTCCTTCTTCGACGACCATTGTTCTTCCTGCTTCTATTTGTCGCTCACCATTTTTGTAGGTTGCGTCGCCATCGAACGCTCTCTGTTTGGCTTCTACCGCGCCTGGCCCAAAGTCACCCACCTTTTCACTCTGGTCTTGAAGAGCACTTTGGGCTTTCTGTTTGGACGTGGCCAGTATGTCGCCAGCCTCACCTACCGTCTGCTGCGCACTTCCGGCAGGGGCGACGGGGGTTCCGCTAATTTCACGTGTTTCAAGCCGACCACCCTCCCCCACCGCCTGGTTCGCATAGGCGTCCACGTTTCCTGGCCCACCCATTCCAAGTCGGCGCCAGACTTCCTCACGAAAGGTGTCGTCAGCATTCGAATTGCGGAGGTCTGCGTTTCCGCCCGCATTGCTTGCTAAATAGGCAAGCGCAGCGCCTTGTCGAATCTGATCACCATGCACTTTGTCGTCTTTGCCCACGCCTTCGCCTTGGGCGATCTGTTCTGCACGACGGACCTCTTCACCGCCGTACGCATCAATTGCCCGCTGCCGTAGATCACGAATTCCGCCGGTCCCTGCTGCCTGTAGCAGTTGATTGCCGGCCGTCTGCAGATCCATCCCGCGGCTAGCTCCGGCAGAGGATGCAAAGCTATCCACCTCCTGAAAGCGCTTCTCTTCCTGCAACGCGTTGGTGAAGCTCTGCTTTAACTCGCTGTTCTGATCAACCTGACTCCTGAAACTCGCATCAGTTGAGTACTTCGTCATCAGTGCCGCGCCATGCTCTTCCGCAGTCGCATAGCGTGCCTCAGCACCCGCTTTTGAACCGTGGTCCGTCCCCGTCTGAGTGCCTGTATTGGTAGTGTTCGCCAGCACACGTGAGTCCGTTTCATGCAACGAAGCCCCAGCGTTGAACAAGCCCTTTAAGCTAGCGCGCGATCCTGTCTGGGTTGAGTCTTTTGGTGTCCCAGGCATAGCGTTTGGATTGGAATCCGTGCGGGTACCCGTGCCACCGGTGACATCTGCACTAGCGCCTGCGCCAATCGCTAAATTCACATTCTCAGAACTTGCAGAACTCGTTGCTGTGCCGTTGGCGTTGCTGCGCGAGTCAGACCCCGAAATGCCATCGTTCCTTGATGCAGTAACTGCTCCCGTTGTCGCGTCACTTAACCGTCTTGCCGTATCACCGCCTGTTCCACCCGAGTTGACCACACCAAAGGTCGTCCCAAACGTGTTCCCAACCGCTTCCGAAAGGCTCGCTTGCGCCGAGAGAACACGCGCCTCCGATGACTGCGCGGACCTCGATGCCATATCGCTGTAGCTGATCTGCGTCATCTTTCCTGCAGAGCCAGACGTGCGAAGGCCGTCGTAACTGTCCCACGTGGATTGCGGGCCCTGAGATACCACAGCTCCTGGCTGCACCAAGTCGGGCGACATCTGTTTTTCGCTGACGTGATCGCCACCTTGCAGTCGACCCGCGAGCGCCTGCGCTGAATAGGCACCGCCAAAAATAAGCATGAAGGTCAATGCGGGTGTTGCCGCCGCCAGCATGCCGGCGGTGGCGACCCACTCAATCGACTGTGTCCAGAACTGCAGCATTGCGTCCGGCGAGATCCCATCCTCCACAGAAAAACTGAGACCACGCAGCCACTGTGATGCCTGGACGTTCATATACAAATTCACGATGGCCAGCACGGGAAGCCAGAGCTGCACCCAGATGGTCAACACGAGATATTTCACCATCAGGCTAAGGCCGAATCTCCCTAAGCCGATCAAGAAACAGGCGAACGGGGCGATCGCGTATACCATCGCCTCGAAAAAACTCATCATGGGACGCATTACGCGCCTAAACATCGTCTCTTCGGCTGCCCACTGCGACGCGCGCTGACCCGAGGCCTGCGCCAACATCACCTGTTGCATTTGTGCAGGCGAATGCATGACCGACCCGGCCATTGCCCGCGCGGACGCACCGACGATAAGGGCACCAAACGCAATGTCTTCGGCATCCACGTCGGTCGCACCTACGCTCTCAAACGCGCCTTCAAGTTCATCGATAATGCTGGGTTGGCCAGCACCGCCCGGTGACCCCAACTCTTCGTCGGCGACGGAGCTGCCGCGTCGAACAGATGGCCGTAGAGCCGCGCTCAATATTTGCCCGCGAGTCCTACCGTTGATCAATGCCCCGTTGCATCCGAGGTTTTCGGTATACGCCTGCCGACACGTTTTTAGGCTTTTTGAGCCGTCAATGACCGACAGCACTTCCGTCGTTGACCACTCGGATTCAAAATTCAGCTCCGCGCAAACGTTCGGCGATGAATACAACGCGCGCGCGCTCTCGCCGGCGAACGTCTTCTTGTCCAGGTAGCAATCGGTGAGGTAATTCTCGATCGTCTCCGTGTAATACCCCACGGGGCCGTTGGTCGAATACCGAGGATCCATCAACGCCATTGGCAGCGACAAAAGATCAAGGGTTTTCCCGAACCCACCATCGGAAACGCGATAGCCCGATGTGGATGAAAACGCCTGTTCCATCAGCGTCGTCATTCCATAGCCCATCTTGGAAATCATGACGCCGAGCACGGCAACCCCGTAGGGTACGTTGTCGACTGGCCGCCGCTCGCCGATTACCGAGAGCGCGCCAGGATTGGCGTTATTGGAGGGCACCGCGTTTTCGATCCACACGCGTGTGTTGCTGCCAAACAGCAATGCAAAGACAATGAAGCCGATCAGGATGTACTGAATCTCAAACTCTTTTCCGCCGGTGACAACGGAACGACCCGCCGCCAGCAGAAGGCCGATCATCGTCCCCACTGAGGCGATAAGGCCCCAGCGATGCCCGTCAGAACCGCCAAAGAGTGCAAGTGCTGTGAGTACCTGCGACAGGTACTCGAAATCGCCGATGGCGTGAATTACAAAGAAATCGTCCATGAGTTAATTCGATGTCGGCAGGATTTCGCGGTGGTCAGCGATTGCGCGTTCCTCCTGCATGTCGAAATGGCTCATCACATCGGCCCGAACCGTGGCTGATCGCAGGATCTCCGATAGGTCCAATTCCACCGCAGCATCCGCGTTGGCCAACAGCAAGAACAGCTCATCCTTGCCCGGCGTTTCGCTTCGTGACACTGCCTGCTTGAGCTCGCGAAACAGTCGCTTTATTTCTTTGGCCATCACCTCGGCGGCGACCTGCTCAGCGAACTCCCTGGTAAATCGCTCAGCTAGCGCAGGGTTGGCCTTCGCATAGCGAATGACCCGCGAAGTGAACTCGCCTCCCGCGCCCAAAATGGCGACATCGGCTGTTCCTGGCACACCGACTCGATTGCGATACCGATAGATCAATCCTTGTTCCGGCGACCCAGGCGGTCCAACGATCCGATCGACGAAGCGCTGCTTCAATCCTTTCATCTGCCGCCCCGCTGGCGCGAGTTTTGTGCAGGGCCCATTGAACCCGCCATTGCATCGGTAATAGCGGATTGGGTTTTCAGCTTCCGAGCCAAGGACAAGTTCGGAGAAGCGCATGATGTCAGGCATCCTCTTCCACGAACTTTCGGTTCGCTCCTCCTCGCCACCCGTCTGAACCGTCACGTCGCACTCAGTTTCCCCCGGCTGACACCCCACGACAGTGCCCGTGATTGACATGATGTCTTGCATCAAATCAGCGCGCTCAGAAGTGGATGACACTCCCAGAGACTCCCATATCCGCCCCTGCTTCATGACCTCCCACATGGCGTTTCCGCCCAGCACTTTTTTGGCCGCATCAGGGTTCTCGCGCGCCAACGATTGTGGTGGTGCCTCGTTCGTGCTGCCAGCATGGTTGTTGGCAGAAAACATGTCCCGCGCGTTGGTCCCCAGTCGCTGAAAGCTCGCGGACATCTCCGCGCGGCGCTGCTGACGCACCTCTGCATCTGGGTGCGCGATGCCTTGCGCGATTTGGCACGAGTCCATCATTTGGAAGTTGTAGCCACGCACCGTGTCTTGAAGGTCGGTCATGATTCCTTCGCATTTCGGGCAGATAGCCGCGAGGCCCATTTTGAAGGCGTAACCGGCCGCGTTGCTGGCAATTGCGCGCCCCAAATCCTTGAATTGATCCGATGAGACCGCGCTGAAGCTGCCCCCGAAGAGGTCAATCCCTCCGCAGCCCCCGGACACGCGCGGTGCCTCCATCGAGATCAACGGGCCTGGCCGCACAATCGGTGTGCGCATCTGGAATGACCCGCCATACAGTGTTCCGCGTCGCGGTCCCATCGACGCACCCGGCTGAGTACCGGTTGACATGGTGTTGAACATGTCCTCCATCTGTGCATCGAGACCGCTCCCGAACGCCGGGAATGACGCGGCGGTCAAAAGCAGCATAACGAGCGCTATTGTTTGTCGACCCACGGGGTGCCTCCTCCAATGCCAACAGTCGCCCTTCGCAGGGCAGTGAGTAATGTGTCAGGGTCATCATCGAGCCCCTCACCCGACAGACGATCGACGAGGTACGTCGGTGCGATTCCGCGCGTTGCTTCGATGTAGTCAGCCTCGCTCAACCACCCTGCCCGCTTAGCGGTGTCAAGGATCATGTCCTCGATGTCGTCGGACGTTTTCAGCCCCACACTGAGCTTTTCAAACGTTGACGGTGGGCGGAACAAGACGAGCGTTGGGGTGACGCTAATGCCGAGTTTTGCGGCCTGACCGCTATCAGCCACGAAGTCGGGGTGACTGCCATCGGGCATCGGCAGTCCGTCAAGCGCAATTGGCAGCAAGCGAAACCCGAATTGGCGGCGCACGGATTCAAGTGGCTCGTTTTGCTTCAGGCAAAACGGGCAATCGTGGCGGTAGAAATACCAAATGCCGACTTGCTCGCCGAGTCTCGCCAGCACTTCGCGTCGCGCCTTACTTACGACGGCGTTGACGGTACGTTTCTGCAGGGCCGTCAGCGGTCGTTCGTTCGACTCATCGAGTGCAGGATTGCTATTAACAACGGACATCCATACCTGGGAAAAGCGATCCGCTTTATCCATGGCATAGCGTTGCAGGAGCTGGTAACGCTCCACGTTGTCAGGCGTTGGGTTATCGACCGCGGCGTCCTTGTAGCGATCAAGGTTCGCTCTAAACCATGCGGCGGTCAGTGGCACCGACTCAGCGGGATCTGCGGGCATCCCGCTCCCGCCCATGGGCTTCGGTCGGATGGGCGGTTTTTTCGGCGGCAACGGCGGTGATTCACGCCAGTACCAGCCCCGCTCTTTATCGTCGTAATAGCCCGCTCTGCCCTCAGCCGCACAGGTCGAGCGCGTCGCGCCCAACGCAAAAGCGACGAGAAATAGAGCGGCATAGAGAGTGCGTTGATCCATGCCATAAGCGTACCGAGCTTCGGGCTCAGCTCACGCGCGAAAGCTGGCCCAAAACGGGTATGTTTCTTTTGGTTTTAGCCGTCTTTCTCCGGGGCGCACAGTCGCGCAAAGTTGCGGCGAGCCTCCCGGATGTTGGCATTTGCCCCCCTGAGACCCCCTGTCAACTTGATCGCCAAGTGACGGCAGAACGGGCACTCCCCGTTGCCGTAGGCCCAGCCAATTTTGATGATCTCGCGGCTACGCAACCAGTAGGCGTGGCACGATTCACAGCGAGTTAGGTGTATTGCGTCTTCGTGGTACTTGGTCGCCAGCAACACAGCGGCCTCAGGCTTAATGACCGTCTCATCCGATGCAAGAGCTAGGTAGAGCTGATAGGCACGGAGGAATCCCTTTGCCGATACCTTCTTGTCATCTTCGAGCCAGCCCGCCGAATACCGCGACACAAAATAGCTCACCTCAAGATGCTGTCGCGGCTTCTGCAACATCCCACCAACGGATTCGGTCCGCCTGCCTGTCATGGAGCGAATGGCCTCACGCTCATACAGCTGTGTAACCACGCGCTTTTCGACGCCCGTGAGTTCATGAATAGTCGCCGGCCTCGCCTCAAGCGCAATCAACTCGCCAACCATCTGCATGACACGCACGTCATCTGACGTACGCATGCTCTTGAGCGCCAGCAGGCTTACCTTTTGGGATCGGGTGTGCGGGGGTTGCGGCCCCTTAATGTCCACCCCCTAGTTCTCCACTTCCGCATCCGCATCCCTGGGAGCCGGCGGTGTACCTGCCAGCAGGAATGCGAGCCGTGTGAGCTCAATCCGCTCGTCGTTGTCATTTCGCAAAATTTGCTCAACCAGAGCGGCAAAGACCTTCGGCTCGCTCACTTTCCACATCGGCTCAGTGCATCTCGCCAACGTGTCGATCTGTTGCAAATTCATACGCGCTAGCCGGTGCACCGCCGTTGTACTCAGACCAAAGAGCTGGGCCGCAACGCCGTAGTCGCGTCGACCGATCTCCCTCACAAACTGCAAGAGCATGCGGTTGAGGGCAACGATGTCTTCCTGGATGAGCGCGTCCACTTCGGTCCCCTGCCCCTCTTCGGCTTTGCGAATGCTAGTTCACTGCAGGGCAAATGACAAAACAACTGAAACAACGCGAAAACCGGGGGCTTTCAATGAGAAAGGGGCGCTGTTGAACTTGTATCGTGCATCCCCTCGACGGGATAGATTCGAACACCCACTTATTGGCCGACGGCATGCGATGTTGAACAACGCACCAAACATGACGCTGACGATACTTCTTGGGTGTAATCTGCACGCGCCCCCTTACAAACAGCAGGTGATGCGTGACTAGGTACGCAGCAAACATAGACAAAATTTCAGGCTGGGCAGATCGTGTGGAGACTGAGATAGTCGCGACACAAGCCCTTGCAACGCTGCCGCAGGACAAGCGCACATTCCCCCCTTTGTCGCGCAGTGAAGTGCTCGATCTTGCCGGCGCCTCCACCTCACAGTGGAGGTCGTATGTCGATGCGTTGCCGCCTGATAAAAAGCCGGGCCTCACGGCGGCCGGTCGTAAGTACCGCATCACGCTCGCCGAAGCGCACGCCTTCATGGCGCATCTTGACGTCCTTCCGCGTCGGCCTGCCTGGGTTCCGCGCGCGCTGCGTGTCGCGGTGCAGAGCTTGAAGGGTGGCGCCGGAAAGAGTGTTATATCGTTACATATTGCCATTGCGTTGGCGCGACGCGGCTATCGCGTACTCCTTGTCGACACTGATCCACAGGCGACGCTGAGCCGCATGCTCGGGATCCAGCCTTTCCTCATCAATCCCCACGAAACGATCGCCGCGGCCGTTGGCAACAATCAGACTGGCCCTGCCTCAACGCCCCTCATTCCACGCGGGACGTACATCGACGGCCTATCCATCATCCCGGGTGCACTCCATACAGCGCGAATGGAAGGCGAGATTCTTCGACGTTATCGCGAGGGAGAGCGAGCCGGTCTCGAGTCCGTCTTTGATGGGCCGCTGTCGGAGATCGATAAGGAGTTCGATCTCGTTTTCATCGACTTCCAGCCGGCATTCTCGATGGCTCAAATGTTTTTGCTCTGGGCGTCGGATTCGTTGCTCATCCCCCTGCCCACTGAGACAGGCGATTTCGCCGGCACCGGCGATTTCCTGCACCAGGTGGCCGATTTCATGAGGCCGATCGTTCCGATCACAGGCCACGACAAGGTATGGGATCCGGCCATGATCATTCACAGCAAGCGTAAGAAAGGCAACGAGCTTGTCTTCAACATGGCGGGAGCGGTGTTTGAGCACCACCGCCCCACTGAATCCATTGATGATGCGCCGTCTATTTCATCGTCGCTAGCGGTGCTTTTGTCGGTCTTTGAGTCCAATGCCAATCAGTACAACATGCCCGCCCTACGCCGCGCCCGCACCCAATACGAGAGTGTCACCAGCAGATTTATCAACGCGGTGGAAGAGCGCTGGGCAGAAGCCAAGCCGAAGGATGCCAAATGAGCAAGCGCAGTGATGAGCAGTTGCGAATAATGGAAGAACTCCGCGAGCAAGCGCGCGTCAAGCAAGCGCTTGCAGATCCTGCCGACACCTCCCCAAAGCCTCACCAAGCTGAGTTACGAACGGCTGGCGCGACCACCAAAACGTTCGTCGAGGGCTGGAAGAAAGGGTTGGCCGATGAGGTAGCGGATAAGACACAGGAGATCGAGCGCTTAGCGTCCCTTCTGGGCGAGCTGCAGCTCGCAGGCGAATGGTCAACGCGAGTCGTCGATCCAGCACTCATCGACGTGGTCGGATTCAACCGTTTTTCGTCAACATTCGACTCTACGAAGGATCGGGGCTTCGCCGACCTACAGGCAAACATTGAAGCCGTGGGTGGCAATAAGCAGCCCGGCATGGTGCGCCCCTCCCCCATTGCTCCAGGAAGGTTTGAGCTCGTATTCGGCGAACGCCGTCTCCGCGCCTGCCAGAACGCGGCTGTGCCTTTCACAGCAATCGTTGCCGCCATCAGCGACGACGACGTCTGGTTATTCCGCGAAGTAGAAAATTTCGGAAGGAAAGACAAAGGCATTGTCGAAAGAGCTTTGTCAATCGAAAGCAGCCCAGAGCGACTAGCTTCAGGCGAACGTGAAAATTTGCTCGTTAAGCTGAAAGTTTCGCACACCCAATTTCAGAGACTAAAAAATATAGCGTCAGTCCCGCTGTCTATATGGGAGTGCGTTCCGAATCCACACTCAATTTCCAGGCGCGAAGCCGAGAGCGTCTTTGACGCATATAAAAAGGACCCAAAGGTCGTCGCTGCCAACGCGAAAAGAATCTCACACGACATGACGCGGCAAGATGCTGTGTTGATGTTGGTCACTGGAACCACAACTCAGCTTGGGCCGATGCCTTCGAAATCTGGCAAAGCGTCAATTACCTGCAAGGGTGGCCAGTTGACGGTTCGCCTGACGCTTGACCCCAGCAAGACCAAATCGATCGAAGCCCAAGTTCGCGAGTGGTTAGTTAGCAAAGGACTGATGGATGCTGCGTCATAGGGTCCTGGGCGCATCGGTCGATTGTACCCCTGGGGTACAACGCGCTTTGGACCCCGCATCAGTCGATTGTACCCCTGGGGTACAACGCGCTTTGGACCCCGCATCAGTCGATTGTACCCCTGGGGTACAACGCGCTTTGGACCCCGCATCGGTCGATTGTACCCCTGGGGTACAACGCGACCGATTGGCTAAAAAAGGCCTGCCTAGACAACGGGTTGCGTATGCCCCATGCTAGTCAATAAACCTAATCACATCAACACGTTGCGCGCGTTTCGGAAATTTGAAACAGTCTAGAAAGCGTCTCTGTTACACGCCTGCCGAACGGCAGTAGGCACCATCAAAAAACGGAAATTTACGCTCATGTAGCACCACCTGACAAAGCCTAGAAAGCAAAAACCCCAAGCCTGCGAAGCTTAGGGTTTTTGCGGATCTGACCTGTGGATCGGTCTGGACTAACGACTCTCGACAAGTCAATTTTAGTCCGGGCAAATCCGACAGTCAAGCTGCTTTGTCTCCTTTTTGACTGGAGATCGGAATATGTTCAGCGTCAACGAAACAGCACGCAGCACAGCAACCCTGGAATTCATGATCAGCCTCGCTCGCGCGGGCCTGAACCAATCAGACTCGCTGGTGATGGCCTCGCTAGCCGAAGCGCTTGAGGTCTGCGGCGCCCTCGCTGAGGGTGAAACAACGGTTCAGCAATCGCGCTGGGAAATCGCCGCTCGCACGAAACTCACACTCGAAAAAGTCAAACGATCGCTCGCTAAGCTGGTGTCGGCTGGCTACATCGTTCGCGCCCAGGCAACCCGTAAAGATGGCGATGTCGCGCGCACCATGCTCACTGCGAAAGCGTTGGCACTACTCGGGATGCGTGGCGGCGCAAACGTCACCGGCTCTGCGCCTCCCGAACTCGTCGCGCTCATGATCGGCGAGGATGCGGCGACGATTGATAAAATCATTGCCTGCTGGAACGATGGCCGCATGCCGGATTCATCGTTCGCTGCGTCTTCGTTTCGGGGCGGTGGCTCACGTTGGGCCCAGATCGAATTCCTGCTCTCAGGCCGTGTCGCCGTCCATCAGACTGCGCTTCTCAGCGCCGCTGAAGAGGCTCATGAGGCCGCTAGGCTCGAAGCAGCTGGCGAGTACCCACTAACGCTGCCGTCGGGCACAGCCGTCGTTCTCTCGAACGCTCCGTTTCGTACAAGAAAGAGCACGAGCGCCCACCGGGCAGTCGACATGCGTTTCGTAAGAGACACGATCGCAAGGCTGGCAAGCCAGCACCCAACGTTTGTCACCGAGACCAAGCTGCCGAGTCTCATCGCTGAGTTGTCCTTCAGCCGATCGTCTGGGTTTATCTACAAGCACGATGCAGCCGCTGCGATGCGCGTCGTCGTCAGCTGCATCTCGAAACAAAAGTGGGGGCGTCCACGCGGAATCGATTCAACATGGTATGCGGCAGCGTCCAGCTCAATCTATCCACAGGCGGCGCAGAACTGAGCCACTAACTGCTGGTTACAGAAGTTAAGAGCTATAGAGCTAAATCAACTGCAACCGCGGTTAGGTGGCTCAAAAAACAACCCACGTGTGCATAACTCAAAAATCAATGACCAAGTGGCCCATCAGCGCATCCAGCTCGTCGTTGCTATCGACCTCAAACACCAAACTCCTTGGTCGAGAGGGTAGGGCGGACAGCTCGTGGACGTTTGGCGCTGCACCGATCTTCTCCAAGATGCCCTGTAGAACCGGGACCTGTGACCACTTGATCTCCAACCGATACCCGCCTGCTGTGGTCTTGAACAAACACAAGTTGTCGGCTTGCACAGCATTGCGCAGCGTCTTCTCATAGCGCAAAAGTTCAGCCGAGAGCTCGGGGGTAGGGGCAGGGGAGGGTGTCCCACTCAGCGATTTCTGAAGCGCCCGTACAGAAGGTTTTTTGACGTCAGTTGCAATCTGGTCGACTACGCGGCTACGTTGCTCGTCAGGCAAATTCTGGATTAGACGAACGTGGCCCCACGTCACCACGCCAGCATCCAAAAGCGTCAGAACGTCTCCGCCACATCGCTCCGCGGCGATATAGCGCTGAATGACGGAGGCTCCGACATCAAGGCTCAAGTGTTGGGCGATGTCAGCAAGCCGCATCCCGGCCTTCCAAAGTGCCGTGCAAGCAAGCGCGAGTGTCGACGGTCTAGCGGGTGCTGGCCAGTCACACGCGCTGATGTGATCGAAGGCATCGCTGTCGATCGCAAGGAGTACAACCGGCACCGGTGCATCCGGCGCGCTCTCAATCCGCGCTCTGCCTAGCAGTACGGTAGGCGGATCTCCCACTCGATCGCCTTTTGCGGCTATGACGGGAAGACCAGGTAATCGCGAGCGAGGGTGCCCATCTACAGCGGCGGGCATGGGCACACGCAAGCCCGCCGGTCGCCACATCGCGGGCGGGGAGGGGGCACGCCTGGCCGGGAGATTCCAGGGCTTTCTCGTAATTATTTTTGGCACGAGCCAAAAATAACACGTTCTAACGTCAACCGCGCCGGTTGATTTCCATGTCTCGGTCAGTAAACGTCAATCACCGGCGAAGGCCTGGAACATCGATCCCATGAGTGTTGCTGTTTCCGCCGGCTCCTCAATCTTTGCTGGCCGTAGCAGCTCAGGATGCGACGTCACCTTTTCGGGCACCACGCTGCGAGCAACCTCGGTATTCGCGGCGATCCGCCGCTCCAACGTAGGCACCACCCCGACGACACGGGTTGCCGGTACGTGCAGTTCGCCGGTGGGGGATATGGCAATCAGAATCTCGCCCTCATTGCCAGCGACCGTCCACCCGAGTGCTTCCATCTGCGCGCCCAGCACTGCCCACCTTGCGACGGTGGGTGAGAGTTTGCCTTCCGCGGTGTCGATTTCACCCAGCAGGCGTTTCAGGGACCGTCCCCAGATGCCAGCGAAGTACACGGTGCATAGCGCTTTATCAGACTGCCTCATCGGTTCTACCTTGCGTCTAAGTCTTTTCTAAGCCATTGCCGCGCCCAAATACGTGCCGCCACGCGGCCAGCCCATGCGCCTGGCCGGTGCGATGACCCGTTACGGTGCGCCCTGTCCGATCGACCAGAACCCTCGAGCATTACCCAAGATCGGTTCTGGCCCCACCACGATCTCGGCATGACCAAGCTTCTTGGTGACCGCAGGCTTGAAGAGGCCCGACCCGCCGCCGGTCAAGATCACGGTGTTCAACGCATGCTTGTCGTTTCCGATTGAGGCGCTGACGTCTTTCAGGACCTGATCAACGATGTTGGCTCCGGCTTGGTCCAGAAAAGGCGTCAGATCTATCTCGTCTTTCCCTACCCGCATAGTGGTATCTCCGCGCCTGACCGCCGCTTCAAGTTGGTCGGTCGCGATCCGCTTTTCGCACGTCTGGTAGATGAGGCGCACGGTATTGACAAGGATCGATCGCCCGGCCTGATTCGAACTCGATGACGATTGCCGCCTTAGGCTCTTGATCCCTTGGAACACCACCCAGTCGACGGAGTAGTGTCCAGGGTCGATAACGAGGGTCATGTGGTCACTCGACAGCGGCCTTCCACCCGATGCGGTAAGAGCCCTCACATAGTCCGTGAACGCTCCGATGGGCTGTGCGACGACGACGGCGCGTTTCACCTCGACCTGCACACCGGCCCGCACCTGATGTACGCCTTCAAGACGCGCCCTGACCTTGGCTTTCATGTGGGCGCTGAAATACTCCGATACCGGCAAACCGGCTACCAACACGTCCACGCTGGGCTGCTCGATCGCCGCCAGACTGGCATGAACAAGCGCCATCCATTCTTTCGAGTCGGTATAGACCTCGCTGTGCTCCCGCGAGTGGCCCTCAAGGCGATGGGACTCGAGCCCGGCCGCCCATGCTTCGCCGTCGACCAAAACGGAGTAGCCATCGCAGTAGTCATGGCCACCCATCGCGGTACGAGGGAGAAAGGCCACTGGCGCGCACCCCGACGGCATGAGAAGGGTGCTCGGTGCCGCCGCAGACCTGTCACCCCACGCCAGCTTGGTATTCCCATAACCAATATCCAGCCCTAGTACGGTTCCCATGAAATGCCGCTCCTTTTGTTGTTGTGGGGCCGGCACATTCACGCAGGAACTCGAGGCCCGCAACTGTTGACAGTTCAGGCGGTCTCAAAAGGACAGTGAAACGCACTGTGTATTGCACAGTTCTGTGCGCTGTGGGGGATCGCCACGCGCGTCACGGTGTGGTCGTGCACGCACAACACAGCGAGATGCACTGTGGTTGTAGCGGTGCGCTCGACAGTGAATCCACAGTGCAATGCACTGCGGTCCCGCTCCACGAGGTGATCTCCAGCGGACTAGGGGCTGTCATTGGCAAAAAGGCACGTGCGGAGTGTGCCCCTCGCGCGAGAAGGGCTCTATGTCTACTTTCGTTTTTGTGTATGCTTCTCCCTGTACTGAAACGTGCAAGGAAATCTCCCCACGTGCGCGCGAGCGCCCGTAGGGGGTCTTAACAGCTGACTCCGTAAGCGTTCATGGGGAACGAGCCCCTCTCAGAACAAGGAAAAACGTGACCATGATTCATCTCGACACCCTGAGCTCACTCATTGAAGATTTCAGGCTTCAAGAGAACGAGCTAACCCGAACCATCAGCCTCGATGCGGAGGCCGTGATTGAACGGTTCAACCAAGAGCGAGAGGCCATTTCAACCGACATACGAAGGCAGTCCACAGGGGGTGATAGCCAGGAAGGCTTCTGCGTCCTGAAGCCACGCTACCAACACAAGCCAGGGGGCACACACGCGCTCAACTGGTTTCGCCTTTACAAGTTTGGGAAGGAAATCCGTTCGAGGCAGGTCAAGAAACCAGAACGAGGGGCGGATTACTCGGAGTCAAAATTGGCGCAGATGGTCGGGGAGCATTTCGCGGAAATGGTGATAAAGGTGGAGCGCGACTTGGTCCTGCTCAGGAAAGCCAATAGGGCCCTGGTGAAGATCCGTGAGTTGCGGCGCCTGTTGGGCGAGGGCGAGGGCACCCCGTAACTTCCGCACCCCGTAATCCCGTGTCTTGATGGATCTACTCGCACAGGATGTGCGGAACGGGAAATCAGGATGAATGGGCAAGACACGTCCACGCGCACCCTCGCGAAACATGGCCAAAATCCGGGGCTTTCGGATCGGCCGGATCCCACCAGTGCCGGCAAACTGGGTGGCATGAAGATGTCCTCGCTTTCTCACCTATCGGCCTGGCTGCTGCAGACACTGCACGGCGGGCCGGTAGACCTCGCCGCTCAGCGAATCGTGCCCCTTACGGGGAACTGGACTCAATCTGACCTCTGGGAGCTTCTGGTGCGCCCTCAGCTCGATGGGCGACCGCTCGATCCTGCAAGCACCGTGGCCTGGGCCGAGGCAAACGGTAGCGCCCCAGAACTGGATCTCGCCATTGTCGCGAAGGCGGTCACCCACATGGCGGCAGGGAGCGACCGCTTCTGCGTAAACCTCTCCGGGCTGAGTGTCCGGACACCGGGCCATGCTCGACGACTCACCGCTATTTTGGCCGCCGCTCACGTGTTTCCGGGGCGTGTGGTGTTCGAGATCAGCGAACGCCACGCCCTCGAACCCACGGGTCACGTGAGGGAAAACCTGCTGTACCTGCGAGACGCCGGTGTCGGACTGGCCATTGATGATTTTGGGGCGCAATGCGGCAACGTGTCCCTGCTGTCGATCGTTGACCTGAAATACATGAAAGCCGATGCCGCCCTCACCCGGGCGGTGCTCAGCGCGGACCTGGATCGAAAGCGAAGGCTCACCAGTGGCCTCGCCGGACTCGCGGATGCGGCAGGCGCGGAGATCATCTTCGAGGGGCTGGAGACGGAGATGTCCGTTTCGGAGATCCGAGCCATCGCTCCGTCCGGCTCGTGGGGACAGGGCTATGCCATTCACCTGCCCCAGTTGCTGGGTCTGCCGAGCGGCGAGGGTCCAATGGGCCAAAAAACCTATTTCTCACAATCCAGTGAATTCGAAGCCATGGAGGCACCCCGTGACCGATGAGACCAACCACCCACGCATGGGAGCGTGGAACGAGGAGGGCGTAGCGTTGGTGTCGCGAGTTGCCGACGCGCTTGATGTATTCGTGGACAACCACCACCGGGCGGCCCGTCGCGTTGCGGTGTGGTCCGCCCTCAAATGGCTCTTCATCGCCGTCTGTGTCGTTGCGTTCGCTGCGTTCTACTGGGCGCTGTATTCGCCCCTGCTCGGCGCGAAGGCTGACCCATACCAGCCGTCCGTGGTGGTGATCGAGATCACTGGCCAGATCGGGAAGGATGCGGCGTCCGCGAAGAAGATCGTCCCACTGATCCAGCGGGCCTGCCGGCAGGAGATGGCGCGGGGGCTTGTCCTCAAGAT
>Ga0163147_10003016_pt1 | contig 23041 bp, 16 predicted proteins | sample OliLakLV19MP6G1_FD_148597 | JGI IMG/M metagenome (GOLD analysis project Ga0163147, IMG submission 148597) | Freshwater microbial mat bacterial communities from Lake Vanda, McMurdo Dry Valleys, Antarctica- Oligotrophic Lake LV.19.MP6.G1 | ecosystem: Environmental > Aquatic > Freshwater > Lake >...
AGATGTTGCTCCGATGGAGCAGGGCGGCTGGATAGTTACGGCTATTTAAAAAAAAATAGCGGCTGTATGATGGAACAAAGGGTGGCATCAAATGACTAAGTTATTGGTGCCGCGTTCCTTGGCATCCTTGCACCGCTCAAAGTTCTCTCACGTTGCTCACATTTTCAAAAAAACTATTCAACTTTTCCAAACTTGCCTATGTCTTTGTCCCGCACCTCGTCACTGCGTCAGGCAGATGACAGTAATTTTTCTGAAGATACCCTGCCTAGGCGGGGTAGAGCCATGTGAACTATCGCTCTCCGGTTCGCCGGGCGGTGGTGGGTTGCACCCGTGGCTCCCTATTTTTTCACTTTTCAAATTTCTTCTCCCGACCCGTTTCCAGATCAAACACCGTGCGGGCCATGTACCACGAGCACCCCTGAGAAAGGCACCGAAAAAATCTTCCCACCCCCCCCAAAAATGACAATGCTTGGCAATTTTCCTGAGAAAACATGCCAAGCATCGCTCAAAAACTGATGAAAATAACCAATAATTACTTAATTATCAGCACTTTATGCGGAGGAGGAGAGATTCGAACTCCCGGTACCTTCCAGTACGACGGTTTTCAAGACCGCTCCATTAAACCACTCTGGCACTCCTCCGGGGGGTCAAGCAGCGGCGCAAAGGTAAAAACCATTTTTGAAAATGGATTCGTTGCGCAATTATTTCCTCACCGGTTATTCTCCTACAATGGGCATCAAGTGGGTGGTTGGTACTTCGTCATTGGCTTCCACGAGTTGAAAGAAGGTATCCAGATAGGAAATCATTTCCGCCGCCGCAGGTCTGTTCAGGTGTTTGGAGCGGCAGATGTCGTAAAAGTCTTTTCGGCAGCCTTTCATCATTTGAGTCGCCCGGCGAAGGGATTCTATTTTCAACCCGTTCGACATCAGGAACCGGTCGCGCACCGTTTTTAATCCACTATCCGACGAAGGACTGGCGTATGGAGCGCTCACAAGCCCAGAAAAGTCGAAATCATACGGAAGGACCAACACTTTCCCTGATTCATTGGAGCGAACCAGCCGGACATTGCGCATCATGGCGATTTCCCAATCGGTGTTGCCGATCATATACTCGAACATGACCACCAGGGCCGCCTGGTTGGTGATCAGGCTGTCGGTGGGAATACCGTACTGATCCACCGGACTTCCCTTCATTCGTGCGATGGTTTCTTCCTCATCTTCTATCAAAATGGCGTACATCGTTTTTTTGGACTTTTCGACATGGGTGTCGCGGATGGTCAAGCGGATGAGCCGTGCCCGGACGCTGGCCTGAGTCAGGCGCTCGAACATTTTGTAGATCAGGTATTCCTTTATGATCAGTTCATCTCCGTCCGCATTGTCTACCGTCGGCAGCACCAGCTTGATATCGTTGAGTGTGTCCAAGCCTTCGGAGGCCAGAAATTTTTTCTTAAACTTGATTTTCAGCGGCGGTATTTCCGATATTTTTCGGCGGTACTTGCCGCGTGGGCGCAGTTCGATGGCGTACGTTTTGCCATCCTCGGTCATCAGGGAACCCGGAAAATACTGGTTGGTTTTTTTTTGCGCGATGATGGTGGTCAGGTCGGCTTCGAGGGTCATTCTGGCTCCTTCAACAGCCGTCAGCCGCTCGAAAATGGAATGCAGCGTATCAACAGGCTGGCCCCGGCTCACCACCAAATGGAGAAGGAAAGCAAGGGTCAGTAAGGTATATTTTGAAAATAAATTTCGTGTAGTCATGTTTTCAGAATTTAATTCTGGAAATGAAATGGCTCTGGGTAAACTGTCTGCCAATTATTGAGGCAAGTTAAGCAAAAACAAAATTAGGTGCAATTTAATTCTGAAAAAAGAATAAAAATGTACCTCATTCAGAATTATTGCAAAGTTAACAAGCGAAACATAGGAATGGCTTTTTTTTCGATGAAAATATTTTCGTACCTGTTTGGGAGAAGAATTGATCGGACGGACCAGAATTCTGTGCCAAAGGTTGCAAAATCCCGACAAATGCATACTCGTCTATGGGTCACTTTTGTTTTGTTGTCTACTTTTGCAAGTTCATATTTTCACGAGAAAAAGTCCTACGTAGATGAAAAAAATACTTCTGTCTCTCACACTCTTGACAGTTGCCACATGGAGCAGTGCTCAAGAACAACCCGCAGGCATTTGCGGCAACGGTTCGCAGGAACAAATCGAGCACCTGCTGCCCCGCCTGCAAGCCAATCTTGCCGCTATTGAATCAGGCGCCTCCGTTCAGGATCGCGCCATTCAGTATGTGCCCGTTCACTACCACCTTGTCGCTGGGACAGATGGCGCGGGCAGGTCAAAAGAAACTGCCGCGCTTGACAACCTGTGCCGCTTGAATGAGGCATACGCCGCTCTGGACATCCGTTTTTACATGAGCGTACACTCCACTGCGAGCTATGGATTGTTCAATAAAACCATCAATAACAATGATGTTTTCCTCAAACAGACCAATAACTTCCTAATCAACAGTCGCCGTCACAAGAACGCCATCAACCTGTACATCGTGAAGGAACCGGGCACCAGCGACCCCACCCCCGGGATTATTGTCAATGGATACTACAGCCCGGCCAACGACTGGATCGTGATTCGTTCCACGGAAATGAACGGCAAAGTGAACGGCGTGACGATCCCGCACGAAGTCGGCCACTTTTTCAGTCTGCCCCACACCTTTCTTGGCTGGGAAGAAGATCCCTTCGGTCCCGATGATGCAGGCTGGCCCAAAGCCCCCGCTACCTCGCCTGGCGGCAACCCCACCGAGCGAGTGAACGGCACCAATTGCACGACGGCTGCCGACCGGATTTGTGACACGCCGCCCGATTATAATTTCGGGCTGGAAGATACGGACAACAACTGCAAGTACGAAGGCTCCGGTGGCGTATTTGCGCAGGACCCACTGGGTGTTGTGGTGGATCCTATGGAGGAGAACTTCATGAGTTATTTCAACGGATGCGCTCCATTCGTTTTCACGAATCAGCAAAAAGCAATCATGCTGGCAGATCGGAATGCTTCGGATCGGAATTATCTGGACAATACTTTTGTGCCGGCTTCTACCGACATTACGACGCCGACCGATTTATTGATCGCGCCTGCCAGCCTGGCTTACGTTCAGTACAGCAATGTCGTGTTGGAATGGAAACCCGTAGCAGGTGCCACCTACTACCTGCTGGACATTGACTTCACGTCTATTTATGGAAGCGCACAAGCGCAAACAATGATCGTTACGGGTACCTCCCAAACGTTCACCAACCTGCTCAACAACAAAAAATACTTCTGGCGCGTACGTCCTTTCAACGAGTACGTCACCTGTGCACCCCCTCGTGTAGGTGTTTTTAACACGGCGACCTCTTCTACCGAGAATATCAAAGGACTGACGGCCATGCAAATATCGCCTAACCCATTGTCTGACAGCGACTTTGCCCGTTTGACTATCAGCACGGAGACGGGTTTTGAAGCGTCCGTGCGCATTTTCAACGCCGAAGGCCGCCAAGTGTCGGCACAAGAAGGGCTCACCTTTGGTCAGGGCAACACGACCCTCGAACTGTCCCTGGCGGGATTGCCCAACGGTTTCTATTTTGTGGCCTTGCAAAACGGCCAGGGCCAAACGATGCGGAAACTGGCGATCGCCCGGTGAAAATCCTGGTCCTTCGTTTTTCCTCCATCGGCGACATCGTATTGAGCAGTCCGGTGGTACGGGGTCTGAAGCGGCAGTTGGGCGCGGAAGTGCATTTTCTGACGAAGCGGGCGTTCGCCCAAATCGCCGCGCCCAACCCGCATATTGACCGCGTTTTTTCTTTTGAAAAGGAAGTAACCGAGGTGATGGAGGAATTAAAGGCAGAGCGGTACGACTGGGTGATTGATTTGCACCATAACCTGCGGAGCCAGCGGGTGAAATGGGCGTTGGGCTGCCCGTCCCGGTCTTTCGACAAGTTGAATTTGGAAAAATGGCTGCTCGTGAACATGGGGATGGACCACTTGCCGGATGTCCACATCGTGCATCGGTATATGGCGACGGTCGCACATTTAGGCGTACAGTATGACGGTCAAGGACTTGATTATTTCATTCCGCCCGATCAGGAACTCAACTTGACAGATCTGGATAGCAGGCTTTTCAAAGGAAATTATGTGGCTTTTGTGCTTGGCGCCACGTACGCCACCAAGCGGTTGCCGCTGGAAAAGATGGTCGAGATCGGTGCCCGCATCTGTCGGCCCATCGTTTTGCTCGGCGGCAAAGCCGAAGCGCCCGTTGCCCAGACCTTGCAGGAAAAACTTGCCGCACTGTCCGCTGTCCGACGTCCTGAGTCCGACGTCCTGAGTCCGACGTCCTCTATCATCAATACCTGCGGACAACTCAACCTTCACCAGTCCGCCTCGCTGGTTCGACAAGCCGCGCAGGTGCTGACACATGATACGGGGCTGATGCACATTGCGGCGGCTTTTCGCAAACCAGTGGTGTCAGTCTGGGGGAATACGGTGCCTCAGTTTGGGATGTATCCATTTTACCCCGATGGATTGGATTTGGATTCAAGAGCAGAAGTGAAGGGCCTTTCCTGCCGACCCTGTTCCAAAATCGGGTATGACCGGTGCCCGAAGGGGCATTTCAGGTGTATGCAGGAGCAGGATGTGGAGCGGATCGCGGCATTATTGTAGAGAACGAACAGGAGCAACTTCCCAACCCTCTGAACACGCTTTGCGTCATCCCGCTCAAACCTCGAAGTTCGAAGTTCGAAGTTCGAACTTTTAAACTGTCTCATTTATGGCATTTAACAAATTCCGGTAGCAGATTTGAAAACCACCACAGAACTTTACACTACTTTTCGCCTTCATTGCTTTCCAGCATCACCTCTTTTTGATTAACTCCTGACTTTCAGGCAAGTAAGGCCAAACAACTACTAACCGATACCGGACAACCAACAACCAACAACCGACAACCAGTAACTATTACGATATGCACGTTAGAAAACTACTCTGCCTCATTGCGCTTACCTTTATTTCCCTCCGCACTGTTTCTGCACAGGACATCCACTTCACCCAGTTCGACATGGCGCCGTTGAGCATGCTCAATCCGGCCTATATCGGCAAATTCCAGGGCACCGTGCGCCTGGGCGGCATCTACCGCGGCCAATGGGCCAGTGTGCTGGGCGGCGTGGGCAATCAGTACAGCACGCCTTCGCTCTACTTGGATGCACCCATTTTCCGGGGCTTTCGCAAGCGCGACTGGATTGGTCTGGGGATCGCATTCACCCGCGACAACGCCGGATCGGGCAACCTCCGCCGCACGACCAGCCTGATCGGCGGTTCTTATCACTTCGCCGTGGACAAAAAAGCCAATACGGTCATCTCGGCCTCCGTACAATGGGGTGGGGTGAACAGCCGCGCAGACTGGGACAAGTTCGAGTTTGAAGACGGTTTCATAAAGGCACCCGGCAAGCCTTATTCGCCCGGCAACAGTGCCGACTACACCGCCAACCAAACCAACGAAAAAGTACAGAACAAAGACCTGAATGCCGGGTTGATCCTGACCACGCGACTCAACAAGCGGATGACGATGAACCTCGGCTATGCGATGTACCACATCAGCAAACCGGAGGCGAGTCTGCTGGGCAAAGGTACGCCCGACCCGAACGACCCCAACCCGCCCACCGGCGGCGGCGGCAGCTATAGAATCGCGCGCCGCTCAATCGCCCACGGCCAGTTTCCCATTCAAATCAACGACCGGACCACCATCACGCCGCAGTTCATGTACCAAACCATGAGCGGCCACGACGAGATTCAGGTACAGGGCATAGCCGGTTATCTGTTCAACCCGGAAAAGGACATTACGCTCAACTTCGGGATCGGCTATCGTTTGCGGGATGCAATTTCGCCCATTGTCGGTGCGAAAGTCAAAAACCTCCGCGTCGGCCTCGCCTACGACTTCCGCACTGCGCCGGAGTTGAATACGTACAGCAACTACCGGGGCGGATTCGAGTTGGCGGTCTATTATATCGTGAAAATCTACAAACCGGCGGTCGTGAAGCCTAAAGTACTTTGTCCGAGGTATTAAGATGCAGCATGTACTCCCATGAATCATAAAACCTCACTGGTTACTTTGTGCTCGATTCTCTGGTGATTCGTACACGATTCAATTTTTTGCAGACAGTACATTTCACCTGAGTTTCAAGCTGTGGTCGGACGGTGCTACGCATATGCAGTGCCCCAATAACCGGACAGACCATGCAAGAGAAACGTTTTGGTCGAAGAATGGCTATCTGCGTTTTACCGGGAAGTACTGCACAGCGGATTTTAGTGCAGATCAGCCCAGATGCGACAGTATTTCGAGTTACAGCCGTTTTTCGATGCTCCAACTTTCAGCCCAAACGCTGGTATTGGCTCCAGCCGGGGCTGAATCCTTTCCCCGCAAACTGACCAGACAATAAATTTCCCCTGATTGCTTTAGCCAACACAAATTCATTCGATATGAAAAAGTTATTGCTCCTCATAAATCTCGCCCTGCTGGTTGCAGGTGTCTCCCAGGCCCAGCCACTCAATACTTCCACACCGGAAGCCAACCTCAAAGCGGCGCAAGAAGCCGAGTCCAATGACAATCCCTACGAAGCACTCGACCGCTATCAGAAAGTGTACGACGACGGCAAGGAGAAGGCGATCGCGGCAAAAATCGCCAAGATGAACTACGACTTGCGCGATTACGACAAAGCCGAAAAAGGCTTCAGCAAACTGGTGTTGCGCGACCGCAAAGGTGAATATACCGAGTTGCGCTACTGGCTCGCTATGAGCATGAAGCACAATGGCAAGTACCAGGACGCCATTGACAATTTCACGCAGTATATCAGCGACGGTGCAGACGAAGCACTGAAAAAATCGGCCAAAATAGAAATTGATGGCGCCAAACTGGCGCAAAAAGCCAAACAACCCGACAACCTGCTGCTCAATAACATCGGCAAAAAAGCCAACAGCCCGCAGACGGAAGGATCCCCTTCTTTCAACAACGGAGAATTGTACTACGCCTCGCTGCAAGGCAAGGAGGTGATCGTGCTCGACGGCAAGGAAGGCGACTGGTTTTCAAAAGTTTATACTTCCACAAAAAGTGGTACCGAGTTTGGCGAACCCAAACCGCTGGGCGAGCAGATCAACCGCGAAGGCTGGCACCAGGGCAACGTGAGCGTCACAGCCGACGGTAAAACGATGTATTTCACCCGCGTTCAACTGGCTGAAAAAGGCCAGTCCATGGGCGAAAGCAAAATTTTCTACTCCACCAAAGGCGCCGATGGCTGGAGTGCAGCCAACGAAGTGGTGGGCGTGAATGGCGACCACATCGCCAAACATCCCTGCGAAGGTGAGTTGTTCGGAGAAAAAGTGCTGTTTTTTATAGCCAATATGCCCGGTGGCAAAGGAGGTTTTGACCTCTACTACGCTCCCAAAAAGACTGACGGTGTGTTCAATCTGCCCGTCAACCTCGGCGATGTAATCAATACTGCCGGTGAGGAGGCCAGCCCTTTTTATCGCGACGGCAAACTGTATTTCAGCAGCAACGGTCGCCCGACTTACGGCGGATTCGATGTGTTTGAAAGCCAATGGAACGGTTCCGTCTGGAGCGATCCGAAAATGCTTCCCATGGGCGTCAACGGCGCACTTGATGATCTCTTCTACTCCCAGACACCGGATGGAATGAGCGGTTTTTTTGTTAGCAACCGCCCCGGTCCCAACAACCTGAAAAGCAAAACCTGCTGCGACGATATCTATGCCTGGGAAATTGAGCGGATCAAAGTGGACCTGAAAGCGCTGACGTTCCGGTACAAAACCACGAAGGAAAAAGAGAACCAGCCGCTGCTCAATTCTACGCTGCAATTGCAGGATGTGACTGACAAGAACCCTAAAAATGTGGAGGAAAAGACCAATGCTGCGGCCAATAATTTCGACTTTACGTTGCTGCCGGATCGCTCCTACCGCCTGATTGCAACGCGCGAGGGCTTTCAGCCGGATACCATCAAGTTCAATACCGTTGGCGTGAAAAAAAGCACGACGATGGAGAAAAAACTGACCCTCCGCAGGCAGAAGCCGATCGAAGAGGAAGTGATCATCAAAAAAGACGAGGCCATTGTTCTGGACAATATCCTCTACGATTACGACAAATGGAACATCCGTCCCGATGCTGAACCGGATTTGCAGTACCTGACCGACATCATGCTGAAATACCCGGAGATCAAGATCGAGCTTTCATCGCATACCGACTCGCGGGGCAAGGACGAGTACAACGAAACGCTCTCGCAAAAACGCGCCGAAAGTGCCCGTATCTGGATCATCAGCAAAGGCGTTGCTGCCGACCGCATTGTACCAAAAGGTTACGGCGAGAAGCAATTGAAAAACAAATGCGCCAACGGCGTGGAATGCACGGAAGAAGAACATCAAGCCAACCGCCGCACGGAATTCAAGATCATCGCCGGCCCAACCAGTATCACGGTAGAAAAACGGGAAAAACGCATGGTTGATCCGGTGACCGGCAAACCGGTAGAGCCTAAAGCGCAACCGCCGGGGGGGAGGCAGTAGTTTGCGGAGCGGTAATTTGCGGAGCGGTAATTTGCGGAGCGGTAATTTGCGGAGCGGTAATTTGCGGAGCGGTAATTTGCGGAGCGGTAGTTTGCGGAGCGGTAATTTGCGGAGCGGTAGTTTGCGGAGCGGTAGTTTGCGGAGCGGTAGTTTGCGGAGCGGTAATTTGCGGAGCGGTAATTTTTGAAGGGTAATTTCTTGCGGGTAATTTTTAGCGGTGTCAAAAAGCAATTGCTTTTTGACACCGCTTTTTATTATACAGGCTGATTTATCTGCCGGTACAGGCATCAGCCGCCCACGTAGTTGTGCGGTGTGAGGTTTTTCAACTCCTCGCGCACTTCGTCGCTCACGTCCAGGGCATCAATGAATTCATGCAGCACCTCGCGGGTGACTGCCGATCTGCCCCGTGTAAGGGCTTTGAGCGCTTCGTAAGGCTGCGGATACCCTTCGCGGCGCAGGATGACCTGAATGCCCTCCGCGATCACCATCCAGTTGTCTTCCAGGTCGTCGTAGAGTTGACCTTCGTTCAGGAGCAATTTGCTCAATCCTTTGAGGATAGATTTCAGGGCGACGACGGTATGCCCCATCGGAACGCCCACATTGCGGAGCACGGTGGAGTCGGTCAGGTCGCGCTGGAGGCGGCTGATCGGCAGTTTTTCGGCGAGGTGCTGGAAAATGGCGTTCGCCAAACCCAGGTTGCCTTCCGCATTTTCAAAATCAATCGGGTTCACCTTATGCGGCATAGCCGAGGAGCCGACTTCGTCTTTGACCGTTTGCTGCCGGAAATACTCCATCGAAATATAAGTCCAGATGTCGCGGCAGAAATCCATCAGGATGGTATTAATGCGGCCGAGCGTCTGCACCTGCGCAGCAAAGCAGTCATAATGTTCAATCTGCGTGGTATGCTTTGAGCGCTCCAGCCCCAGAAATTCGCGGACAAAATCATTGCCAAATTCCTGCCAGTTGTAGTCCGGGTAGGCTGCGAAGTGGGCGTTGAAATTGCCCGTGGCGCCACCGAACTTGGCGCGGTGCGGCACCGCGCGGAGCATCGCCACTTGCCCGTCGAGCCGCTCTACAAACACCTTAAACTCTTTGCCGAGCAGGGTAGGGGAGGCCGGCTGGCCGTGGGTGCGGGCGAGCATCGGGACGTGCGCCCAGTCCTGTGCAATTTGCTCGAGGTGGTCGCGCACCTGGCCGATGAGCGGGTAGTACACTTCCTGCAAGGCATTTTTGAAAAGCAGGGGCGTGGCGGTGTTGTTGATGTCTTGGGAGGTCAGGCCGAAGTGGACGAATTCGCGCAAGGAACCCAGTTGAAGTACATCAAATCGTTCTTTCAGGAAATACTCCACCGCTTTTACATCGTGGTTGGTCGTACGTTCGATCTGTTTGATCTGCTCGGCATCCGCCAGGCTGAAGTTTTCAAAAATGGCGTTCAGGTCGTCAATCTTGTCGTCTTCGAAAGCGGCCAGTTGTGGCAGGCCATACTGGCAGAGTGCGATAAAGTATTGAATTTCCACAAAAACCCGGTAGCGGATCAGGGCGTATTCGCTGAAATAGGCGCTGAGTTCGCGGGTCTTGTCGGCGTAGCGGCCGTCAATGGGAGAAATGGCGGAAAGCATAAGTCGGTGAGCTGTTGGGCCGGAATGGCGCGGAACAAATTTGTTTTGAGCGGGCAAGGTAGCGCAAAATTTTTTTGCAGAGATTTGCTGGCACAAACATCGCTCCCTGCTATGCATCGCATCACTTCCATTGATTTTGTCCGAGGCCTGGTCATGGTCATCATGGCGCTCGATCACACCCGTGACCTCCTGCACATCACGGGCATGTCGAATGATCCCACCGACCTCAGTACCACCACGCCGGGCTTGTTTTTTACCCGCTGGATCACCCATCTCTGCGCTCCCACCTTTGTATTTCTGGCCGGACTTTCCTCGTATCTCGCCGTCCGGAGTGCGCCGGATAAAAAAGCGGCGCGGCGCCTGTTGCTGACGCGCGGACTTTGGCTGATGATACTGGAATTAACGATCATCAACCTCGGGATGTGGTTCGATATCCGATTCCACACCTATGTTTTTCAGGTGATTTTTGCCATCGGCTTCGGGATGCTCATGATGTCTTTTTTGTCGAGATGGTCGGCCAATACGCTGGGAATCATCGGCTTGCTTATCATTTTTTTTCACGGGCTGATTCCTCCGGCGCCGGAAACCATCGGAGATATCGGCAAGTTCTTCTGGTCGCTGCTATTTAAATTCAACGTATTTTTTTCCAGCCCTGAGCGGGCCATCATGGTCATTTATCCGGTCATACCCTGGCTGGGGATCATGCTGTTCGGATATGCCTGCGGGCAATTGTACGAATCCGGCGTTTCCAACCGTCCCCAAAAACTGCTTGGTTTGGCTGGTGCGGCTTTATTGTTGTTTGTGTTTCTTCGCACGTTTAACCTGTATGGCGACCCCAATCCCTGGGCCCCCAGAGGCGATGGGCTGTTTTCTTTCCTGTCGTTTATCAACGTCTCAAAATATCCGCCTTCTTTGCTTTACACGGCCGTGTTGTTAAGCATCATGTTCCTCCTGCTGGCGGCATTCGAACGCATCAACAACCCCATCACGCGTTTTTTTACAGTATATGGCAAGGTGCCGCTGTTCTACTACATCGTCCACTGGTACATGATCCACACCATCATGGTCGTCACGCTGCACCTGACCGGGCATCCGTGGTACGCGCTGCCGACAGGCCCAATAAATTTCGGCAGACCTGTGACAGGCTGGGGGTTTGATCTGCCCGGGGTCTATCTGGTTTGGGCAGGTGTGGTGCTGACGCTCTATCCGTTGTGCCGCTGGTTCGGACAATACAAACATCAGCACAGCCAGCAAAAATGGTGGCTGCGTTATATGTGAAAGTACTTATTCTTGAAGGATAAACTCGACCCGCCTGTTGAGAGCATTGCCGGTCGCTTCCCGCACCAGGGGACGGGTATCGCCATACCCTTTGGCCGTGATGCGACTGGCAGCAATGTCTTTTTCAGTCATGTACGCCGCCACACGCGCTGCCCGGTCTTTGGACAATTCAAGGTTTTTGGCAGCATTGCCGACGTTATCGGTATGTCCTTCGATGCTGAGGCGCAGTTTAGGATTGCGCAGTAAAAAGCCCGCCAGGTTATCCAACTCCAGATGCGAGGAGGGCAACATCTCGCTTTTGCTTTTGACGAACAGGATGTTCTTCGGGATATACCGTTCCAGCGTATCGGCGGGCAGCGGGGCCGACGCGGTTGTTTTTGCGGGCGTAGGCTTGGATCGTGCAGGTTCCGTGCGGGGTGTGCGGACAGGCGTTTTGACGGGCTGGCTCTTCGGAGGCACAGGCTTCGCAACCGGTTGCGCGGGCGGGTTGGCCGGCTGAAAAAAATAGCGGCTTTCGATCACCTTGTCGTTGTAGCCAAACGCCCCGTTGAATATGGGTTTCTGACTGGGCAGTTGCCAGAATAGTTGTATTTCCCCTTCATTGGGGCCGTTGAAATATTCCACCACCAGATCGTAAGTACGGCCCGCTTCGAGGTCAATACTTCCCGTAAACGGTTCGGAATCATGCAGTTCCCAGGCATCAATGACCATTTTATTGCCGACTTTGACCCGGATTACCCGTCAACATCTGAAGCTTGCATCTGTCAAGTTGTAGGCAGTGTTAAGTTTTCGGCTGACTTTTCGGAAAAAATATTAAGAATAATATCAATTGGCCTGGTGTATCTTCACCGGGTGCAAATCTCCCAACCCGATTTGTCCTCTTTGTCGGCGCAAGGTCAACCCGGAATTATCCTTGATCTGGCTTTGCACCAAATTTTTTCACAAGTTTTTAGCCAAAAGAATTTCTTCCACGAAGAACAAAAATTTGCTTGTCACTGCCTCATTCACGTATACTACAGACTTCCCCAGCACCTTCTTGCTACTGCTGCTACCGCTTTTTGCGTTAGGGCAGGTTAAATTTGACCATACGGGAGTGCAAAGGTGTTGCCGCTGGTAGTGCTGCGGCGATAAAGTGTCGGCGTGACTTCCAATCACGCCGACACTCCTCTATTACAGCACTATTCTCCGCGCAGCACATCCGCGGGATTCACGTGCAGTGTCTGCCAGCGTTTCAGCCCGATCGTCGGATTGGGACAGTCAGCAAAAACCTGCGTTTTTCCCGAAAAAAATGGCTGGTTTTGCTGACCTTAGCTGAATGAAAAGGACTATTTTATTTTCCCTTACTCTTATTGCCGCTTCGCTTTTTGCCCAAACCACGCGTCCGGTCGGGTTGAGTGAAAGCCTGGATATGGCGCTCGCGAACAGCGCGCAACTGAAAAAAGCGAAAATAGACCGTCAGGGGGTAGAGCAGCGGCTTCGTGAAGCCCGCAGTGCCGCCTACCCGCAAATCAATGTCGGGGTGAGTTATGACTACTTTCCCATGCTGCCTATTCAATTCCTGCCGGGCGAACTGTTCGGGCAAACAGAAGGCAGTTATGTACCTGCGACGTTCGGGCAGCCCTGGCAACTCACTACTTCGCTCAACGTGCAACAGCCGCTCTACAACGAGTCACTCCGCCGCAGTGCTCCGATGGTCAATGTAAGCCGCAATATCTATGACCTGCTGACCGAACGGGCAGCGGAAGAGGTGCTCTTCAATACGGCTTCTGTCTTCTATCAAACCTTGCAGACGGAGCAACTGCTTCGCGCCGTGAATGCCAATGTCGACAAACTCGATGCTTTGCAACGCATGGCTGAACTCCAGCTCGCCAACGGCTATGTGATCCCGACCGATGTGAAGCGCATCCGCGTGGCGCGTACCAACCTCGAGACCCAGCGGCAGAACCTGCTCACCGCCATCAGCGGCTTGCGCCAAACCCTGCAATTTTTCTGCGGGGTGCCGTTCGACGAGCCCTTCGATCCGGCAGACGAGATGAGCAACCCCGCTACAGATTCCCTGCGCTGGCAGTCGCTGGTAGCCACACCGGAAAACACCACCGAACACCGGTTGCTCCTGAGCAATATGGAACTCAATCGCATCCAGACGCGGCGGCTCGGCGGCGAATCTTACCCGACCCTGAGCGCTTACGCCAGCGGATTGTACCAAACCCAACGGACCAACGCCAATATCTTTGGCGCCGACGGCCGCTGGTTCGGCACGGCTGCCGTGGGCGTGAAAATGCAGATGCCGATATTCGACGGCTTCCGCCGCCACCGCCGGACCGGCATGCTGCGCCTGGACGGTCAAAAACTGGAAGAAGACCGCCGCCAGCTCGTACAAGCCAAGTCGCTGGAATTCATGCAGGCCCGCGAGCAATTTCAAAATTCGCTCCGCGCCCTCCGCGCCCAATCCGATAATGTAGCACTGGCCCGGGAAATCACCGACAAACTGGCTTTACAATACAAGGAAGGTGTGGCTTCGCTCACCGACCTGCTCAACGCGCAAACGGCCCGCTCCGAAGCCGAGACCAACTACTGGCAGCAGGCATTCGGGTACAAACTGGCGGTGTTGAAGTTGCTGAAAGCAGCAGGACGATTGGAAGACTTGAAGTAGCAGACTGAGGATGTTGGACGTTGGACTAGGGACTGAGGACGTTGGACTAGGGACTGAGGACGTTGGATTAGGGACGTTGGAGCAGGGACAGCGAATATTCACAGCCGATGTCTCTGGTCCTCAGTCCAACGTTCTCGGTCCAACGTCCTCAGTCCTCCATCCAACGTCCTCAGTCCTTCATCGCCTTGATCCCCGGCAATTCCTTCCCTTCCAAAAACTCCAGCATCGCACCGCCGCCGGTGCTGACGAAACTGACTTTTTTGGCGAGTTTGAGTTGATTCACGGCTGCTACGGAGTCGCCGCCGCCGACCATGGTGAACGCGCCTTTTTGGGTAGCTGCTGCACAGGCTTTGGCCACGACTTTTGTACCGTTGGCAAAGGGCTCCATTTCAAACACACCCATCGGGCCGTTCCAGATCACCGTCTGGCTCTTGCGGATCACCCCGGCGAACGAACGCGCTGCGGAAGGACCGATGTCTAGGCCCATCCAGCCGTCAGGGATCTGGTGGCTCGGGAAAACTTGCACGGCTGCGTCGGCTGCAAATTTGTCGCCGCACACCGAGTCTTTCGGCAACAGCACCTTCACACCCGCGTCTTTCGCTTTTTTCAAAAATTCTTTGGCGGTTTTTACTTTGTCCGCCTCGACCAGCGAGTTGCCGACTGCGCCTTTTTTGGCCAGAAAGAAGGTATAAGCCATGGCGCCGCCGATCAGGATGTTGTCAGCATAGTCCAGGAATTTTTCGAGCAGCATGATTTTGTCGCTGACCTTGGAACCGCCTGTGATGCAGGTGACGGGTTTGGCCGGATGGTGCATAGCACGGGTCGCGTTCTCAATCTCGCGCTCCATCAGGAAGCCGAACGTCTTGTGGTCTTTGTCAAAAAACTGCGCCACTACAGTCGTGCTGGCATGCGCGCGGTGGGCCGTGCCGAAGGCATCATTGACGTAGATATCGCCCAGTGCCGCCAATTTTTGGGCAAAAGCCTCGTCTCCTTTTTCCTCTTCCGGATAAAAGCGCGTGTTTTCCAGAAGCAACACTTCACCGGGTTTGAGGGCGGCGGCTTTTTTTACAGCAGACTTGCCCACGCAGTCGTCGGCGAAATGCACTTTGCATTTCAACTTCTTTTTGAGGTATTGGGTCAGGTGGTTGAGGGTGAATTTTTCGCGGTTGATGCTGCCGTCAGCATTGGGTTTTTCCAGGGGGCGACCGAGGTGTGACATCAAAATGGCCGAACCGCCTTGTTCCAGGATATGCTTGACGGTTGGAAGGGCTTCCCGGATGCGGGTGTCGTCGGTGATGTTGTACTGTTTGTCCAGCGGAACATTGAAATCCACACGGATGAGCGCTTTTTTGTCTTTAAAATTGAGTTTCATTGTGATAGTTGTTGTGTGAATGCCGGGATCGGCGAATGGGTGAAATAAAAATTTCTCGCAAAGGCGCAAAGTATGTGAATGCCGGGATCGGCGAATGGGAATGAAATAAAAATTTCTCGCAAAGGCGCAAAGTATGTAAGGAACGCGGCACCAATAACCAACAACTAAGAACCAACAACTAAAAGAATCGCAAAGAAAAGGCAACACTTGGCACTTGACCGGCGGTTTTTGACAGAAAAATATGTTTGCCGCCGTATTTTGCAGCCGCAAGTTCCCCGATGAGCACATTCAATTTAAAGACAAAAAATAACCTTACCCTACTTTTCAAAACATGAAATTTTTTCAACTCCGCGTAATTTTTACAATCATTTGGTTTGCCGCAATATCTTTGCCCGTCGCTCTGGCGCATGGCAACGGTGATTTCATGCGGGAGACGGGCAAGATCAACGTCGTGGTGGGTGTGATTCTGCTCATTTTCCTCGGTATCGTCTGGTATCTCGTGCGATTGGATCGAAAACTAACCAGATTAGAGCACCAACTCAACAACGACGACAAAAATGAGTGGACAAATTAGTTTCTTCAAAAGCGTAGAAAACTACGTGGACAAAGCCGCCGCCTTCACTGACATTCCGAAGGGCCTGGTCGAGCAAATCAAAGCCTGCAACCTCGTGCTCCAGATCCGCTTCCCGGTGCGCGTCGGCAATGATTACCAAGTCATCGAAGCGTACCGTGTGCAGCACAGTCACCACAGGCTGCCCACCAAAGGCGGTATTCGCTATGCGGAAAGTGTAGATCAGGACGAAGTGATGGCGCTTGCCGCACTGATGTCGTACAAATGCGCCCTAGTGGACGTTCCATTCGGCGGTGCAAAAGGCGGCATCAAGATCAATCCGGCCAATTTTACGGTCGAGCAGCTACAGGGCATCACCCGTCGCTACACGGCTGAACTGGTCAAGAAAAACTTCATCGGCCCGGGCATTGACGTTCCGGCACCCGACTATGGCACCGGCCCACGCGAAATGGCGTGGATCATGGACACTTACCAGGCCCTGCGCCATGGCGAGATTGACTCCATTGCCTGTGTGACCGGCAAACCAGTAACCCAGAACGGTATTCGCGGTCGCGCGGAAGCCACCGGTCGCGGCGTATTCTACGGTTTGCGCGAAGCCATGAGCCATGAAGACGACATGCGCAAACTCGGTCTGACCCGAGGCATCGCCGGCAAGACGATGGTCGTACAGGGACTCGGCAACGTGGGCAGCAACACGGCGCTCATCAGCCAGCAGGAAGGCGACGTAAAAATCATTGGCATCGCCGAGCGGGAAGGCTCCATCTACAATGCCAATGGTATAGACATGGAGAAATTGATGGCTTTCCGCAAGGAAACCGGTTCTATCATGGGTTTCCCGGGTTCTACCGCGTTGGAAAACAACCTGGCTGCGCTTGAACTGGAATGCGATATCCTTGTGCCGGCCGCTTTGGAAAATCAGATCACGAAAGAAAATGCAAGCCGCATCAAAGCAAAAATCATCGCCGAAGCCGCCAACGGCCCGATCACAGCCGATGCCGACCCGATCCTGATCGAAAAAGGTATTATGGTACTGCCCGACTTTTTCATCAATGCAGGCGGTGTGACCGTTTCTTATTTCGAGTGGCTCAAAAACCTGTCGCACCACCGGTTTGGCCGTCTGGAAAACCGTTTCCAGCACAATGCGTTCGAAGGCATTATGAATAAGGTGCAGGAACTGACAGGCAAGGAAATTAACCAGCGCGAGCGCGAATTCCTGACGCGCGGCGGTACGGAGGTAGAACTCGTCAACTCTGGTCTGGAGGACACGATGATCACGGCGTACAACCAGATCCGGGAGACGTTCAAGCAACATCCGGATGTGTCCGACGTGCGGACCGCTGCGTTTGTGTGCTCGTTGAAAAAAATTGCGGGCGACTATATTTCTATGGGCATTTTTCCATAGATTTTGACTTAGGAATAACAAAAAAGCGGGCGTTATTTGTGTCCATGACACAAGCAACGCCCACTTTTTGTTGTATCGGCAGTTTCAGCGGCCGGATGGTAAGGAACGCGGCACCAATAACTTAGTCATTTTAGGTCAACCATTTTTTCATCAGACAACACTATTTTTCTGCGAATAGTGGGGCTATTTAAAGAAAAATAGGGGCCTTATGATGGAACAAAGGGTGGCATCAAATGACTAAGTTATTGGTGCCGCGTTCCTAAGTCTATCTTGGTATCCATTGTGTAATTTTTTTGTCGTCGGGATCAAAAACAACCACTTGTACGCCAAACTGCTCAATGGAAAGCCGGGGCAGGGTTAGTTGTAGTATCCGTTTGTACCTGTTGGCGGTAACTGCCAGAAAAACCGTTCGAGCCGGTTCCTACATCTGCATACCCAACCTGTGTTGTAGATTGCCATAGGGCAAAGTTAACAGAAATGCGGCATACCCCACAGAGGCGCACCGCATTTTCGGGGCAATGTTTCCTTAGCCAAATATAGGTCTGTAAGCGATTCTGGTCGGGGCGGCCCCCGCGCCCTCCCCGGTCGGGACGACCGGGGCACCTATTCACCGAAAAATAAAATAACACAGCATCACGAATAGAATCAGCAGCAAATAGGGCACCGACAACTTGCCGACTTTCAAGGACTTGGGAACTTCTTTCGTGGACTGCGTATCTGCATAGGTGACGTACAGGAAGCACAGAAAATTGATCGCCAGTGTAAGCAGCAGGAACCAGTACGCCCGATTCATCGCATCGGTCGTGGGCGAAAGTTGCACCAGGTTGATGGAATACGCCACCGCTGCGAGAAACGACGTGATGATGAGTTCGCCGATGTCGTCAAAACTGATCTTGTGGAAAAAGAGCATGAAAAGCGGCAGGATGGTGAACATCAGCAGCGGCAGGATGATGAGGATGAACGCGCCCCAGGGCTGGCGGCTGATGTTGAGCCGGATGTTCAGGGTTTTGTACCGTTCGAGGTATTCGTTGAGGTTGTTGGTGTCGGTCGTGATTTTGTCGAGCGAGCCCAGTCGGTTGGTGATCTGGTTGTCGAGCGTGACGGTGTACGCGCCATTCTTCCAGTCAGAGATTTCAAACACCTTTTTTTTCTTCTTGTCCAGCATCTTCAAGCGGTTGATGTCGAAACTGACCTTCAACTGTTTGCTGCTGCTGAACACCGACACGGGTATCCTCAGTTCGTGGCGGTCGAACGGAAAATCGAACGTCTCGAAGTCGCAGGTGAACTTTCCGCTGATGCGGTAAAGTCGCACTTCAAACTTCCCGTACCGTTCCACCGAGATCGCTTCCTTCTTCGCCTGGCTGGAATTGATGTTCTCAAACCCGATGTAGCCCTCTTTTTTGATGTTCACCGTATCGCCGATCACCCAATACAACAGGTTGCAATTGAATGAGTTGCCTTTGATATCTACATCGCTGATGCCCAGCACGTCCACGCCAACTTGCAGGCAGGGGATTGGTTTTCCATCGGCATTGATCTGCACCGGACTGCTGCGCGTAGTGCCGCCGCTCGTCTCGTTGAAGCCGGGATCGCGGAGCAACATATTGGTCGCATCAAATTCGTACAGTTCATCGTTGACCTGGATTTTATGGCCGGGCAACTTGCTGAAATACGCCGCGACGCTGCTGCGGGTATAGTAGCCTTTTCCCAGCGCCGTCTGAAAAATATTCATCGCGTCGAAGCACCGCCGGAGGTTTACCGTCGCGCGTTCGTGGGAAAAAATGGCCCGCGAGTAGCGCTGCCGCAACGTGCTCGAATCCCGGTCCAGTTGCAACGGATAGGCTTCCGAACCCACTTCCAGGCCGATGATGGTATGTCCTTTTTTGGAAATTTCTTCGAGGATTTTTGGATCGAGGTTGGTGGTGCCCGGTAGGCCGAGGATGTATTTAGGCGGAATTCCGTCTGCGGTCAGCAGGAATTTGAACAACTCATTGCCGTAACCCAGGTGTGTATTCAGAAGCAGTACACTGTCTGCCCGGTTGCTCAATATCCGCGGAAGTCTGTCGCGAAACGCCTTCGCTTTTTCCGGGTACAGTTCCGTATTATTCTTTTGATCCCTTTGCGAAAGCCGTTCCAACACCTTAAAATCCAACGAATCCTGCGACATCAGGTTGATAAATTTCTGGTGCAGGAGATAATCTTCCTCGGTGATCAGTCCCACCGATCGAGCGCCCAGCACCTGGCGGATGTACTGAATCAGGTAGAGCGGTTTGGGGTCGTTGGGATCCAGGAAGATCGCACTCAGGCCAAATGACAAGCCATTCTGGTCGGCGCTTAATGCCAGCACCGGCAGCGAATCTTCCCGGATAATGTCCTTCGCCTCTTTGATGTGTTTGCCCCAGGTGTTGTCCACCACCAGAGCGATGCTGCGATCGGCAGCGATGTCGCGGTAGATGCTGGGAATGCGGGCACTGTCGAAGTTACATTCGTATTTTTTCAGCCGAAATTCTGCACCATAGTGCTCCTCCGAGTCGTTCAGTCGGTCCAGATAGAGTTCCAGCGCCGCGATGTGGAGTTGGTCAAAATATTTGCGCTCCCGCGCAATACTGTCCGACGAGTAGTTGAATCCCACGTATGCGACGTAGCGGACCGGGCGGGCGGGATGCTTCGCAAAAACAAACAGGCTCAAAACGAAGGCGGCGGCAAGAAGGACGTAAAAGATTTTTTTCATGGCGAGGCATTTGATTTTCAGGGCGAAAGTAACGGTTATTAGTTGTCAATTATCAGCCAACAGTCAATGGTCAATGGTCAACAGTCAGTGGTCAAAAGTCAATGGTCAACAGTCAACAGCCAATGGTCAACAGCCAACAGTCAACAGCCAACAGTCAAAAGCCAACAGTCAAAAGCCAACAGCCAAAAGTCAACAGTCAATGGTCAATGGTCAACAGTCAATGGTCAAAAGTCAAAAGTCAATGGTCAAAAGTCAATGGTCAAAAGTCAACAGTCAATGGTCAACAGACTTCTCTACTTTTGCCCGCTTTACACACCCATCCTCCAATCAACACATCAAATCATACCACCATGTACCGACTCACCCAATATTCCCACGGCGCAGGTTGCGGCTGCAAAATTGCTCCAAATGTACTCGATTACATCCTGAAAACCAGCGAATTGCAGCAGCACTACCCTGCCCTGCTGGTTGGGAATGAAGAACGCGACGATGCCGCCGTGTTCGACCTTGGCGACGGCACCGCACTGGTCAGTACGACCGATTTTTTCATGCCCATCGTGGATGACCCGGAGGATTTCGGGCGCATCGCCTCCGTCAACGCCATCAGCGACGTGTATGCCATGGGCGGGCGACCGCTCGTTGCGATCGCTATCCTCGGCTGGCCCATCAATACCCTGCCGCCCGAAGTGGCCAACCAGGTCATCGAAGGCAGCCGGAAGGCTTGCGCCGAAGCAGGCATCCCGCTCGCCGGCGGCCACAGCATTGACAGCCCGGAGCCAATTTTTGGACTTGCGGTCACAGGTCGCGTGGACATCAAAAATTTAAAGAAAAACGGCGGCGCCACACCCGGTGCCCAACTTTTTCTCACCAAGCCACTCGGCGTAGGCATCCTCACGACTGCACAGAAAAAGGGGGTACTGAAACCCGAGCACGCCCACATCGCGCCCGACAGCATGAAAAAACTCAATCGCGTCGGGGAGCGCTTTGGTCAATTGCCTTATATCCAGGCCATGACCGACGTGACCGGCTTCGGGCTGCTCGGCCATCTTTCAGAGATGTGCGAAGCCAGTCAGGCCAGCGCAATCATCCACTTTGACCGGGTACCGACGATTGACCGCGCCATCCTCGATTTTTACCTGGAAAACAAATGTGTTCCTGGCGGCACGGTCCGCAATTGGGACAGTTACGGCCATAAAATCGCCGGCATCAGCGAGCACCAGCGCAATCTCCTCGCCGATCCGCAGACCAGCGGGGGATTGCTGGTGGCCGTGGAGGCCGGACATGAGGGGGAGTTTCAAAAAGTGGCTGCTGAAGAAGGTTTTTTACTGGAATCTTTTGGGTTTATGATTGAACCACAGGAGATTGCTATCACGGTGGTTTAATAAGTGAGGAGTTAGAAGGGAGCAAGGAGCAGTGAACGCTGCATAATATCTCTCCCTGCTCACTCCTCACTTCTAACTTTTATAAAGGTTCGGTAATGATCCCGCGTGTACCAAGCACTCTGGTCCGAGCCGGTGATCAGCCGCTCTGCACCCCGGTTTTTTCCTTCGGTTTTGGGCAGTACGTCCCATTCGCGATAGCGGATCACCCGGCCTTTCGGATCTTTTTCCTGTAAGCGATGCTCCCGATTCTGGAATGTGCGGCCACCGACGTAGCCATCCGGGGCTTCTCCTTTTTTCTCCACGTAGTCGAGTACTTTTAAGACATAAGCCGGGGCATCTTTATTGCTGCGGGAATCGGACGATTGGGGGGTATTGGATGGATTTGATTTTCCAGTTTGGGAAGTTTGTGCAGGATGCTCCGTCTGTTGCTGACCGGCCTCCTGTTGCCGGTGTTGTTGACATTGTCGGTAAGCGAGCACGGCGAGTGCCAATGCGGCGAGGATGAGCAGTCGGGCGAGCAGGGTGCGTTTCATGGGGCAAATTTAGGCTGATTGGGACAGAAGATGCTGTCGGTTGCAAATTTGAAAGCAAGCGACACGGATGTTTTACTTTTGTGAAAACATTTTCACGACCACAGATGAGAATCAGCAGACTAAATATCCAGAACTTTAAAATCCATACCTTTCATTTTAAGCCAAACCATGTCATTATCTACGGGCTTCGCGGCAGCATTTTTTATACTGATCGTTATAGCGTCCTTTTGGCGACTGCTTTCCAACAAGAGAAAACCCCTGATGGCAGCCTTCCCGGTTGCATGGCGGCAGATACTGGCAGAAAAAGTAGTGTTTTATGCTCAACTTACGGCATCGGAAAAAAACCGCTTTGAGCAAAATATGCTACAGTTTTTAGGCGAGGTTCGCATTACAGGTGTGGGCACCACGGTGGACGACACCGACAGGCTGCTGGTGGCCGCAAGTGCAGTCATCCCATTGTTCGGATTTCCCGGTTGGCAATATCGAAATATAAACGAGGTGTTGTTATATGAAAGCTCGTTCAACCACGACTATGAGACCCAAACGGGCGAAGAGCGAAACATTCTGGGCATGGTCGGCGGAAGCAGTATGAACCGCACCATGATTTTGTCGAAACCGGCTCTGCATCAGGGTTTTGAGCAGCATCACTCCAGCCAAAACGTGGGCATACACGAATTTGCGCACCTCATCGACAGGGCCGATGGCGCTACCGACGGCATCCCGGAAACGCTGCTTCAACAGCCGTTTCTGATCCCCTGGGTGAAAATGATGCACCGGGAAATTAAGGCAATCAAATCGGGAGTGTCCGACATTAGGGACGGGCAAATAATAACTTGTAAGTTTCAGATAGATTGGTTTTTGCTCAGATGGGCTATCTTTTTGAGCGAATAGTGGGGCTATTTAATCAAAAAGATGGGT
>Ga0163147_10003026_pt1 | contig 22969 bp, 21 predicted proteins | sample OliLakLV19MP6G1_FD_148597 | JGI IMG/M metagenome (GOLD analysis project Ga0163147, IMG submission 148597) | Freshwater microbial mat bacterial communities from Lake Vanda, McMurdo Dry Valleys, Antarctica- Oligotrophic Lake LV.19.MP6.G1 | ecosystem: Environmental > Aquatic > Freshwater > Lake >...
CCAAACGGACGGCATAGCCCTCAAAGCCGCTATCGCTTTCGCTACGACCAATAGCCTGCCCTTGGTCAGCGCTACCTTCGATGGTGGCGTCGGCTTCGCTCTGAGCGAAGATGCGCTCATCCCCTCGACCAGTACCTCACGCGGTGGTGTATTGCGTGGTAATGGTGATCTAATATTGAAGCCGAATATCTCTGGCCCCGGCACCACCATCACCTCGGCGGGCGCAGGAACCAACGATCTCGGCTATACCATCAGCGGTACGTCGATGTCTTCACCACACATCGCTGGTGGCGTCGCCCTCTTGATTGATGCCACGACTCGCCCAGCGAACGCAGCAGGTGTCGCGCTCATCAAGCAACGTTTGATGAACACTGCCACCACAGACCTGATTAAGACAGTCGCTCTGCCGAATCCGTTCCATTCGCCGCAACGTGTCGGCGCGGGATTCGCGGACTTTGTGGCCGCCATCAACACCAACCTCGTGGCCTTTGCCACCGACTCGCCGGAAAACATCAGTCTGTCATTCGGCTACCCGCGTGCATTGGTCAACACCACCCCGACCATCACCAAGACCATCACGGTTCAGAACTTCAGTGGTTCAGCGATGGTTCTTAATACCGGTTATACCCCCCGCAGTGACTGGGGCGGCGCGGTGGTCAGCGTAAGCCCGGCAGTCGTCACCGTCCCGGCCAACAGCACCGCGACGGTCAACGTCACCTTGACGTTGATTGCCACCCAAGCCAACCTGAACGTCGGCGGCGACTCGCTGTTCGTAACAACTGGTAAGACCTTCCTGAACGAAGAGTCCGGCTATGTCACCCTGACCCCGACCAGCGGCAGCCAAACCGCCATCCGCGTCCCGGTCTACGCCGCCCCGCACCTGACCTCGGACATCACCGCCGATAATGAAGTTGTGATTTCCGGCGATACCGGTTCGTCGTATGTGACCCTAAGCGGCGATGGTTTCGACCTCGGGCCTAACGCCACCGACCATCTGTCGTTGACCTCGGCTTATACGTTGCTCGCCACCGACGGCGAGGAAACAGGCCTGTTCTGGGATGTCGATAACAGCGGTGCGCCAGATGACTCCGACGAAGCCTTGACCGACTACAGCTACGCAGACATCGAATATGTCGGCGCGACGGTCTCTGACACCCCAGCTGGCGGCGACGCTGGCCGTCAAACCCTGATGGTCGGCCTCAAGATGCACGGCGAATGGAACAGCCCGCGTGACCTGTTCGTTGAGGTCTACCTTGACCTTGATAATGATAGTATCGACGACTATGTGTACTATTACGGCTCAGCTGCCTCAGACGTATTCAGTGTCAGCTTCGTCTCATTTGACGAGACGGCTGGTGGCGCATACAGCTACGGGCAAGCCTTGAACTCACTCAGCGGCGCATCGCTCGACAGCATGTTGCTCAAGAACAACGTCATGACCATCCCTGCCGTGATTTACAGTGACTCCAACATTGGCGACCCCGAGTTCCAGAACTGGGATGGCGTCAGTCCGATTGGCGTCACCGTCCTAAGCTACCAGCGCGACAGCGATTTCAGCTTCCCGATTGACACGGTGCAAGGCTTGTATACGCCGGATATTACCTTCACCGAGACCTTCTTCCGCAACCTGTATCCGGCATTGGATGGCGAAGTTATCACATTCACCTATGATGTGACCGGCCTCGTCAGCTTGCCGGAAATCATGACCATCTATCACCAGAACAATGACCCGGATAGCCGCGTCCAGATCACCAGCCTCGCTGAGATCACAGGCACGAGCTTCAACTTGGTCAGCCCAGCGGATGACTCATTGTTCCGTGACAGCGCTGACATCACCGTAGCGACATGGAGCGAACTGACCGGCGCGACTACCTACACCTTCACGCTGACCCAAATCTCAAGCAACACCGGCCTCACCGAAACCCGCGCTTCGGGCGACCAGACGGTTGTCACCGGCACGGCTATCGCTGACAGCGACCAAATCACCTGCGCCGCAGCGGTCTGCACGATTGACCTTAGCGTTTACACCTTAAGTGACGGCGTATATAGCTGGGCAGTGTCGGCGGGTGAAGATCCGTTTGAAGTCGAAGCCAGCAACAACTCCTACGGCTTCACCGTAGAAACCGATGTGGTGACTGGCATTGACCTGCTCCTCAACGGCGGCTTTGAAACCGCAGGCGTGACCGCTAACAAGGCTCTGGACTGGGCTGGCACGGGCGTCCGCAAGACCACCCCGTTGACCGCCCCGCAAGCTGGCCTCGCCTTCATGCAAGTGCCGGACAACAAGCAAGTTAAGCAGACCTTGACCGTCGCTAACCAACCGATCCTGTCATTCTTGATCGCTGGTGATGCGCTGGACTTGGACTTCTTTACCAAGCAAGGTAAGGGTAAGTTGGCGAAAATCACCATCACTTACGCCGACGCCACCATCGAGAAATGCACCATCCCTGTCGTCGTGAATTCGGCTCCGGGCAATGACTGGGAAGCAGAAGGCTTTAATACCTGCGTATTGAATAGCGCTGTGACCAAAATCGTCGTCCAATTGAAGCACTCCGGTGGCACACAAACCGCCCCCACCAGCTTCGATAGTGTGACGTTGACACTGGTGACTGCCGCCCCACGTAGCGACACCCGTGGCGGCGCACTACCGCTTCCGGCAGCGCCCGATGGCTTCCGTGGCAATAACTAGTTAATGGGGTATGCGTCAGAGCATGGTTCGCCATGCTCTGACCATCTTCCTAATTAAGCCTTACACAAAAACACCCTGCCTATCTCATCGGCGGGGTGTTTTTTTAGAGGCCGTTTGAATATTCCCCTCACCCTGTTCACCTAGCGTTGAACCGTCCCTCTCCCACAAGGGGCGAGGGACAAAAACGCCGAAAAAGTCCCCCTCGCCACCCTGTGGGAGAGAGGGATTTAGGGGGTGAGGGGATAACGATTGAATATTCAAACAGCTTCTTAGTTCTTAACGGTTATGTGTTACACTCTACATTATGACGTTGTAGTATTGTTATACTGCTGTTTTGCCCCTTGCTGGAGGATACCCTTTATTCATGATGGATGGATTATCCTCATCACAGGCTCGCCCATCGTTGGCTGCCCATCGCACGGTTGCCCGTAATCTGCCGGACACCACCGTGCTGATGTTTGATCGCGACTTGCGCTACCTATTGGCGGAAGGCGAGGCATTGCCGATTCTAGGGTTTAGTACCAACCGCGTGATTGGCTATACCCTGCGAGAAGCCCTGCCTGCGCAAGAGGCCAATTTATTTGAGCCGCGTTACCGCGCCGCCCTCGCGGGGCTAGACTCACGGATACCTCGACAGTATGGCGGGTCGATTTATGACATCCGAATCCACCCCGCCCGTGATGACGACGGCGTGATTTTCGCGGGGATGGTCATCTGTCAAGATGTCAGCATCCAACACCAAACCATCGCCAATCTGCACGAGAGCGAGCGTCGTAACCGAATCCTTTTGGAAACCATGCCCGATTATATGGTCGTCCTAGACCGTGACGGCGGGGTGATTGACCAATCGCCATCATCTCTGGAGCGCTTCGGGATGCCCGACGTACAGGCCGGGGTCAATCTACGCGATGTCGGGCTGCCCAACCCGCTGGTGCGCCAGATGTTCGGCCTGATTGAGGATACGCTCAAGGCTGGGACGCTACAAAGCGTGGTCGTGCAGACCAATCACTTCGAGCCGAACGGAATGTATGAACTGCGCGGCGTCTGCCTCAACGATAAACAGGTCATGATTATGGTGAGGGCGCTGACTGCGCTCTACTTCGCCCGGAATGCCTTGCAAAACCGCATGGATGAGCTTATCGCCCTGCGTGAAATCGAGGCCAAGCTGGGCGATACGCTGGAGATTGACCGCGTGCTGGATGTCGGGTTCGAGGCGGCCATTTCCATCAGCGGGGCGAAAAACGGGTTGTTGGCGATGTTCAATGAGGGAAACCGACTGGACATCCACCGCGTCTTGGGCATAGACGATGTTGCCGCCCTCAAGATGATGATTGAGCGCGGTGTAGGCGTGACCGGGCGAGCGGTCAAGACCGGACAGCCCGAATTCACCGCTGATGTCAGCAAAGAACCGGCCTATCACTCGGTCATCTCCGATGTCATCTCACAAATCACCATCCCATTGTACGCTCATGGCCGCCGTATTGGACTGCTGCTGATTGACACCGATACGGCGGGGCGCTTCACAGAGGATACCTACCGCATCGTGCAAATCCTCGCTGGGCGTATCGCCGTCGCCCTAGATAACGCCCAACTCCATAATCAACTCCGGCGTCAACACGAGCAAATCAGCGAGTTGGAACGCCTCAAGACCGAGATGCTCAAGCTGGGCGCTCATGACCTACGCAATCCGTTGACCATCGTCTCGAACTACTTAAACATGCTTGAGACCCACGCCCGCAACGCGGGTCGGGACGAGATGTTTGAACCCATCCAAGAGATTGGCCTCGCGGCACAGCGTATCCGTTCCATCGCGGATGACATCCTCGACGCAGAGCGCGCAGAACTGATGCTGACCGGCATCTTGACTGAAGTGTTGAATTTCAACCCGACTCTGCTTGAGGCGGTCAAGGTCATGCGCCCTAGCGCCGACCTCAAGCGACATACCTATCAGATTAATTGGTCAAAAGAGGCCATGACCGGCAAAGGGGATAATTCCCTATTGGTGGCGGCGGCTTCTAACCTGATTTCCAACGCCATCAAATATACGCCAGAGGGTGGGGTCATCAGCGTTAATTTATCGCAGCATGATAGCCGGATGTATTTCGAGGTGGTCGATAACGGCTTTGGTATCCCCGCCAAATCTCAGGCTATGCTATTCGAGCCGATGCACCGCGCCAAAACCCGCGAAACCCGCGACATCGAAGGGACGGGTTTCGGCCTGTACCTCGTCAAATTGATTGTGCAGCGCCACGGCGGGGATGTGTTCTTCAGCAGCACCTACCATAAGGGCAGCACATTCGGTTTCTGGCTGCCGCTGACGGAATGACCGGATTCATCGGGCAGGGGCTAAAATTGACCGGTGGACTGATGCTGGTCTGTATGATGCTATTGGTAGTGGTACGCGGGCTGGGCGGACTCATCCACTCGCCGCAAATCACATTCGGGATTCAAGTCCAACGCCCTGATGACCCGACCACCTATAGCTCATCGCTGATGGCCTATGACGTCTGGACAGGGCAGACCTCCGCGATTCTGGCGGGCTTAGACTCGCTGCCAGTGGCGTGGAGTTGGTCGCCTGATGGCCGCATAGTGACGTATGTGCTGTTCAATCCAACGAATAACACCTATAGCGTTATCGCCTTTACGCCCCTCGGACGCTCTCAGCGGCTTTTGGCGGATAGATTACCCTTCGGCGCGCCGCCGGAATGGTCGCCCGATGGGACGCGGGTCGCGCTGGTGACACGAACGCAAGACGTTTGTCTATATACCGTCGCGCAGGCCGCCCCCGATTGCCTGAGCGTGATGCCCGCCAGTCAGCCCACATGGTCGCCAGATGGCGCGGACATCGGTTATTTATCGCGGCTACCGGGGGGCGGTATCTATCGCGTGAATATCGAGAGCCGCGCCGTCAGCGACATTCTGCCGAGCGTCCCGTATCTGAGTGGGCTACGCTGGTCGCCTACCGATGCGCGACTCGTGTTCTCGCGCCAAAACGCCCCCGGCGAGCCACGCCATCTCGCGCTCATCAATGCAGACGGCACGGGGTTTGAGCAACTTGACGACAGCGCAGCCAGCCAAGACCAGCCGCGCTGGTCGCCGGATGGGGCGGAAATCGCCTACAACTATTTTCCGGCCTCGTTCCGTTCGCCGGACATTTATATTTTGCGCGTCGATGACGGGATTTCTCGCCCGGTAGCGACTCACAGTCTGATTGATGCTGACCCGCACTGGTCGCCAGACGGAAAATCGCTGTCATTCGTCACAGACCGTTACGACGGGCGGCCTCGACTCCAGATTGTGCCAGTCCCCGCGCTTGACGACCCAGAACCTATCCCTAGCGAGGGCGTCGCCATGCACCTTTATTCGTATGACTGGCGACCATGACAAAAATATAGGTAAGATTAGAGGGCGTCATCACAACTCTCCTCAGTTTTTCTCTGAAACTCGATACTTTGGTTGTTTCTCAGGACTCAAACAATTCTTGCCAACCGCTAACGACTTGCGCGTAAATATTTTCCAGTGAGTCGGGGATGACTCGAGTCCCGCCGATGGCGGTCATGAAATTAACATCGCCCGCCCAACGCGGCACGATATGAAAATGATAATGCGCCGCGATTCCCGCCCCAGCCGCCGCGCCGAGATTCACGCCCAGATTAAACCCCATCGGGTTATAGACATGCCGCAACACTTTAAGCGCCTTGTTGACGGTCAACATGATGTCGGTCAACACCTCGGCGGGGAGGTCTTCTTGCGTGCTGACATGCTGATACGGAATCACCATCATGTGCGCGGTAGCATACGGGAACAAATTCAAGATGACATATACCGATTCAGAACGCGCCACAATCAAATCGCGAGCATCGGAGTCCGACGTCCTGTGCTGTTTATCGCAAAAGACGCACGTCCCGTCTTTGGCCTTTGCCTCGCCAGTGATGTATTTTTTGCGCCACGGGGTGAACCAGCGAATCATGTTTGCCTCTGCACATTTATTGTGCAAGTCACCTAATTATAATGGGGGGAAAAATACAATTAAACATGTGAAGCGGACGCCCCACGGGCGTCCGGTCATCCTACGCATCTGACTCGGCAGTGGGTTCCGGCGTCGCGGTCATGACCGGAGCAGCGCCGCAGGTAGCCATCACGTCCTGATAATCTACCAACAGGCTTCGCAGATTATCAACGCTGTTATAGGTGGTCGATTCGTTCTCAATCTCAAGCTGGAGGACTTGTATCCCCTGTTGCCAATAGCGCATGGCCGTCCCACAGTTGGCATTGGCTTGAATCTGGATTTGCCCCGCCCAGAAGTAATGATACGGGTTGGTTGACTCCAGTTCAATCGCCTGCTCAAACGCGATTCGGGCATCCTCAACTTGACCGAGATTGACCAGCACGCGCCCCAACTCATATTGGCAGAAAATATCATCTGGCACGGCGGTAGCACAGCGGCGCAGATAGGTTTCGGCCTCTTCACTGTTGCCGTTGTTACGCCACGCCCACACCCCTAATTGATAGAGGATGGCCGCGTTGTCTGGGTTGCGGTCTAGGATGTCCTTGAGCAATGCGGTGGCAGAGTCTAGGTCTTGGAAGGCCGCGACTTGCAGCCGTGCGAGGTTCAGGCCGATATGCGCCGCGCCGCCGCTGAGGTCATAGGCGTTTTGGAGTTCTTCGCGGGCGGATGGGAAATCATAGGCTGAGTCCCACAGATACATGCCGCGCACATAACGCGCCTCATAGCTATCTGGGTTTAATTCTAGCGCGGCTTCCAATTCGGTTTCGGCGCGGGTGACTTGACCATTGTCCAGATAGGATTCCGCGAGAAAAGCATGAGCGCGGGCGCTCTTGGGGTCAAGTTCTATAGCGCGTAACGCCGACACGATGCTGTCCGCATAGCGTCCGGCGCGGTTAAGCGCCATCGCCCGAATCGCCCATGCGTCTGAGGAAAACGGGCTGGCGGTGACGGTGTTTTCGGCGGCTTCCATCGCCTCACTTAGACGCCCCTGCATGATGAGGCCGAGCGTCAGGTAATAATGCGCCTTGAGCGTGTTGGGTAGCGCGTTGATGGAATCTTCGTATAGGCGCACGGCCTCTTGATAGGCGCCGGAACTCCACGCGACTTCGGCCAGTTCGACCTTATCACCGGGGTCTTCGGTGGCGGTGGCGGTGGGCGCGGAGATGGTCGAGACGGTATCGTTGACATTGGCCGACAGCGTGCCATAGGTGTTGCGGATGATGGGGATGACATCATTTTGGCGATATAGCACGATATAGGTCGCGCCCCCCACGAGGGTGAATAGGATGAGCAGGCCAATCAAACGACGGAATGAAATTCCACGGCGACGGCGACGCAGGCGAGGTTTTAGGTACATACAGGTTTCTAAGCTCCGGGTGTTGGTTCTGCGGTGGTTTCTGGGGCGGCGGGCGTCAAGTTTTGGGACAGTACCGGCGTCAGATTGAGGGGGACTTGTGCGGCAAGATTGCCGGGGCAGTCGCGTGCGACATGCTCTATGGCGAGGTTGATGTCGCTGAGGGTGGCTTCAACCCCGGTGCGGCTCTCGGCCATCTGGTGCGACTGCATCAGCATATCCCACGCGGTCTGGCACGCTTCGAGGCCCTCTTGTTCTTGCAAATACAGATAGTAATGAGTCAAGCCCAGCCGATACAGACATTCAATGTTGGTCGGGTCGTACTGTACGCACGCCTCGAACGGTGGCTGTGCGCCGCGAAAATCACGGTACGGCTCACTGTAGCGCATCATACCCAATTGAAGTTGCGCGACGGTATAGGTCGGGTCGGCGCGCACCGAATCCTCACACTGCGCCATCGCTTCGTTGAACTGCCCGATTTTGCGATAGGCGCGGCACAGCCGCAACATGGCGCGGGCGTTGCGCGGCTGCGCCCTCAATACGCTGGTATACAGGTCGATGGCCTCTTGGTCACGGTTGAGCGCCAGATATTGGAAGGCCAATTCCATCGCTACGCTGACATTGGATGGGTCGAGCGCGACAGCGATTTCAAGCTGTTCCGTCGCTTCATCATACGCGGCGGCATAATTCAGCGCGTAAGCATAAGCGCGTCGGGCGTCGGCGCTCTGTGAGTCACGGTCTACCGCGATTTCGGCATTTTCTAAGCCCGCAGCCAAGTTGCCTGTCAGGGTATAAGCACGCCCCAACATAGCGTACAGCGGCGCATACTGTCGGTCAACATTCAAGCCCGACAGCGCCACAGGAATCGCGCCGCTGCCGTCGCCTTGCCAGACCATCCCCCGCGCTTTGAGGGCGTAGCCGCGTGGGTCGAATCCATCTGCGGCGATGGCTTGGTCGCCCATCAGCACCACGTCGTCATAGCGTTCAAGGTCAATCAGCAGCAGGCCGTACTCGTTCATCAGGTCAACCGAGTCTGGGCGTAGCGCGATGGCGCGTTCATAAGCGGCGGCGGCGTTGGGGAAATCACCGCTGGATTGGCTTGCACGCGCTTGGGTCAGCCAATCAGACGCGCTGGCGGTGGGCGTTGGGGCTTGGCCGATCAAGTTTAGGGCGATTCCGCGCACGGTGTCACGTTGAGTCAGCCCGACAAATACCACCCCGGCGATGAACAGGAGCAAGATGAAGCGCATCGCACAGCCGCCTCCCCTGCGCTTGCGGCGGCGTGAGGAGGTATAAGACGGCTGCGAATAATCACGACGAATCTGCACGGTTAGAGGCCGCCGATAGGCGTGGGCGGGATGAGCGTGGGCGGCGGCAAGGTCGGGACGATGGCATCTCGGTAATCTGGGCAATTGGCCTTGACGTTACCAATCCCGATTTCAATTTGTCCGATGATGGAGCTTTCTTGTTCTTGAGTTGTCGCCATTTCCATCGCCTGATTTAAGACCGTCCATGCGTCGTCGCATTGCGCCAGCCAATAGTGCGCCAGCCCGCGATACATCCAACAGGCCACTTCCTCTGAACCGAGTTTGACGCAATGTTCAAACGTCTCAATTGAGCCTTCATAATTACGGCGAAGGTACTGCATCCGTCCCAATTCACGCCACGCAGGGGCGTAATCTGGTAGGATTTCGATGGCGAGGCTGCAATACGGTTCAGCCAGATTAAAGTTGGCGTTTTCGGCGGTAGAGTAGGTTTCGCAAATGCGAAGGTTGGCTTTGGCCGCATCGCCCGGTGACGGGTTAAGGTCGGTCAGGATGCGTTGATAAATCGCAATCGCCATTTTGGGTTGGTCAAGGCGGCTTTTATACTCGAAGGCCAATTGGAAGTACGGCCCCGGCAATTGTGGGCTGAGTGAGATCGAGGTCTCCAGATTTTCAATCGCCTCAACCGATTGCCCGACGAAAATCAACGCCCATGCGTAGGCACGATAGACGGTGGAATCGGCGGGGTCAAGTTCGATGGCTCGCCGACCCGCCGCTAACGCTTGGCTATAGCGGTAAATCCCAGTATTGGCGATGGCTTGGGCGGCATATAGCGGCGCGAAATTGGGGTCAAATTCCTCGCCTTGCAGCGCCAAGATGATGGCCGTGGTCGGGTCGGAATAGGCGAGGGCGTTGGCCTTTAGCGAGTATCCCCGCACGTCAAGCGGCGCGGCCACGATGGCGAGGTCGCCGATTTCAGCGGCGCGGGTCGATTGGTCGGCCTCAATCAGGACTTTGCCGTATTCGTACAAATAGGCGACGTTGTTGGGCTGTTGCGCGATGGCGCGTTCATAGGCGGTCAAGGCGACGGTCAAATCCCCGCGTGCGAAGGCGTTGGCGGCGTCGGTGGCCCATTGGGATGCAAACGGAGTCGGGGCGGGCGGGCGATTGAGCGCGGTCAGCACCATGACCTCGACCTGTGTGGGGTTATTCTGCACCCACCAATAAACGCCCAACATCAGGATGGTCGTCAGCAGCAGAATCGAACGTAACGGGCTGCGGCGTTTACGCCCGTGCATGTAATTCCGGGGGTCTTCACGGCGAATGATCATCAGTAAGCACCTCTCATCCTGCGAGTATACGGCGCTATGCCGCGCATTTCGAGTGGCGCTTGCCTGACGGTTTGGCGGCGCTTACGACTCGTTCAAGGTCATTTATTCGGTTGCTGATAATGATGAATATCATTCTCGCTGGCGTATGTTGCAGCCTCAACGCGATTGGTTACGGTCAATTTGTCCAGAATGAGGCTAATATGATTTCGCACGGTTTTATCGCTCAAGAATAAGGCTTGCGCGATGTCTGCGTTGCTCTTACCCGCGGCCAACAGACGCAGTACATCGACTTCGCGTGCGGTCAACATCCTAAACGGGTCGGGCTTGTTTTCCCCGTGGTGGCGCATCATCGCCAACACCCGCCGCGTCACAGCGGGGTCGAGCAACGCTGCCCCGTGACGTACCGCATCTAGCGCCTGCACTAATTCACCCGTTCCCACCTGTTTGAGGACATACCCCACAGCACCCGCTTTAATCGCTTCAGCAATCAACTCGTCATCGACGTATGAGGTCAACATAATCACTTGAATATGAGGCCAACGCTCAACGATGGTTTTACAAGCGGTGATTCCGTTGTGGCCGGGTGGCATCCGAATGTCCATAATCACGACATCGGGTTGATGCAGGCTGCACAGCACAATAGCTTCTTCGGCGGAGCCGCCTTCAGCCCTCACCTCGACATCAGGCATTTGGTCAAAAAGCAACCGTAGCCCCATCCGCACAATTTCATGGTCATCGATTAAGATAAGTTTTAAGACAGTCATCATAAGTTCTCGTCAGGTACTGATATCTTCACAGTTGTCCCTTTGTTTGGCGCGCTTTCAACATCTACCAGCCCGCCAATTAACCGCGCTCGGTCACGAATAGAGCGCAATCCATACCCCGATGAGGTGGTTTGGGGCGAGAATCCACGCCCGTTGTCCTCTACCGTTAACACCATTAAACCATGATTTTGTGTCAGGGTGATTTTGGCGCGGCGGGCGCGGGCGTGCCTGAGGGTATTGGAGAGACATTCTTGCACAATGGCGAGGAGATGATGCACTTGCATTGGCTTGAGGGTCGGCTCAGTTTCATACGCTAAATCAATGTCCAATAGACCTTGAAAGCGCGGATTCGCAATCAACTGTTCAAGGCTTAGGATGAGTGGGTCACGAGGCGACTCGGTACGTAATGAGACCATATAACTACGCAAGTCCAGATTGACTGCGTTCAAGACATTTTTGGCTTGTAAAAGGCGACGCGAGGCTTCTGTTCCCGTTTCGATGAGTGATTCTAGTGATTCTAAAATTAAGCTGGCCGAATATACGCTTTGAATCGCACCATCATGAATTTCTTGCCCAATTCGCTCGCGTTCAGCCGATTGGATACGCTCAATCTCCATTTGCTCAATCAAACGGTCAAGCTCTATCTCGAAAATCTCTAGGGCGCGGATGATGGTCACAGCCAAAACCAACCCAATCAGGGAACGAAAGACTTGGACAGGTATCCCAAGCGTATCGGTGAATAAAGCGTTATTGAAGGTATTGGCAGGGAAGAAGTCGGCTTTAGGGGTGGTCAGTCCACCGATAAAGGCATAGATGAGCAGCGCGGCACCTGCTACGCGCAGTGTTTGATAAACATTACCAACTTTTAATGGGGCGATATTGTATAGCGCCTGATAACGCAACCCATAAGCCGCCAAGATACTGCCCGGTAAGCCCAACAAATAACGCGCCCAAACATTGGATAGGATGTGCCAAGACTCAAAACTTGGGAGCAGATGAAACAATAACACACAGCCCACTCCCCATGCGAAGCCCCATATCAAGACGATTTTTTTCAAACGGGGATAGCGGCGCTCTAACGTGACAGCGCCGAACATTAACAAGGCTAAATAGGAGATGACCAATAAAAAAATCTGTATAGTCTGTAAAAACTGCACCAATACTGGCGGCGTATGGGTCACTTGAATGGGGATGAATATATCCCCCCATTCCCGAATTCCATGTAAGATGCCAAAAGCCGCCAGCCAATATAAATCTCGCGCCAAGCGCAACTGACTGCGGCGGCGGGATTGCAGAAAAACCGCAAATCCCATCAGGAAAAAGGTCAGGCCATACACAAATAAAACGATAGGTTGATTGATGCTGAAGAACTCGCGTAGAGAGACTATCACCCTGTTGCTCCAAGCGGGAAAGTCCGCCATCAGGCGGACTTTCCCGTGATTTAATGGTAGTAGCTGGCAATTATATCAAGAGCCGAAGGACAGGAAGACTGGCGGGAAGGTGAGCAAGATGCCGAGTGCAACCAAGACGAGGGTGATGATGAACGAGGTCATTAAGCTGAGGGGCTTGGTCTTGAAAACGTAGTGCAGAGCGACCCAACTCACGACGAAGGCGATGACCGACAGGCCGCTTTTACCACTCAGCGCCCCAACACCCGCATTCCATGTCACAAAGGTCTTAAAACCGGCGCTGGCTTCCGAGAGGATGATGGCGAGGCCGAGAACCAGTGACCCGATACCGCTGGCAATCATTGCAGCGCCTACTGCACGGTCTGCCGTGCTGATTTCGCGCTCTGTTGTTTGTGTAGCCATAATGATTTCTCCTTGAACGACTATCGCGTAATTATGGTGTGGATGGGTGATATACCATGGTTCAGGTTAGCGGCGAGGCTTTGGTAATCAGCGCACCCAATACCCCCGCTATTCCAGCAACAGCGAACGAGAGGAAGAACATGGCGATGATAATGGCGCGAGCTTGTGGTTTGGCGGCCAATTCTTTACCGTAGACGAAGATGGCGTAAGCGACAACCGTGGCAAGCAGTGGGGAAATCCAAGCGACGTGTTCTTTCCATTCCATACCAAAGTGGTGATATTCGGCGGTTTCTTCACTGGCGAGCAACCAATACCGTGGGTATTGCGATAGAGATTCTGATTGGACTGCGCGATCAATACCCTCTGGCGGTGTGGCGCGGTACCACGGGTAGACGACGAATGTCCCGACGATGACGGTCAGCCAGACGCACACAGCCATGACAATGGTTCCCCAACGCAAGCGGCTAACGCGCTCACTGATGCCTTCGGCGGTGACGAGTTGCGGGCGCAAACTATAAATGCCTGCCAACCCACCCGCAAAGGCGACTAAGAAAAGTGCGCCGAATCCCATCCCATGAATGAGCGTCCAAAGTTCCCGATCTGTGATATTCATCATAGTTCTCCCGGTCATTTTTCCGAAGTTCAGTTGAACTTCACCTTAACTTGAGTGTATGCCAAGCTCAAGCCGACCAGAAGGGATGTATGTCCCGATTTTGCCGGGACAATGCGGCGGACAACTCTGGGGATTACGCGCGTACTTGCGCCGTCACAGCGCTATCACTGATATGGAAAGTTGCGCCACTTTCTGCGCTGTCCGGCTTGACGAACCCGATGCCATAATGCGCCCCGTCTGGTGTGGTCACACTGCTGGTCAACGTGCCGACTCGTTTGCCGTTGGTGGTCAAATCGGTGGGCGACTCGGCGGCGGCGCTCAGGCGGAGTTTGACCAACGTTTTCGCCAACTTGCCACGGCTTTCCATTCGGGCGATGATTTCTTGCCCGGTATAGCACCCTTTGGCGAAGCTGACCTCATCCCACAGCCCAACTTCCAACGGGATATAGTCCGCGCTGAGTTCCCGACCCAGCCCCGGCGTGCCGGATTCAATCCGCAACAGGTTGTACAGCAGCGAGCCGCCGGCCTGTAATCCGTGTGGTTGACCAGCATCCAGAATCGCCGTCCACAGCGCGGCGGCATCAGACTGGGGGCAAATCAGGCGGAAATGGGCGCCAATCAGCGGTTTTGCCCGTCCGATGCTGAACGTCACGCCGCCCAATATCCCGTTCAAAGTGTGGAATACCGGCAGGCCAGCCGCGCCGGGGATGAGCGCCTCGGCGATGGAGTCGGCTTGTGCGCCGTGCAACGCGAATTGCGCGGTTTCCGCTGTCACATCGGCTGGTATGACCTTATCGCGGAAGAAAATATTCTGCTGGATATACGCCCGCACCGCCTCACTACGCCCCGGCGCAGCGATGAGCAAGATGCTGTCGGCCTCATGCCAGACCTCTACTCGGTCTAGGATTCGCGCCACTGGGGAGATAAAGACTGTCGCGCAACCTTGCCCCGGCGTCAGCTTGAGGACATCGTTGGTACTGGTGCGCTGAATCAGCGCCAGCGAATCTGCCCCGTTCAGACGCACTCGCCCGTCGTGACTCCGGTCAAGCAGGACGGCGGCGGTTTGCGCGGCCTGATATTCGGCGGCCAGCGTCGTATAGGTTTGGGGGATGCCGTCTGGGGCGACGGTTGCGCCAGCGGCGCGGTGGCGGTCTGCGAGAGTCATCATGGTGCGGGTTACTCCGACTGCATAGCTAGGCGGGCGTGGCGTTCATAGTCAATCATCTGTTTCAGTTCAGCCGAGGCACGCCCGATTTCATCATTGGTGATGCGATAGGCACACTGGCCGGAAAAATCCATCTCACGCTGGGCGCGTGCCATGCGTGAGATGATGCCGTCCTCTTTTTCGCCGCGCGCGCGCATCCGTTGCTCTAGGACTTGAAGCGGGTCTTTGTCGCCTTGGGCGGGCGGCGCGATGAAGATAAGGATAGTGTTGTCTGGGTAGGCGACCTTGACCTTCTGCGCCCCTGCGATTTCGACATCGGCGATGAGAAATGTGCCGTCGCGGAAAGCGTTTTCCAGCGGGTCACGCACGACGCCATACCATTTGCCGGGGTGGACTTCTTCCCATTCAGCCAATTTGCCGCCATCGCGCCATGTGATGAAGGTCGGCTGGTCGATGAAATAATGTTCACGTCCTTCCGCTTCACCGGGGCGGATGGCACGGGTGGTCGCGGTTGGGACTTGATGGAGGTCGTCAAATTGGGGGAGGATTTCTTGCATCAGCGTGTTTTTGCCGACGCCGCCGGGACCGACCAAGAGAAAAATCGCGCCTGAGCCGTATGTGTTGGGGGAGGTCATGGGGGATTGCCCTTACAAGCATTAGGAGGAGTCATTATCCCAAAGTGTACCAGCAATCCCGCACCGATTAACGGGTGGAATTACTTTTGTTTTAGCAGCAAAATGCGCGTGATTTGCTCGGTATGGTCGGTGTCGTGGTGGCCGACTTGTTGCATCAGGTCATATAAGGTTTGCAGGCCGTACTCGGCATGGACGCCCGTGCGCTCAAGTTGTTCTGGGGTGAGCGCCTCATAAAACGCGACCAGATTGGCACGCGCCGCCGCCAATTCCCCGACCACTGCGATGGGGTCTTGTCCATTATAGTTGCCGTCAATCACCATCTGGAGGTGGTTACGACGGATGAAGGCCGGATTTTCTTGCTCGATGACCGACAAGCCGCGTTCGTGGAAGATCGTGTTGAAGTCGCGCACATGGCATAGGGCTTCCAGCGCAGTCCAGCCACCTTCGCCGCCGTCGCGCCAAGTGGTCATATCCTCACGCGAGGTCGCACGCACGATATGGTCAATGGTTTTCAAGGTGCGCTGCATCAAGGTGATGTGACGATTGCGGAGGCGGAGCAAAACATCGGCGAGGTTTTCCATAACGGGGCATTCCTTCGGCTAGGGAAATAAAAATTGGGCGTACAAAACTTTAGACTACGCCGTCGGGCGCGGCCTTACGGTGTGGCGACCCAGCGGGTCGCCCCTACCTTATTCGCGTTCGGCCAATAGCCAACTCCATGCTCGCCAAGACATCGCCGCACCGATTCCGCACCCTATCGCCATCAATGCGCCGTAGAGAATTGCCCAATCCGGCAGGAAAACCACTGGCAGTCGGAGCAACGCCGCCCCGCCGACCAGCGCCGCCGCGAGATAGTAGCCGTAGTAATACGAGCGCCCCTGTAGGACATGGTGCATCCGGTGGCTAAAACGCCCTAACGCCCACAGCAATAGCGCCACCCCTATTGGGCCGAGGACTCCCAAGACTGTCGCGCCGAGGACGGGTAAGGTGAGCATGGCGGCTGGTGAAATAGGGGCGTCCATCATCCAACGGTAGAGGCGCAGGACGAAAAACAAAATCCCCACGCCCGCCGCCGCCTGCAAAAGGTCGGCCAGCGGGTCGCCGGGGAATCCGATACGGGCTTCGCGCACGGTGGCGAGGGCATACAGTACCATCGGGATGACGAGGTACGGCCAATCGGTACGTCGCCCAGAAAATCGGGCGTAGAACCGGCCAATCAACATCATCACCACGATGGTGAAAGACAGTGGAAACCACGAAAACAGGATGAGGGCTTGATAGATGGTGATTTCGCGCAAGGTCTCCTCTCCCTGTAATTGAGTCTACCGTCCGGCCTTCTGGTCTTCACGCATGTGACAGACTTTGTACTTTTTACCGCTACCGCAGTAACACAATTCGTTGGGGCCGGGGCGCTTGATGGCGCGGGCTGGCTGGATTTTCTCCGGCGCGTTGCCTCCAGCGCTGGCTTGAGTCGCGCCAGTTGTGGCAGACATGGCGGGGACGGTTGCCCGTCCCAATTGGAGGTTGCGACGGACGGGGGCGGCTTGCGCCTGTGCAATCTGTACGCGGAAGATGTTGTTAATCGCCAACGTGCGGATACGCGCTTCCATCTCATCGAACATATTGAACGATTCGCGCTTATATTCGACCAGCGGGTCACGTTGAGCGATGCTGACGAGGCCGATGCCTTCACGCAACACATCGAGGTCGGTCAGGTGGCGCTGCCATTGGCTGTCGATAGAGGACAACAGCATCCGGCGCTCCGCCAGCGGCATAATCGGGCCGAGGGCTTGAGTCTTGTGGTCGTAGGCGCGGCTACCCGCGTCTTTCAACAGCGTCTTGAGCTTATCGCGGTCTTCGCCGATGTCGATGAAGGTATCCTCGGTGATATCTTCCGGCACGGGGAAAATGGTGAGCAAACGACGGTAGAGTTGATCCTCATCCATTACGCTGCCCTGCTCGAAGTAATCATTCAGGACTTCCTCAAGCGCTTCACCCAGCATTTCGAGATAATCCTCGCGCAGGGTTTCACTGCTCACCAAGACTTCACGGCGGCGGGTGTAAATCAGGTCGCGCTGGCGATTCACCACGTCGTCGTACTCTTTGACGCGCTTACGAGTATCGAAATGGTAGCCTTCGACGCGCACTTGGGCTTGTTGAATCATGCGCGAAATCAGCGGGTGTTCAATCGGCTCATCTTCCGGAAGTTTCGCCCAGTTCATCACGCCGCGCATCCGTTCACCGCCGAAACGCTTCACGAGGTCGTCGTCTAAGCTGAGGAAGAAGCGCGATTCGCCGGGGTCGCCTTGGCGTCCCGAACGACCACGCAACTGATTGTCGATGCGGCGTGCTTCGTGGCGTTCGGTGCCGACAACATACAAGCCGCCCGCTTCGAGAACCGTTTCACGCTCCCCACGGGTGATGGCGCGGGCTTCCTCTAATACGGTCTGCCATTGGTCGGGGGTAATATTCGCCATATCGATGCCGCGCTCTTGCAACAGTTTACGGGCGATACCGTCCGGGTTGCCGCCCAGCAAAATGTCAACACCACGGCCTGCCATATTGGTGGCGATGGTGACGGCGGAGGCGCGGCCTGCCTGTGCGATGATGCTGGCCTCGCGCTCGTGCTGCTTGGCGTTGAGGACTTGATGCGGGATTTTGGCGCGGGTGAGTTCTTTCGAGAGGCGTTCGCTGGTTTCAATCGCCACCGTACCGACCAATATCGGCTGCTTGGTCTCGTGACGTTCCTTAATTTCGGCGACGATGGCCTCAAACTTGGCCTTCTCGTTGAGGAAAATCTGGTCTTCGCCGTCGATGCGCCCAACCTCTTGATTGGTGGGGATAGACACCACGTCGAGGTTGTAGATTTTCATGAACTCTTCGGCCTCGGTCATGGCCGTACCGGTCATACCGGCGAGTTTTTTGTACATCAAGAAGAAGTTCTGGAAGGTGATGGTCGCCAAAGTCAGGTTTTCGCGGCGGATTTCGACGCCTTCCTTCGCTTCGATGGCTTGGTGCAACCCTTCGCTGAAGCGGCGACCATACATCAAACGCCCCGTGAACTCGTCCACGATGATGATTTGGTCATCTTGGACGACGTACTCTTTGTCTTTGTGATAGAGGGCATGGGCGCGCAGGCAGTTGTCCAGATACGGAACCATATCCGCGTGGTCAGGATGATAGATTTCATCGACCCCAACCATACGCTGGATTTTCTCTGTGCCTTCGTCGGTCAGGTAGGCGATACGGTCTTTCTCATCGACCACATAATCGGAGTCCGGCGCTTCATCAAGGATGGATTGTTGGCTGCTGGGCTTGAGTTTCTTGACCATCCCGGCGAATTTACTATACAAATCGCTGGGCGACTCGGCCTGACCGCTGATGATGAGCGGGGTACGGGCTTCGTCGATGAGGATGTTGTCCACCTCGTCCACGATGGCATAGTACAAGCCACGCTGCTGCACCAACTGGTTTTCTTCAATCGCCATGTTGTCACGGAGATAGTCAAAACCGAACTCGTTGTTCGTGCCGTAGGTGATGTCGGCGCTATAGGCCTCTACGCGGCGGCACGGGCGCAGGTTCTGATAGCGGGCATCGGTGCTGCCAAAGGCCGTATCGTACATGAATGAGGCCATCGCGGGGTCGTTGCCCATATTCTGGATGACGCCGCTGGACAGCCCCAAGAACGCATAAATCGGCCCCATTGTTTGCAGCCCGACTTTGCTCAGGTAATCGTTGGGGGTGATGAGATGGACGCCCTTGCCCGCTAATGCGTTCAAGTAGATGGCGAGGGTAGCGGTGAGAGTCTTACCTTCACCGGTTTTCATCTCTGCGATACGGCCTTCATGTAGCACCATGCCGCCAATCAACTGCACATCGAAATGGCGCTGACCGTTGACGCGACGTGCGGTCTCACGCACGACGGCGAAGGCTTCTTCGAGCAAGTCGTCGATTTTCGTGCCTTTGGCGACGCGCTGTTTGAACTCGGCGGTTTTGGCGCGTAGGGCGTCATCGTTGAGCGCTTGCATCTGCGGTTCTAGCGCGGTGATACGCGCAACACGCTCACGGTACAGATTGAGTGTTCGTTCGGTTGGGTTCCCGAAAACTTTGTTCATTAGGTTGCGAAACATGCGACCTTCTTTAATCAGCTGATGAATGACATATAGGTCGCATTATACCATGCTCATTTGCCAGACTTTGTAAGCGCCGTATCAGCGTCGTATTTGCGTTGTGTCTGCAAACCCTTCGCCAATTTGACCATGAAGCACAATGCAGGCGTTGTCCCTACGGCATTTCCTCTGTGATATGTGACATCGTAGGGACGTGACCCGCCGCGTCCGAGGATTTGGCGAAGGTATAGGTCTGCAAACTTGCTGCGATATATATAAGCAAACCGCCTCAATCATTATTGATTGAGGCGACTGCATTGTGGAGGTGGCGGGGTCTGCCCCCCGCGTCCAACAGATTCGAGCACGAGCATCTACACAAGCTTTATCCCCTGTTGTAGTTCACCAACCATGACCTCAGCGGACGCAGTATATGGATGGCTAGCCGATGATTGTCTTTGACCCCGTTTATCGGTGTAGCGGGTGTCGCACGCTCATCCTTTATGACACCGTATCCGCTTGGTGATGGCGACGCACGCGGAGGGTGGATGCCCACATAGGGGCAACTACTTACGCTTTAACCTTAGGCGGCGAGGGCGTAAGCAGGGCGAGTGTTATTGGCACTCAATTTTCTGCCTATTTTAACGTGGCTGTAGGCTCCACGGCTTGCAACCCGTACACAACCTCCGCTGTCGAGTCTATTTCACCCCCGAAGCAAGGTAGATGTACCTTGTAGATAGTATACGCCGATTACGGCTGTGTGTAAACACTTCCCCCTAAAACCCATCAGAGATGAAGTTGTTCTTGATTGTTTTAATGGAGCAGGTACAACTAGTCTCTCAGCACATCAACTCGGACGCCGGTATATTGGTATAGAACTTGAAGAACAATATCACCAAACAACTTTTGAGCGTCATGAGGAAATCAATCATGGTCTTGATCCATTCCGTAAACAAGAACGAGAACTGACTGCGAAAAATAGCCCTATCGCACGGCTCAAAAAACAAAAGTACCAGATTCCCAAAAAAACACTTCAATTAGAAGTTAGACGAGTTGCACAATTTCTCGGATATATCCCAAATCGTGATGAGATAATCCAGTATGGGCAGTACCCCATACAATATTATGATGATTACTTTACAAGTTGGGGAGAAGTATGTGCAGCAGCACGAACCACAGGGATGCAGGAAACAAAAGAAATACGAGAAGATATTCTGCAACCTGTCTTAAAAAACAGACAACCTAGGTTGTTATAATAATACGTTCGCCCGCCAGAAAAGAGTTAACACCTAATGTCCCTACTCTCACACGTCAGAATCATGTACGACTACACCTACTGGGCGCATAGGCTGGTCTGGGACAAATCCATCCTCGCCCTGACCGATGAGCAATTCACGCGCCCGCTAGACTATTCGATGGGGTCAATTCATCACCAGATTGTAACTACTCAGCTATCATTTCTTCCCTCAATTTGATGATGTGGGGCGTCAAATTGACTGAGGGATAGGGAAATCCCTCCCTCAGATAATTGGGCTGAGTGCAGGTCAAAACCTCATTTTCCCCCCAAATAGGGGCTGAATAGTTACAATTTTTTAATCAGATGATGGAGGAAGTTGTGGAGATTTATTTCCGCTAATAATTCTCTTGACAGCATCAGCAACTTTTTCTGGATCGTTACCACTCACTTCTATAGTACGTTCAGCGTGTTTAGTTGTGATGAAAAGCCCACGTTTTTCCTCTGTTTTTTCTACTATAGTTATTTTTACGTCGTCAGGCATATATTACCTTCCTTGTTATATCTTACCCAGTAAATTAACGATTGTTATAATAGAAAATATCCTATGGGATATTTTCTTCTTTACCTTTATTCAAGCCCCCCTTATGAGATTTCATCTGATTATTATCTGAAATCTCATCAAGATTTTTATTAATACTCAAATCACCTAATTTAACTTCAATATCTTTTTCATCCCCCTCCAACGATATACTACGTGTTTCAAAGAAACGATTGAAAATGCCAAATATCCCTTTGAAAGAGGTTTTCGTCGAGCTTTGAGAAAATACGACACGATCTTTATCTGAAGGGATAATTTCTTCCCGTTTAACATGTTTATGTGTTTTTATAATATCTTCACCTGAAGATGTTTCAGTTAAGGTAACACGTACATGTTTGTTTTTGGGTTTGTCCATCTGGTTTATATCCATATCCTAAATCGAATCATGCATTATCATTTACATCTAGGGATTTCGGATTTTAAAACTACTCCCCTATTTAGAACTATCTGGGTTAAGTAGTTTTGTGTCTTGAGACAATTTTTGGATTTCAGATGGTGTTACATCGCCACTAGCTTCAACTGTGAGCTTTTCTTTCGATATTTTTAATTTAGCTGGAGGAACAGATATACTAACTTGCAAATCTACTTTTGTGTGTGTAATTTTAATGTGTTTCTTTTCGTCAGACATATTCCCCTCCATATAGCAGAATTAATTGTTAAAAATACACTTATAAAGACATAATATCCGTATTTAAGTTTTTTGTCAACTTATTTAACTAAAACTTAATCAGTAACAACATATGTAAACAAAATGTAACTACTCAGCCATCATTTCTTCCCTCAATTCGGTATGTGTCAAGGATAATGAGACAACTTCGTAAAACCGGTTAAGAGAGATTCTCTGGCTAGTCGGGTGGGTTGAGATAGACCTCCGTTGGAGGCTCTTGACCACATACCCTGTTATAAATCGACACACCCACCCCCGCATCCGCCTCGTTATTGGGCGAGAAAATCAAAGGGATGAGCATGGCTGACGCCCTGACTCTCACCCGCGACGACATCTTGGCGATGATTGGCCTGCCGCTGATGCCGACCCGTCAGAAATGCGCGCTGCTCTCGCTCAAAACCCTCATCCTCGGCGCAGCAGACCGCGAAACATGGGAGAGGGTTGAGGGGTAAAGATTTGCTTATGGAACCCAGCCCAAAAACTGTTGGTCATTCTCCGTCAGCGGCAGCGAGTAGATGGCCGCCTCTTGAGTATCCATCACCACCAAGACATGCCGTGCGTCTTCAAAATAGCCGACATAGCGTTCATCCGGCGACCAAAAGGTTTGGATGAAATTACTTTCCGGGCGTTGATTATCGCAAACTGCGACCACCTGCCGCGTGGTTAAATCATAGCTTACCAAATAATCGGTGAAGTAATCGCCCACCCGCCAGACTTTGAAAGCA
>Ga0163147_10003030_pt1 | contig 22960 bp, 26 predicted proteins | sample OliLakLV19MP6G1_FD_148597 | JGI IMG/M metagenome (GOLD analysis project Ga0163147, IMG submission 148597) | Freshwater microbial mat bacterial communities from Lake Vanda, McMurdo Dry Valleys, Antarctica- Oligotrophic Lake LV.19.MP6.G1 | ecosystem: Environmental > Aquatic > Freshwater > Lake >...
CTGCACACGCAGGAGATCATCGAGGCATTGACCCGGGCTGGATTTCCGCCCCGCAGCACCACCTGAAGCCGTGCGCTTCTCTCGCTCTTGCGGTCCTTCCGGCCTCTCGCCCTTGTCCGCCTCCAATGCTACAGCGAGCGGCAGGTCGGAGTGGTCGGAATGATGCGTTTATTGCTGGTCCTCATTGCGGCGATGGCGCTCGCGGGCTGTCAGCCAGTCGCGAAGATCGACAAGGACGATCCCTACGCCTCGCTCCATCCGTGGAAGCCCGACGCCAGGAACGTCGAAACATTGCCCAGCGGCGTCCAGTACGTCGTCGTCTCCAAGGGCGACGGCAGGGGCGTTTTTCCGGCCGCGATCGACGAGGTGGAGGTCCATTATGACGGACGCCTCGCCGCCAATGGCGAACAGTTCGACGCATCTTATGGCGGCGACCCCGCCACCTTCCGTCTCAATCAGGTAATCCCGGGATGGACCGAGGGCCTGCAGAAAATGCAGGTGGGCGACCATTTCATGTTCTTCATTCCGGCGGAACACGGCTATGGCGAGGACGGTCGCCCGGGAATTCCGCCCAATTCGGACCTGATGTTTCGGGTCGAGTTGCTTGACGTGACGCAGGCCAAGCAGTCGGACGCGGCGGCCTGGACAAAGGCGACGCCGTGGCCAACGGCGTCCAGCGAGGTGATCCGCACGGCCTCCGGCCTTGAATACCTGCCGATCCGGAATGGCGAGAGCGACAAACCGCCCGCAACGGACCGCGACTACGCGATTGTCCACTTCGAGGGACGCCTTGATGACGGCACGGTCGTCGAATCGACATTCGAAACCCAGGACCCGGAGACCTTTCCTATCGAGCAGCTGACGTCCGGCTGGGCGGAAGCGCTCAAGCTGATGCGCCCGGGCGATCGCTGGATGATCCGGCTGCCGGCGCATCTGCTCTATGCGGAGGAGGGCGACGGTCTCATCCCGCCGGGCGCCGCCGTCACATACGAGATCGATCTCGAAGACGTCATCGTGATCGACGCTCCCGCCGAGCCGGCGCCGCCACAATAGGCGAGGGCCAGAGCGACCTGCGTCCGCCTGTACGCAGACGAGATCTTCTAAACGGCCGGCACACCCATGCCGCGTCCGACGGCGGGACGCTCCGCAATCGTTTTCTCCCAGCGCTCGACGTTTGGGAACTGCTTGCCTGCGGCCTCCGCCACGCGCGCCCGCACCGGCGCCGACCAGGGGTAGATAGCCATGTCTGCAATCGAATAGGCGCCGCCCACGAACTCGGATTCGGACAGGCGCCTGTCCAGCACACCAAACAGGCGCGCGGCCTCCTCAGTGTAGCGGGTTCGGGCGTAGGCGTCGCCGTCCTCGTTGCGCACCCTGAAATGTCCGAACTGTCCCAGCATGGGTCCGAACCCGCCGACCTGCCAGAACAGCCACTGCAGCGTCAGTGAACGACCGGCCGTATCGGTCGGCAGGAAAAGTCCCGTTTTCTCTGCCAGGTAGATGAGGATCGCGCCGGATTCGAACACCGCAAGCGCGCCGCCCGGGCCGTCCCGATCGACGATTGCCGGGATCTTGCTGTTGGGCGACAGCTTCACGAAGTCAGCTGAGAACTGTTCGCCGCGCGAGATGTTGACGGGGTGGGCGATGTAGTCGAGATGCGCTTCTTCCAGCATGATCGCGATCTTGCGACCGTTGGGCGTCGTCCATGTGTGGAAGTCGATCATCGCCGTGTCCTGATCCTGAGAGTCACGAATCACTCTTCCACGTATGGTTCGACGAGACCCTTGAGCTTCATGGTCAAGGGGTTGCCCTTGCGGTCCACCGCGCCCCCTGCGACGACGCGCACCCAGCCCTCGCTGATGCAATACTCCCAGACATTGGTCTTTTCGACGCCGTTGAAGCGAATGCCTATGCCGCGCTCCAGCAGAGCCTTGTCGTGGAACGGGCTCTTCGGATCCTGGCTCAGGCGGTCGGGCAGGGTGTCGGACATGTGTAGACTCACGGGCTGGGCGTCCATCGTCCCTGCCCGAAGCGGCGGCGAAACACCAGACCTGCACGCTGCTCGCCCCTAAAGCGGTGTCCGGCCCCAGGCGATGAACGGCCCATTGCGAAAACCGTCCTTGCCATAGAGGAAGGGCGCTCCGTCGGGCTCGAGCACGCACCCGCCAGCGGCCTCCAGCACGGCGTGGCCAGCAGCGGTGTCCCACTCCATGGTGGGTCCCCAACGCGGGTAAACGTCCGCCCGCGCTGACGCGACAAGGCAGAATTTCAGCGATGATCCGATCGCCATCGTTCCCGCAAGGGTCTGCCCGGCCAGAAACGCCTCGGTCCTGGCGTCCAGATGCGACGAACTCGTCACGGCAGTCAGCCCGGCGTCGGGATAATCCCGGGTCGCCAGACGGCGCGCCTCGCTCGCTTCGACCCGTCCGCCAGGCTGGAACCCGTCGATCGCCCAGGCGGACGCCCCGCCAAAGAAAAGCTCCTCCCGGGCGGGCGCGAAGACGCATCCGGCGACCGGCCGGCCGTGCGAAACCAGCGCGATGTTGACGGTGAAATCGCCCTTTTTCTGGACGAACTCCCGCGTCCCGTCGACCGGATCGACGAGCAGGAAAAGATCGCCCAAACCGCCGCCCAGGCCGTCGCGGGAGGCGGCCTCCTCGGCAAGAACGGGAACACCCGGCAGATCCCGGGCCAGCCGGTCCAGAATGATCGCCTCCGCGCGCTCGTCCGCGTCGGAAACGGGACTTCGATCCGCCTTGTGGCGCGTGGCGAAGTCGGAGCGGTAAACGTCCATTACAGCGATCCCCGCCTCGGAGGCGATGTCGACGAACAGGCGGGAGAGGCGGTCGCGCTCGGCGCCCGGAATGCCTTCTGGTGTCATGGGAGCGTTGCCAAGAACCTTGCAAAATAATCGCGTCACGCTTTGCGACGGTTAGAGCACGATCACTTTGGTTGTAACCACCCCAAAGTGTGAATCATGCTCTACACATTTAGTGAGAGACGGATTCACGCTTGAAGTGAAATCTCCTGAGATTCGCATTTAAGCGATCCGGCTCTGGGCTTTGTGTCGACCCGTGGCGCCTGGACCAACCACGGGGCTGCACGCTCCTTGCATTGACCTATTGGAACAGCTGGACTCGCCATGGCCGTCAAACGCGTTCTCATCGCCGGTGGAGCCGGTTACATCGGCTCCCACGCCGCCAAGGCTCTTGCCTTGGCCGGTCGCGAGCCTGTCGTTTTTGACGATCTGTCGACCGGACATGCCCATGCGGTGAAATGGGGGCCGATGGTGCAGGGCGACATCCGCGACCCGAACGCCGTCCGCGCCGCCATCCGGCAGTACCGGCCCGACGCCGTCATGCACTTCGCCGCCCGGATCGAGGTCGGCGTTGGCGAAAGGGAGCCGGTCGATTTCTACGACAACAATGTCGGAGGCGCGCTTAACCTTGTGAAGGTCATGCTGGAGGAGGACGTCAGGACGTTTGTCTTTTCCTCCACCTGCGCAATCTATGGCGATCCCGAGCGCCTCCCGCTCACCGAGGATCTGCCCAAGCGGCCGGTCAGCGTCTACGGCCGCACCAAGCTGATCGTCGAGCAGATGCTGGAAGATATCTCGCGCGCCAAGGGTCTCAACTTCGCGGCGCTTCGCTATTTCAACGCGTCGGGCGCCGACGTCGACGGTGAGATCGGCGAGGAGCACGATCCCGAAACCCACCTCATCGCCAACGCCATCCGGGCGGCCGTCGGCAAGTACGGTCCGATGAAGCTGTTCGGCAATGACTATCCGACGTCGGACGGCACCTGCGTGCGCGATTTCATTCATGTGTCGGACCTCGCCGAGGCTCACATTCTTGCTGCCGACCGCCTTTCTGAGCAGGGCGAAAATCTCCAGCTCAATCTTGGAACCGGGGCGGGCTCGACCGTGCTCGATGTGCTGAAAGCCGTCGAGCGCGCCACTGGGCGCCCGGTCCCCTACGAGATCGCTCCGCGCCGTGCCGGCGACGCCATCGCGCTTTACGCTGACACCACGAAAGTCAGCGATGTGCTGGGCTGGAAGCCCCGCCTGTCGGACCTTGACACCATCGTCGCCTCCGCTTGGAACTTCCATCGCCGCGTGTGGGGGATGGGCAATGAACCTCCGCTCCGGTAGAGCCGAATCTCCACGAGATCCAACCGGCGTCGATATGACCAGAGGCGTCCCATGCGCGTGCTGCTGACGGGCGTCGCGGGCTTCGTCGGATTTCACCTCGCGAGCGTTCTGCTGGAGCGCGGGCACGAGGTGCTCGGCCTCGACAGTCTCAACGATTACTATGATCCCCGCCTGAAGCACGACCGGCTTGCGGCCCTGGGGACGCCTTCGAACTTTCGATTCGCGCAGGTTGACATCGTCGATGCTGCGGCGTTGAGGGCGGCAACCGACGGGCTCACCTTCGACATCATCATCCACCTCGCGGCGCAGGCGGGCGTGCGCTACTCGCTGATCAATCCTGGCGCCTATGTGGACGCCAATGTGCGCGGGCATCTCAACGTGCTGGAGCTCGCGCGGCATGCGGACGGACTTCGCCAGATCATCTATGCCTCGTCGTCGTCGGTCTATGGCGACCGCTCGGACACGCCGTTCCGGGAAACGGACCGCTGCGACTCGCCCGCCTCGATCTACGCGGCCACAAAGAAAGCGGGAGAGCTGATCGCCCAGTCCTATGCCAGCCTGTTCGGCTTCTCGGCGGTCGGCTTACGTTTTTTTACTGTCTATGGGCCATGGGGCCGCCCCGACATGGCATACTGGTCGTTCACAGAAGCGATCCTGAAGGGCGAGCCGATCCGGCTGTTCAACAACGGTCTGATGCGTCGCGACTTCACCGACATACGCGACATCGTCGAGGGCATTGTCCGTATGGCCGAGGCGGCGCCGCGTCTGGGCCACGAGATCTACAATATCGGCCATTCCGAGCCGGTGACGCTCGCCCGTTTCGTCGCGGCGATCGAACGCGCGACTGGCGTCCGGGCCATCGTGGAAAAGGCGCCCATGCAGGCGGGTGATGTCGGCGACACATTCGCGGACGTCTCAAAGCTGGAAACCAGTTTCGGCTATCGCCCCACCATCGCCATCGAGGAAGGCATCGAGCGGTTCGTGGCCTGGTTCCGGGAGTATAAGGGGTTTTAGGGGCGGCGACCCATTCCCCTCGATGGCCATCAGGCGCCTGGCGAGCGCCATGGGTTCAGAATATTGAGCGGGAGATCGGAAAAGTCCTTGTCGTTTCGTGTCGCCAGTGCGGCGCCCGCGACAAGAGTGATGCCCGCGATCAACATGTCCAATGCCTGGCTGGGCAAGCCTTGAGCCTGCCGCATCGCTCGATGCCGCCCGGCCTCACGCGCTGAAGCATCGTCTAGCGGCAAGACGAGCAATCCTTCGTCTACGAGGGTCTCGAATCGGTCAACGAGCGAGGCCTTGCGGCGTCCCTCCGGAAGTCGATGGAGGCCGAACATGATTTCCGAAACGGTTATGGCGGTCGTAACAAGCGAAATGTCCGGACGTGCAACAAGCCATGCGGCAACGGCAGCGTCCGGCGCCGGTTTCATCAGCTCAGACACGACATTCGTGTCGAGAACGATCATTTGTGTTTTGCGGCAGGTTTCGACGGCTGCGCGTTGAACGACAGCGGAGCGCGGTCGTCCTTGCGTGAGGGCAGGTCGAGTTCGACGCCCTGCGCGCCTGCGAACAGGCGCCGCGAAAGGGCCAGCAAAACCTCACCGCTGACACCGCCAACCGCACGCTTCAGTATGATCCGCGCTTCTTCTTCCATCGAATGACCCTGCTGGGCGGCGCGCACGCGCAGTCGCTCCTTCAGGGAGTCATCGATGTTACGAATGGTGAGGCTTGCCATGGTCGCGCTCTCCTTGCGAACTGTCTGTATCACGACGCATGCATTGATTTCAATGAGCGCATCGGCACAGTCGGCGCAGCCGGCCCTACTTCCTCAGAACCCCCTCGAGCACGGCCCGCGCTCCAGCCCCCAACTCCGGATGCGCCAGCGCCATCGCGGCAAACGCCTCAAGATAGAGCAGTTTGTCGCCGCAGTCATAATCCTGACCCTGATAACGGAAGGCGTGGAAATCCTGCACGCTCATCAGGCGCTGCATGGCGTCTGTCAGCTGAATCTCGCCCCCGGCGCCTGGCGTCTGCGTCGCCAGCAGGTCGAAGATTTCCGGCTGCAGGATATAGCGTCCGGTGATCTTGAGACGGGATGGGGCCTCGGTTGCTGGCGGCTTTTCCACCATGCCCTTCATCTTCACAAGCTGTCCCGCCGAATCGGGATCGGAAGGATCGATCACGCCATAGGATGACACCCGCTCCAGCGGAACCTCGTCGACGGCCACGATGTTTCCGCCGACCTCGTTATAGGTCGCCACCATCTGCGCGAGGCAGGACGGCTTCGACTTCACCAGCACGTCCGGCAGCAGCACCGCGAAGGGCTCGGCCCCGATCATCTCGCGCGCACACAGCACGGCGTGTCCCAGGCCCAGGGCCGCCTGCTGACGCGTGAAGCTGGCCGAACCGGGGGGGAGGGAAGCGGCTTTCAGTTCGGCCAGCAGCGCGTCTTTTTTCTTGGCCGCCAGCGTCGTCTCGAGTTCGAACGCCTTGTCGAAATAATCCTCGATCACATGCTTGTTGCGTCCGGTAACGAACACGAAATGTTCGATGCCGGCCTCCCGGGCCTCGTCCACCACATACTGGATCGCTGGCCGGTCGAAGACGGTCAGCATCTCCTTGGGAACGGATTTGGTGGCGGGAAGGACGCGCGTGCCAAAGCCGGCGACAGGCAGGACGGCCTTGCGGACAGGCTTCATGATTTGGTTCCCGGGCCCCACGCGGGGCTTGTCAGCATGGATTCCCAGAAAATCCCTACTCGACAGTGACCGACTTTGCGAGATTTCGCGGCTGATCGACATCCGTGCCCTTCTCGACCGCCACATGATAGGCCAGCAATTGCAGCGGGATCACAGCGACGATCGGCTGGATCACCCGTTCGGACGCCGGAATCCGCAGACTGCCCCAGGGCGCTTTTCCTGCCTTGGCGATGCCTGCCTCGTCGCTGACCAGCAGCACGCGACCGCGACGCGCCGCCACCTCCTGCAGGTTGGACAGGGATTTCTCGAAGAGATGATCGTGGGGCGCCACCATGATCACGGGCGTCTTCTCGTCGATCAGCGCGATCGGCCCGTGCTTGAGCTCCCCCGCAGCATAGCCTTCGGCGTGAATGTAGGAGATTTCCTTCAGCTTCAGCGCGCCTTCCAGCGCGATCGGATAGTGCTGACCGCGCCCGAGATAAAGAACGTCCCGCGCCTTGGCGATCTCAACCGCCAGGGCGGCGATGTCCCCCTCGATCTTCAGCGCCTCCGCGATCAGTCGCGGCAGCTCCAGCATCGCGCGCACATGGGATTGTTCCTGCTCTGCGGACAGGTATCCGCGCGCGCGCCCCGCCGCTATGGCCGTGCAGAGCAGGGTGCAGAGCTGAGCGGTGAACGCCTTTGTGGAGGCGACCCCGATCTCGACGCCGGCAAGGGTCGGCAGCACGATGTCGGCTTCCCTTGCGATCGAGGACGTCGGCACGTTGACGACGGCGGCGGTGATGACGCCGCGGCTCTTGCAGTATTCGAGCGCGGCGCGCGTATCCGCCGTCTCGCCCGATTGCGTCACCACCAGCGCCAGCGTGTTCTTTCCCAGCACCGGTTCGCGATAGCGGAATTCCGAGGCGACATCCGCGTCCGTCGAGATGCCGGCGAGCTGTTCGAACCAGTATCTGGCGACATGGCCCGCATAATACGCCGTGCCGCACGCCACGATCTGGATGCGGTCGATCTTCGTGAAATCGAGTGTTTTCCTGGCGTTCGTGATCGGGAGCGCAACGGTTAGATCGTACGCGTTGACATAAGCCGAAATCGTGCGGCCCACGAAATCCGGCTGCTCGTAGATCTCCTTTTGCATGAAATGGCGGTAATTGCCTTTTTCAGCGGCGGCGCCCGCGCTCGCGACAATCGTTTCGGCGCGTTCGACCTGCTTGCCGGCGACGTCGAAGATCGCCGATCCCTTGCGCGACAGCAGGCACCAGTCGCCCTCTTCGAGATAGATGACCCGCGTCGTGAACGGTCCGACCGCGAGGGCGTCGGAGCCCAGATACATCTCGCCATCGCCCACGCCGATAACCAGCGGCGAGCCCTTGCGGCCGCCCAGGATGAGATCCTCCTCGCCTTCGACAAGGGCGGCGATCGCGAAGGCGCCGCGCAGCTGGTCCAGCGTCCGCTTGAAGGCGGCCCTGGGGTCAAGGCCCTGGCCCAGTCCCTCATCTATGAGATGGGCGATGGTCTCGGAATCGGTCTCCGTCTCGAAGGTCCGCCCGCGCGACTCCATGGCTTCGCGCAGCTCACGAAAATTCTCGATGATGCCGTTGTGGACGATGGCGACGCGGCCGCTGGCGTGCGGATGGGCGTTGGTCTCATTGGGCTGTCCATGCGTCGCCCATCGAGTATGACCGATGCCGACGGTACCCGAGAGCTTCGTCTCGCGGACGAGCGCGTCGAGATTGCCAAGCTTGCCTGGCGCCCGCAGGCGTTTCAGGCGGCGGCCTTCCAGAAGCGCGACGCCTGCCGAATCATAGCCCCGGTACTCAAGCCGCCTCAGCGCCTCGACGAGGCGGGATGCGACCGGCGTATCGCTCAGAATCCCGATGATTCCACACATAAAGACTCTGCTCCGAACTACACTCGCGCCGCTGATCTAGGCGAAGCGGCGATTTAAGGTACTGCAAAACATGGCGGGGGTTCGTCATGAAATTCACGGTTTCACGGCCGGATATGGTGTTTCTGCTGCCGGCGTGAGCCATATCCCGTCGCCCGTACGGATTACAGCCGTGTTAGAGTGACGGATCAGGTCTTCGCGTAAGCTTCCAGCTAGATTTCGGGCTGACAAAGGATAGGTTTGCCGCATCACTAGAGAGGGCGGGGGAGCCAACATGAGAAGACTGTTCACGATCGCCATTGCGGCGAGCGCACTGGCTTCTGGAGCGCAGGCACAGGAGCCAGTGTACAGCAGGAAGGATACCGTCTGCAAAGACATCGAGTCGCTCGCGTCGCGGATAATGAAGGTGCGACAGAGCGGCAGGCTGATGTCAGAAGCCCTTGAGCAGTACACCAAAGGCAGAGGCTCAAGCATCCCGTTCATTGAATCGATGGTGGAGGAAGCCTACGAACAGCCTCGCTTTTCGGTCCCTGAAAATCAGGAGCGCGCTGTTGTGGATTTCCAGAACGAACAGTTTCTCTTCTGCCGCAAGAACTTCGAGGGATGACCGTGAGACTCATCGCAATCGCATTGGCAGCGTGTCTGGCCTGCGCATCGCACGCGCAGGAGTCAAACCCCTGGAAGAGGCTCACACCGGAGCAGCGCGCCGAGGCGCAAGAGGGCCTGGATGTCTACAGATGCCAGTTCGTAGTGCTCGTCGCGAAGATGGCGATGGCTGCTCGCCAGAAAGGCGTCGAAAAGCCTGCGACGCGCCAGTTTCTTATTGAGACGATCAAAATCGAGGGCACTTGGGTCGAACTGACCGACGATATCCTCGAGAGCGCCTACGAGTTTCCGGTCATGGCTTCCAAAGAGAACCAAGAAATCGCGGTCGAGTTGTTCGGCAGGCCGCACTCCGACAGATTCTGCAAGAAATGATCCCCACTTCATCAGCAGTAGAAATGCCGGAACTCTGGGAGAGGCCATGACGGCTCGCAAGATTTTCGGTACGGACGGCGTTCGCGGTCTGGCGAACACCTGGCCGGTGACGCCAGAGATGGCGATGCGCCTCGGCATGGCGGCGGCGACCTATTTCCGCCGCTCCGACCCTCGCCGTCACCTCGCCGTCATCGGCAAGGACACGCGGCTCTCCGGTTACATGCTGGAGCCGGCGCTGACCGCCGGTTTCACCGCCAAGGGCATGGACGTGATCCTTTTCGGACCTCTGCCGACGCCTGGCGTCGCCTCGCTGACGCGGTCGCTGCGCGCCGATCTTGGGGTGATGATTTCGGCCTCCCACAATCATTTCGAGGACAATGGCATCAAGCTCTTCGGTCCTGACGGCTACAAGCTGTCGGACGAGGCCGAACTCGCGATCGAGGGGCTGATGGTCAAGCCGCTCGATGAAGACCTGGCCGCTCCCGCCGGCCTCGGCCGCGCCCAGCGGGTGGATGATGCGCAGTCGCGCTATGTCGAGATCGTCAAGGCGACCTTCCCGCGAAAGCTGCGCCTCACCAACCTTCGCGTCGTCGTCGATTGCGCACACGGCGCCGCCTACAAGGTCGCCCCCAAGGCTTTGTTCGAACTGGGGGCCGAGGTCTTTCCCATCGGGGTCGAGCCATCCGGCTTCAACATCAACCGTGAGGTTGGATCTACCGACACCCGCGCCTTGGTCGAGGCGGTCCACCGCTACCGCGCCGACATCGGGATCGCTCTCGACGGCGACGCCGACCGTGTCGTCCTGTGCGACGAAAACGGCCGCATCATCGACGGCGATCAGTTGCTCGGGCTCATCGCGCAGACCTGGAAGGCGCAGGGCCGTCTCGCGAAAAACGCCGTGGTTGCAACCGTCATGTCCAATCTCGGCCTTGAAACGCATCTCAAGGGGCTGGGGGTCAAACTCGAACGCACCCAGGTCGGCGACCGCTATGTGGTTGGCCGCATGCTGGAGAAGGGCATCAATCTTGGCGGTGAACAGTCGGGGCATGTGGTCATGTCGGACTTTTCCACCACGGGAGACGGCCTTGTCGCCGCTCTGCAGGTGCTGGCCGTCATGATCGAGACCGGCCGCAAGCTTTCCGAAGTCGCTCACGTCTTCGATCCTGCCCCCCAGCGGCTTGTCAATCGTCCCTACAAGGGCGGCGACCCGCTTTCGCGCAAGCACGTCCAGGACGCGATCGCTTCGGCGGAGAAGGCGCTGGGCGCCCGCGGTCGCCTGCTGGTCCGGAAATCCGGCACCGAACCCATCGTCCGCGTCATGGCGCAGGCCGAGACCGAGGATCTGGTCCGGGAGGCCGTTGATGGCGTGGTGGCGGCTCTGGACGCCGCGTGACGAGTGCCGCTTTCGTCCGCCTGGAAACAGACAGATTGCTCCAGCTCTCACAAATGCCTATCTTGAGGATGGAGACATTACGGCATCATTGGCTTATGCCGCCCGCGCTGCTGGCAACAAGATAGCCTTCGCCGCCGAGTGATGCGGTGCCTGATCGATGCGCAACGGCCGCCCGCACTTGCTGACTGGCTGAAATCAAAAGGACATGACGCCGAGCATGTGTTCGAGCGACTTGGGACAAGTCGGTCCGATACCCTTATTGCTCGGATGTCATCGACCGTAAACTGCGTTGTCGTTTCGAAGGACGCCGATTTCTTTGATCTCCAAAAAGCCGGAAAACCACAAATCCTTTGGGTCAGGATCGGCAATTCGACAAACCGACATTTGATCGAATGCTTCGAGGCCGAATGGCCTCGCTTGCTGGCCGAACCGATGCACGACGAACCCGTGGTCGAAATCGACTGATCCTTCCTCTGGCCATCTCCGCCGCGCGAGTTCATATGGGCCGCAAGCCCGGTGACGGGCGGCCCGGCGGACCGCAGGCAAGGAGCATCCCCATGGCGGACGGCCTCGACCTCACCCCCAACCGCATCGTCGAGATCGCCGCGCCGCGCGGACGCCTCCGCATCGGGCAAAGTCTCCCGGTCACCTTCATCGCCGGCCCGTGCCAGCTGGAAAGTCGTGCGCATGCTCTCGAAATGTCAGCCCGGCTGCGTGAGATCGCTGACAGGTTGGGCTGCCACCTGATCTACAAGACCAGCTTCGACAAGGCGAACCGTTCGAGCATCAACACCGCCCGGGGCCTTGGCCTCTCCGGCTCGCTCGATATCTTCAATGAAATCCGCGAAACGTCCGGCCTGCCGGTCATCACCGATGTCCACCTGCCGGAACAATGCGCCGAGGTCGCGCAGGCCGTCGATGTGCTGCAGATACCGGCCTTCCTCTGCCGCCAGACAGACCTGCTTGTCGCGGCGGCCCACACGGGCAAGCCCATCAACGTCAAGAAGGGCCAGTTCCTCGCCCCGTGGGACATGAAGAACGTCGTGAACAAGCTGGTGCAGTCGGGTTGCCGCGACGTGCTGGTCACCGAGCGCGGCGTCTCCTTCGGCTACAATACGCTGATCTCCGACATGCGGGCCCTCCCGGAACTGGCCTTGACCGGCGCGCCGGTCGTATTCGACGCGACACACTCGGTGCAGCAGCCCGGCGGGCAGGGCGCGACCTCTGGCGGACAGCGCCAGTATGTGCCCGTGCTGGCCCGCGCGGCTGCCGCCGTGGGCATAGCGGCGGTCTTCATCGAGACCCATGAAGATCCCGACCGTGCGCCCTCCGATGGTCCCAACATGGTTCCCCTCGATCAGCTCGAAGGGCTGATGCGCCAGATCATGGCGATCGATGCGCTCTCAAAATCATTCGACGCCTGATCCGCTGTCTCTCACTGGCCCGGTCAGGGAAAGCCGCAGTTCCGGTGCGGCGGGAAGGGTCAGCGCCGCGCTCCGCGTTCCTCCCTCAAAAAACCTTATCCTCCCCCTCCAGCGCCGCTGGTAGTCTCCTCCCGTTGCGTCCTTCAGAAGGGCGATCCGGACCGACCGGCCGGGGGACGCGACGCGGATCACCGTCGATACGTGGTGGGGGTAACGACCCTGCAGGCGGCGGCGGGCGGCAGGTGTGTTGCGGAGAGGGATGAGAAGTCCCCGCGATCATTCCGGAAACGGAAGTCCCTGTAGCCGTAAAAGCATCCGCGCGGGGCGCGCCTTCGGGCCGCTCGCTACCTTGCCGGATCGACCGGCTAACCACGGACTGAAGACGCGCCCCGCGCCCTTCATCTCCACCCCATCCCTCCAGGCGCTCCCGCGCCATGGAGCGCGCACAGCATCGGCGAGACAGGCGGAGACGCAGGCCGCCAGGATGACAAGCCGCGAAATCTGGTCCATCTCCGCCGGATGAGCGAACCGGCCGAAATCACCATCGCCCGCCGCGTGCTGGCTCTTGAAATCAACGCGCTGAGCCAGCTCGGGGCGTCTCTCGATCTTGAGTTCGTCAAGGCCGTCGCGGCGATCCTGGCGGCGAAGGGCCGCGTCATCTGCGCGGGCGTCGGCAAGTCCGGCCATGTCGCCCGCAAGATCGCGGCGACGCTGGCTTCCACGGGAACGCAGGCCTATTTCGTCCATCCGACGGAGGCCAGCCATGGCGACCTCGGAATGATTTCGGCGGAGGATGTCGTCCTCGCCCTATCCAAGTCCGGCGAGACGTCCGAACTATCCGACGTCATCCATTACACCCGTCGCTTCGGCATTCCGCTGATTGCAATGACCGCGAAACGGGAAAGCGCACTGGGCGCCGCCGCCGACATCAGGCTGATCATTCCAGACGCTTCCGAAGCGTGCGCCGAGACCAACGCCCCAACAACCTCGACCACGCTGATGATGGCGCTGGGCGATGCGCTCGCCGTGGCTCTGCTTGAGCGGCGAGGCTTCAGCGCCGACAGGTTCAAGCTTTTCCATCCCGGCGGCAAGCTTGGCGCGATGCTGCGCACCGCCTCCGACGTGATGCATGCCGGCGATCACCTGCCCCTGATTCCTCTGGGGTCGCCCTTTCGCGACGGCGTGAGGCGTATCTCGGAGAAGGGCTTCGGCGTCGTCGGCGTCGTCGATATGGCCGGCGGGCTCCAGGGCATTGTGACGGACGGCGACCTCCGCCGCTTCATCGCTTCGGGCGGAACGGCGACCCATATCGAGGATGTGATGACGCGGTCCCCGTGGACGGTCGGCCCCGAGACGCTCGCGGCGGCAGTTCTCAAGACCATGAACGACCGGAAGATCACGCAGATCTTCGTGGTCGCCGACAGCCGGCCTGTCGGTCTCGTCCACCTGCATGACCTGCTCAAGGCGGGCGTTGCATGACGGCCGCCAGGAAATCCCTCATCGTCATTCCGGCGCGGTGGCGATCGACCCGGTTCCCGGGAAAGCCGCTGCATTCGATCAACGGCGTCTCGATGCTGGCCCGCACCGCCGAAGTCGCCCGCCGCGCCGGCGCCGCGAATGGCGCGCGGGTTGTCGTGGCGACCGACGATGACCGCATCATGGCTCACGCCGCCGAGATCGGGGTCGATGCGGTCTTGACCGATCCTGCCCTGCCGTCCGGAACGGACCGGGCGCTTGCCGCCGCCAACTTCGTTGCGCCGGACGCCGATTTCATCGTCAATCTTCAGGGTGACGCACCGTTTACGCCGGCATCGCACCTTTCTGCGCTCATTGGCTTTGCGGGGCGTGCCGATGTCGTGACGCCTGTGGTCCAGCTCAGCTGGAACGCGCTCGACGCGCTTCGCGCCCGCAAGCTTGTCACGCCATTTTCGGGAACCACCTGCATTCGCGGCGACGACGGCCGCGCCATCTGGTTCTCGAAGACCATCCTGCCGGCCATTCGCGACGAAGCCCGGCGCCGCACCTTGGGCGAGGCCTCTCCCGTCCTCCAGCACATCGGTCTTTACGGCTATTCGCGTGACGCCCTGGAGAAAATCTCCGCCCTGACGGTCTCCAGGTACGAAGAGATCGAAGGTCTCGAACAGCTCCGCTTTCTGGAGAACGGCCTCAGCGTGCATGCGGTGGAGGTGACGGCGCCTGACCTCGGGATTTCCGGAATCGACACGCCGGAGGACGCGCGTCTTGCCGAGGACCTCATCGCGCGACATGGCGATCCGCACACGGCGGCGTACTAGCCGATGGCCGCCAGGCTCTACATCGTCAGGCACGGGAACACCTTCGAGAAGGGCGACGTGGTGCGTCGCGTCGGAGGCCGCAGCGACATTTCGCTGTCTTTATCAGGGCGGTCCCAGATTCAAGCGCTCGCCGGCCATTTTGCAGGTCAGGGCATGGCCTTCGCGACAATCCGCTCCGGTCCCCTGCGCAGAACCCGCGAGACGGCAGAGATCATCCGCACCCTCCAGTCTGCGCCGCCTGAAACCGCCATTGATCTTTTCCTGCGCGAGATCGACTACGGCCCGGACGAGGGCAAGTCCGAGATAGAAGTCGTCGCCCGCCTCGGTCAGGCCGCCCTCGATGCGTGGGAGCAAGCCTCCATCGTTCCGCCCGGCTGGCGCGTCGATCCGCAGGCCATCATCGGCAACTGGCAAGAGCTATTCGCCCGGATGCGCGCCGTCACAGGCAATCATCTGATCGTCACTTCCAATGGCGTCGCCCGTTTCGCGCTGGCCGCCGCTGGCAACGGTCGTCCCGATCGAAAGCTCGCCACGGGCGCCTATGGAGTGATCGAACTCGACGGCGCCACCGTCACAGTGCTATCCTGGAATGCCCGCCCATAAAAATAAGTCGCGCACGCCCAGCGGCTTGGACGTTACACATTATGGCGCAAGGTGATTTGCCCCTTCGCTGAGGTTTCTGCATGGCTCGACCCTCGTGTTGGCGCTCGGGGCTCGCTCATGAACTTCATCGACCTTCAGGCGCAGCGCACCCGCATCTCCAGCGAGATCGACGCCGCCATCGCCCGCGTCCTGTCGACCTGCAGCTTCATCATGGGACCCGAAGTCACCGGCTTTGAAAAATCCCTGGCCGCCTTCGCCGGGTCGAACCACGCGCTCTCCTGCGCCAACGGGACGGACGCCCTGGTGCTGCCGCTGATGGCCTGGGGCGTCGGCGAGGGTGACGCGGTGTTCTGTCCGTCCTTCTCCTTCGTCGCGACCGCTGAAGTCGTGCCGCTGGTCGGCGCCAGCCCGGTATTCGTCGATGTTCTGCCCGACACCTACAACATGGACCCCGCAAGCCTGGAGGCCGCCATCGAGGCCGTCATATGGGCCGGCGAACTCACTCCCAAAGTCATCATCGCCGTCGATCTTTTCGGCCAGCCGGCGGATTATCCGGCGATCTCCGCGATCGCACGCAAGCATGGTCTGAAGCTGATCGCCGACCAGGCCCAGGGGTTTGGCTGCACTCTCAACGGCCGCCAGCCTCTGGAATGGGTGGATGCGGCGACCGCCTCTTTCTTCCCGGCCAAGCCGCTGGGCTGCTATGGCGATGGTGGAGCGGTTCTTACCAATGACGCCATGCTGGCAGATCTTGTCGATTCCCTTCGCATACATGGCAAGGCCAGCGCCGAAGACATGACGCGGCACAATTACGAGGACGATCCGCGCTATCTCAACATGCGCGTCGGCATCAACTCACGCCTCGATGCGATCCAGGCGGCCATCCTCTCCGAAAAGCTCAAAATCTATCCGGACGAACTCGAAATGCGGGACGCGGTTGCGATGCGCTACTCGGAAGTGCTCGAAGCCCATGTGAGGTCGGTTCCCACCGTAATAGCGGGCGGTCGGTCGAACTGGGCGCAGTACACGATCGAGCACGACGCCCGGGACGCGCTGGCGGCGCATCTCAAGCGGGCAGGCGTTCCGACCGCGATCTACTACCCGATCCCCATCCACATGCAGTCGGTCTATTCGAGCTATCCAAGGGCCCCCGCCGGACTGCCGGTCACGGAACAAATCCGTTCCCGGGTCCTGTCATTGCCGATGCATCCCTATTTGACGCTGGCCGACCAGAACCAGGTCATCGAGGCGATCCGCGCCTTCAACGGCTAGATCAATCTGTCAGGAACGCGGCGTGATCGGCTTGGGTCCGGTCGAGCGAATTCTTATGGAGCGTATCTCTATATCGCGGCGTTTCCCCGACGAGACCGGCCGTATGCCGACGAAGTCATAGCCCTCCGAATCGCCTCGCTCGGCGACTGTGTGTGTAAAGCTGTAGGCCGCGAAATCCGTCGTCAGCTCAAACGATTTCCAGCCACTTTCAGACCCGGCGCGGGCCATATAGTTGGCTTCGAACTGGCTGGCAGGAAATGCGCCGCCGCCCCGGGCCTCGATCGTGACCTGCACGGGCCGCGATTCAAACGCGTATTCCAGGTCCTCGGCCAGAACGATGTGCGGACCCGAGCGGGGATCCTCGTAAACCTGGTCGGCGGTGCGGCTGATAAGAAGCACGGGCTCGGGCGGCACAATCGAGATGGCGCCCATTTCACCCGGAACGAACCGGTGCAGCTCCTCGCCCCGGACGGTCACATCCTCCGCATTGCGCCCACCGGCGCTGGCGGGGCCGTTCGGCGGTCGATAGGCGAACGGATCGAGGGCCAGCAGGACAAATGCCGCCGCGAGCAGCATGGCGAGAGGAAAAAACAAACGATCAGACATTCGCGCCCTTGGACCCCGTGACCGGAATTGATCCTATCCGCCGCGCCGTCATCGCGAAAGCAGTGTCTCCAATTGCGTCGTCATGCCTTCTCGCACGGGTTGGCGAGCCTACATCCAGGGGAATGTCTGGGGCAAAGCAGGGTAATCTTCATGGCCGGAATCATGATCGAGCGCTCGGACGGTCCGGCTGGCGGACGCTATTCAAGCCGCCATGACGGACGGGAATCCGAAATGACCTACACGCGGACATGTCGCGACAAGCAGGAACTTATGGTCATCGACCACACGCTGGTTCCAGAAGAGCTGGCGGGCCGCGGCGTTGGCCTCGCCCTCATGCGGCGAGCCGTAGAGGACGCCCGCGCAGAGGGTCTCAAGATTCTGCCGGTGTGCTCTTTCGCGCGCGTCATGCTGGCCCGCCACGATGATCTGCGGGATGTGATCGCGGACGGGAGCGTCTGACATGGAAATACCAAAGGTCATGGCCAGCATTGTGCGGGAAGACAACTCCACCGGCGGCCGGTATGTCGCGCGCGTCGAGAACAAGCCTGAAGCAATCATGACATTTTCGAAGGCAGGCGAGCGTATCCTCATCATCGATCATACGGAAGTTCCCGGCGAACTTGGCGGGACGGGCGTCGGCAAGGCCCTGGTGGAATTCATGGTGATGGATGTCCGCGCCAAGGGTCTGAAAGTCATCCCGTTGTGCCCGTTCACGCGGGCGACGCTGGAAAAACACAAGGACTGGCAGGATGTGCTAAAGGACCCGTTCTGATTTCGCAACAACCTGTCGGACGCATGACTGACAAGCCATTCTGGAAAACCAAGGGCCTCTCCGAAATGACCGGCGAGGAATGGGAATCCCTTTGCGATGGCTGCGCCAAGTGCTGTCTTGTCAAGCTTGAGGATGAGGACACCGCCGCTGTCATCTACACCGGACTGCACTGCAAGCTGCTCAACGCCGCCACCTGTCTCTGCTCGGATTACCCCAACCGGAAGACCTATGTGCCGGACTGCATCAAGCTGACGCCCGACAGCATTCGCGGTTACGACTGGCTGCCCTTCACCTGCGCCTACCGGCTGATCGACGAGCGCAAAGACCTGCCAGACTGGCACCATCTCGTCTGCGGCGACCGCGAGGAAGTCCATCGTCGCGGCGTTTCAGCCAAGGGCAAAACCGTGAGCGAGGTAGACGTCGCCGAAGACGACGCCATCGAGCACATCGCCGATTGGGCCAACCGTCATCCGGACGAGTATCCGAGGAAAAGCCGGAAAAGGCGCTGAGGCCCGGCCGGCTTACTTGACGACGGGAAACCCGCGGTCGCGCATCAGCGCGTCGGTTGTTGCGTCTCGTCCCCTGAAGGCGCGGTAGGCTTCGGCCGGATCGACGGCGTTGCGGACAGCGAACAGATTGTCGACGAGCTTCTTTGACATCGCTTGGTCGTAAAATCCTCCCGGCGCCGACGCGAACGCCTCCGCCGCATCGGACGTCAGGACTTCGGCCCAGAGATAGCCGTAATAGCCCGCAGCGTAGCCCTCGCTGGAAAAGACATGTCCGAACTGCGTCGAACGGTGACGCATCGGTATCGTGTCCGGCATGCCGAGCTTCGCGAGTTCCTGCTTTTCAAACGCTTTGGGATCTATCCCGGCGGGATCGATCGAATGATACTTCATGTCCATGATGGCCGAGCCGAGGAACTCGACCGTCTGGAAGCCCTGGTTGAAAGTCGCAGCGTTGCGAATTTTCTGGACCAGCGCCTTGGGCATTGCCTCGCCCGTCTTGTAGTGAATCAGGTAGCCGTCAACGACCTTGTCCGTCAGCAGCCAGCGTTCGAGAAGCTGCGAATGAAACTCCGTGTAGTCGCGCACGCCGCCATTCAGGGTGGGATATTCGACGTTCGACGAGAAAAAATGCAGGGCGTGGCCGAACTCGTGGAAGAACGTGTCGGCGTCGTCGAAGGAGATCAGCAGGGGTTCGCCGGGCGCCGGCTTCACGAAGTTCGAGTTGTTCGACCCCAAGACCGTCTGCGGTCCGTCGAAGGTCGAGTGCGAGCGATAGGTCGTCGCCCATGCGCCTGATCGCTTGCCAGCGCGGGCATAGGGATCGAGATACCAGAGGCCGACATGCCTTCCGCTGTTTCTGTCCGTCACCTCCCAGACCTTTACATCGGGGTGGAACACAGGAACGGCGCCCGCCGCCACGGGCGCAAAGCTGAAGCCGAACAGTTCGCCCGCCACAGCGAACATGCCCTCGCGGAGCCTGTCCAGTTGCAGGTATTGCTTCACCTCGTCGCTGTCGAGATCGTACTTCGCGCGTCTCACCTTCTCGGCATAGTAGCGATAATCCCAGGCCGCGATTGTGATCTTGTCCCCGGCCTTGTCGGCCACCTCCTGCATGTCCGCGACCTCCTCGCCGACGCGGGCGATGGCGGCCCGCCAGACGGCCAGCATCAGGTCTTCGGCAGCGGCAGGGGAGGGCGCCATGTTGTTCTGCAGCTGCCAGTCCGCGTAGGTCGCATAGCCAAGCAGCTTCACCCGCTCATGCCTGAGCTGCAGGATTTTGGCGATCACGGCGTTGTTGTCGGTCGCGCCGCCATTGTCACCGCGGCTGTAGAAGGTTCGCCAGACGGTCTCGCGCAAGCCCCTGTCGGTCGCATAGGTCAGGAACGGATCGACCGAAGATCGCGTGTTGGTGATGGCAATTTCCTCAGTCCTGCCGCGTGTCTCCGCTTCCGTCTTGGCTGAGGCCACGAACGAGGCTGGCAATCCTCCCGCCTTCACTGCCGTCACGTAGGTCACATAGCCTTCCTCGTCCGCCAGGAGATTGTTGGAGAACGTCGTCTGAAGCTGGGCGAGTTCTTGGTTGATCGCGGCATGCCGGTCGCGGGCCGCTCCAGTCAGTTCGGCGCCGTTGAGCTGGAAGCGATCATGGACGAGGTCCAGCAGCCGCGTCTGGCGCTGGGTCAGCTGCAGCTGGCCCCGCCGGTCATGCAGCTGCTTGATGCGCGCAAAAAGCTGAGCGTTCTGAACGATCCTGGAGGAGTATTCCGCCAGCCTTGGCGCCATGTCGGCCTGGATCGCCCGGAAGTCAGGGGTCGAAAGATTGGCGCTCCAGAGACCGTAATACGTCATCGCCCGGTTGAGGGGCTCCCCCGCTCTTTCCATGGCCTCGATCGTGTTGGCGAAGGTCGGCGCCGCCTGGTTGCGAGCGATGGCGTCGATCTCGGAAAGATGCGCCGCCATTCCGGCCTCCAGCGCCGGTCTGAGGTGCGCAAGCTCCATCCGGTCGAAAGCCGGCACGCCTCCATGCGGTCCTGTCCATTCCGCCAGCAAGGGGTTCGCCGGGAGCGCCGCCCCCGCCGCCTGATCGGGACGCGCTTCAGGGCCGGCCGGGGCTTGCGTTGTTGAGCAGGACGCGAAGAGCGCCGCAGCAACGGAAACGGTGGCGAGCAGAATTAATCGGTGCATTTTGGCCTCTGGGAGTAAGGGAAGTCTTGCGACCCTACCCCGGCCAGCCGGCCACTCAACGCCAAAGACGCAGCTTGCAGACGGCCCGTATCAATCCGCGATCGACGCTTCGGCCGCGTAGTGGGGGCGCGCTGCCGCCTGCAATCGGTGTTCGAGGGCCTGAGCGAGGCCGTTGAGGGCTGCGCTTTCAGGTGAATAGCCGTCGAACAGGTTGAGCGGCGACAGCGGCGCGGCGTCCGATGTCGCCGAGAGGAGAGGGTGTCCTCCACCGATGTCGAGAAGATGAGCCTCTCCGGTCGTGGGGCGCGGGGCCAGCACCGACGCCCGCAAGCTGGCGAAGGCGCGGCTCAGCCAACGGTTCCTGCCAGCGGGCCCCGTGCCGCTGTCCGTTGCGTAAATCAGGACCTGGTCGAAACCGGCGTCGGCCGCCATCGTGCGCGCCGCCAGAACGCAAGACGCCCCGCCATCAGTCTCCGGCGCTGCGATGCCGAGCAGCCCGTGGGATTGAAGCGGCGCGATGTCCTCGATGAGCCCACCCAGCCGGACCTGCATCGCGGTCCAGATGGCGCTTTCGCGCGAACGGATTGCAGCGAAGCCTCTGGGGCCGATCCGCGCAAACGCGATCCGCAGGGGGAAGGTAAGCTCGGGGGCCGCAGCGGCTCGGGGCGCGACCAACGCCGCGCCCGCGAGGCCGAACGCAAACATGCGGCGCGAGACACCCGGCAGGACTGAACGCATGCCGGCAGATTCGGCCTGCAGGGTTACTCACTTCTTAACGGAATGCGTTCACCGATCGTTCGAGTTCTGCAAGGATGAGCGACATGCAGCCAGCGATTCGAATTCTCGGCGTCGATCCCGGTCTTCGTCACACCGGCTGGGGCGTCATCGAGATGCTGGGCGGCCGGCTCTCCTGGCTTGCCCATGGGGTCATTGAGCCCGATCCGCGCGCCGGCATGGCCGAGCGCCTGGCGCTGCTTGCCACCGGCCTGCGCACCGTCATCGTCGATCACGGGCCACACGAATCCGCAGTTGAGGAGACCTTCGTCAACATGAATCCGAGATCGACCCTCCTGCTGGGTCAGGCGCGAGGCGTGGCGCTGGCGACGCTCGCCGCCGCCGGCCTCCCCGTCGTCGAGTTCGCCGCCCGCAAGGTGAAGCAGTCCATCGTCGGGACCGGAGCGGCCGACAAGAGCCAGGTCGCCTTCATGGTGCGGCACCTCTTGCCCCTGGCTGGAGAGGTTTCTGCCGACGCGGCGGACGCGCTGGCGGTCGCCATTTGCGGCGCTCATCACCGGCCGGTCGCCGCCCTGAAGGTGAAAGCGTGAGGCTGCGGGCATGATCGGCCGCCTCAGGGGCGTGATCGCCGCGCTGGGAGAGGGCCAGGTCCTGATTGATGTCGGCGGCGTTGGCTATCTCGTTCAAGCCGGTTCGCGGACACTGCAACGTTTCGCCGTCGGTGAAGCAGCGGAACTTTTCATTGAAACCCAGATGTCCGAGACGGCCATCCGCCTTTATGCCTTCCTGGCCGGCGAGGAGCGCGCCTGGTTCGCTCGTCTGCAGGATGCCCCAGGGGTCGGGGCGAAGGTCGCACTCGCGATCCTGGACGTGCTGCCACCCGCCCCTTTGATGGATGCGATCGCGCTCGCCGATGTCGCGGCGATCACGCGCGCCCATGGAGTCGGCAAGAAACTCGCGGAACGCATCGTCACGGAATTTAGAGGCAAGGCGCCGCCTATGGGTCTCTTCGCGTCCAATCTCGCTATCTCACCGAGCGGTGCGGCCGACGTCGCATCGCCAGCGTCCGGTATTCGCGCCGCCGCCGTATCGGCTCTGGTGAACCTGGGTTACGGTCACGCGGATGCAGCCCGCGCAGTTGCGGATTCGGTGCGCAGGCTGGGGGAGGGGGCTGGGGAGCCGGACCTTATCCGTGCAGCCTTGAAGACGATTGCTCCAGCCGTGTAGGGATTGGAAATAGAGCTGATGCGATCGACCTGTATCAGGTCGATCGCTGAATCAGTCTCTACACCTACGAATCTAGGCTCTGTGGACAATTACCGCAAGGCGATGATGGTGGCGGCGATGTTCCAGGTTGCTGCATAGCTTGAATCTGTCTTGTCGTATCGCGTGTTCACGCCTCTGAACTCCTTGATTTTGCTGAAGTAGTTTTCGATCAGATGACGCCATCGGT
>Ga0163147_10003037_pt1 | contig 22943 bp, 40 predicted proteins | sample OliLakLV19MP6G1_FD_148597 | JGI IMG/M metagenome (GOLD analysis project Ga0163147, IMG submission 148597) | Freshwater microbial mat bacterial communities from Lake Vanda, McMurdo Dry Valleys, Antarctica- Oligotrophic Lake LV.19.MP6.G1 | ecosystem: Environmental > Aquatic > Freshwater > Lake >...
GATCCGTACCGTCGCTGATAACGTCTGCGCGATATCCCGCATCTCATCGCCATTCAGACGATTTTCCGTATATAGCCTGGATCCGATCTTCTCCAGCCGATCCAAATCCACCTTACTGATCAAACAATAAATTCCCATAATCTGATCCTTTCAGGTAATACAGAGCAATGGTTTAAACTTACGGGTAACATTATTTATGAAATAGCTCTCGTTTTTACGATACGAAGAAATTCTTCATGATCAGAATATTCTATCTCGTCTCCATCGAGAAACCATTTTTTAATACCATTATCAAACTCAATAGCTGGTCCATCTTCTCTATGAAGCTCACCATTCCGATACCATATTTTAGTGCCATTATACATTTCAACGGCCGGGCCATCTTCTCTATGAAGTTCACCATCAAGATACCATGCGTTAGCTGGAGAAGATCGGATCCAGGATTTATGGGCCAGTCGAGTAAGTTTTTTATTTTTGCAATATTCAGACATCATACCATCTTCTCCAGCCGATCCAAATCCACCTTACTGATCAAACAATAAATTCCATAATCTGATCCTTTCAGGTAATAGTTTTAAACTTAATGCAGAAATGACGATTATATTCTTTAATTTCGTCGTCCCATTTATTATACTCTACTTCACAATCATGGCAGTATTCATAAGTGTTATCATGCCCGCACTCACACACGTACCCCTGATTGTACGGGAGTAGGCATTTCTTGCATGTCCGGATTCTACACCAAGTATGGGCCAGTCGAGTAAGTTTTTTATTTATGTCTGCCTGAGAAATCTTGGGCATCAATCTAACTCCATTTAGCCATTTAGTGGCTCAGTGGCTTAGTGGCTCAGTATCCGAAACCACCTTCATCCCGGTCAGCGCAGGTATCACATTGATACCCTGCACGCCTGTCTGCGGATGTCAAACGGCTCGGAGCCTTACAGGTAGGACAGGGAAGATTTCTGGGATTGGATGGTGTGGCGGCTCGGAGTGCCGAATTACCTCCCGGATCCGCAAAACCTACACCGTCAATCAAAAACTCATCGTCATGTTCGTTATTCATCACAATATCCTTTCTTGGCAGGCCGCCCCGGCGCGGCCTCAGGTTCTCAATACCTGATAGTTCCGTCGATTACCTGGGAACAGAAATTACGGATATGCTTCGCGACTTCCTTTGGAGATAATGGCGTCGACGCTGTTAGCGATCTGATGGTTTTATGATCAGCCTTATCGTGAATCCAATGGGCTCCTCCGTATTCATCATATTCGTAATGACCGTCGTCACTCGGAGTAACCGGAACGTTATCCCCGATAAAAAGAAGCTCAGTTTCAGTTTCGTTCAGACCAAAGACTTTTTCAGTAGCTTCGGCCGTGTACTTAAATACACTGCCATCATCAACAATTACCGCTGTATCGAGTGCTGGAAAAGAAAAACCTCCCCCGTCTTTCAGCTGGACCGTAACTAGACAAAGGCCAGCGCCGCGAAACTCAGGAATGGTTGTGGCCCATCCTAATGCACAGGCAGTCGTGCCGCACGAAAGATCAAGTTTGCCGTTGAAACCAAAACCCACCCAACTATTGAATGTGAAATTCTTATGAGGAAGCTCATCCAAGAATCCTGCTAACTTTAGAAGTCGGTCAATATTGATACGCTGCTTCATTGTTCAATCCTCTGCTTCAAAGGTCAGACCCGTGCTATCTTACCCGATACGGTTCCGGTGTTGATTTCCTCAACTTTCCTCGCAACCGTTCGGATCATATTAGCAGCACCGTCATTCTGATGATCAGTTTCAATCAATGCTTCATTCTTTATAACCTCCCACCCGTGGAACACCAGGAAGCACGAGAATATCACTCAAGACAACGGATGAACGATTGTGCACTTAACAACATAATAAAAATTATTAATTCCAAGCATCTCGAAAAGCTTAAAAGATTCCTCGTAAGTTCCGTGAAAATCCAAAGATATCCTGTGATTAGACAGCCACGCTTTAATATCACCGTCACAATATTTTGACATCACGTTCAGTAGCTCAGTATCATCATGATTATCAAAATTGATATAACCGGCAATCTCTCCATTACCAAATAACTTAATAAGCTGCTTCCGATTCATTTCGCGGCAAACAGTATCGGCTTCTTCCTTATTAAGGAAGATAGAATGCGCATGTCCTCCATCATGAGCCATATGATAATTATCATCATATTCAAAATCACGATACATCAAGATAAACGCTTCTGTAGTCATTCAGACCTTACCTTGAGTTTGAAGAGTATTGAATTGTTCCGTAGTTAACGAAACAGATAGCTTGCTCACTCGAATCTCATCCCGGCGAGAACCAACCATCCAATCGGCAATCGGAAGGTTCTCAAGCCACTTCTCAACCGTTGGGATGAATCCCAGATCCTCCAGAACATGATCCTCTCCGATATCCCTGACCGAAACCTTCTTTCCATCACTGTTGGTAATGGTGCATCCAAATACCTTTTCCAGAATAAAGATTCCGAATGAACTATGCAGAATGGCCCGGTGACGCATATCCGGGATAGAAGCCTTGCTGGAGTCAAAGAAATTATGAATCTCCATATAATCCTCAGGCACGCCAGCATGCTTGCGTGCAGAGTTTTTGGCATGACAATAAGGCTTCATTATTTTGACCCCTTCATAATTAGATAATTTCTATGGTTTATCGGTAACGAGCGCCCAATCTGGATCCGGAAGCAATATAATGAAAGTCTCTCCATACTGGCCCATTCCCAAACACGAGATTCTGGGGGGGGAGGGGGCGTACGGCCGGGGAGTCCGGTAGTGGGTGCTTTCGTCCTGGGGAAGCCAAACCGCAACGATCTTGTAACTGTTTCCTCGGATATTAGTTATATGCATTCCCAATAAAGAATTCGAGAAGGTGTGCTGGCTCATGTTTAAACTTTCCTCCAGGATAATAAAATTTCAAATCTACATCATCTTGATGACTCATAGTCGTCTCGACTATCAATTGTTTATCCGTAAACAAGATAATGTCGACGTTTCTTCCCGCTAACCATTTCCTCAATAATCCTGTCAATCTCGTTCGAGTTCGCCCGGATGAACTTATGTTTGGTCATACCAGACATGCACATCCACTGATATAGCCCCTCATCATTATCAACCCATTGGCAACGTTCTGTATGATTCATTAATCTATCCTATAATTTGTTATCGGGACGATTGGTTATTACTCGTCCAACTTCCCGCGCCACTCTAAAACACGACGGTCCTCGTCAGTCAGGATCCGATCGCCCTCCAAGCTGCCGAGGATAATGCCATAGTCCCGATATGCCTCGATCGCTACGTCTCGGTCCACGACCGGCGACGTGTTATTGAACCATTCGATATAGTCCCATTTTTTGCCTACTCGCACAGGCACATCTATTCGCACAGGCACATCATCAGGCTCGTACGCGTACGCGCAGTCCTCGCCAGCATTAGACGTGATCACATACCACTGATCAGCGAGCAGCGCCGCGCACGCTGTTTGGCCACAATCGCCGAACGCGAGGTTCAGGGCCTCCACCGCCATCTCCGCCGTTTGTTTTCGCATATTGATTACCTCTAATATAAATGAATGTTTGAATTTGAAACGGTTGTGCCCAGGGAGGGACTTGAACCCTCATTCTCTTTCGAGCTACGGATTTTCTTACCTATACTTAGTTTCCTAAGCGCGATGAATAACTTATTCATTCATCGTTTGTAGGTCTGGACTATGCCTTGACCATATCGGAACGTTTACATTAGAGAATCGTTCGGATTTAGGTCTCGCCCGTCTAGTCTCTACACCTTATTTAATCTTTCGATTAAATCTTGGCTCGGCGTTGCCGTATCATGGAAAATTCCATGGGTTAGGGTTTCACCGAATTTGAGCGATTCTACATTGCAGGTTTCCCTGCACGCACTCCATTTCCAAAGTCCGCCGCGTCTGCCTATTCCGCCACCTGGGCCAGTTCAGAATCATTAGCACGCTATTACTTAAATATTCATAACCTCCTATCAATCCCTATACCGTAGTTCTGAACGATTAGCCCAGTCAATTGTGAGTGACGGGCTAATCGCTCTGATTTAGATTATCGTGAAAAAGCCTGGAGCTTGGCTCCGGTCTCAGGACAAAGCGCCGATCGATCCGGCAGAATGCAAACCGAACCTTTCACCCATCCACTCCGATCCTCGATCTTCAGCACAGGATAGGAATCAAGGGACCTGCAACCCTCGCCATGATCATCGTTTGCACCGACCTCCCAATATACATCTTGCCCGTAGAAAAGAATCTCCGCTCGCATTTCCTTTTCCAGAGCTTGCCGCTCCATACTGGCCTTCAGAGCTTCCTGAATAGCCTGGACTTCGGTACAGTCTGGCGATATCACGGCACGATAATAATCAGTAATTGACCACTCATGACTCATGCTAAATACCTGCGGTGCCGTATATCCGCCACGGTAATCGCATCCTCCGTGAATCTGAAGAATACAATACTGCTCTGAATCCATTTTAAATACTGAAAACTGAATTCCTTGTGATAGAAAATTATCGCAGTTATAAGTATTTTCGATGTAAATCTCACGGCCTGGATCAGCACCGCGCTTCTTTGCAATCCACGCGGGAAAACTCTGGATCAACTCGGCATCCCGATTCTCCGGGAGGGCGCGAAACTTACGGAATTGCCGCGTCAGCGAGCGATCATAATCAAGCTTCTGAGAAAGAAAATGAAACAAATCAATCGTCACGTACGGTTCGAGCATTACCTTTCCGGCGTTCTTTCCAATGGTACAGTCGTACGTATCGAAAGATACCGTGGCACATGGCTTCTGCCAGAACGGAACTGAAAGATTCCGCTGCCATGAACGCCCGTACGCTCCTCCAGAGTCAAGAATGCTGGCTCCGGTATCCTCCCGCATCATATGCGCCAGAACTCGCTGCGTTCGATTGAAATTCGCCGGAAATGCAGGCTTGGAGACATTCTTTGCCGCTTCCGTAGCGCTATCCTGGGCGAACCTGTCCGCGACAATCGTCAGAATATGTCCGATATTCATTTATCGTATCCTTTGTTTTTTATAAATATACAGAATATGTTAAATAGAATATGTCCGATATTCATGACAGGGATCCAATGGTATCACGGGTCGATCTGACCGTCAATGTAATTAGAATCCGGTCTAGAGAATAATAGCCTGACATTTAGAGACGCATATTTTTACATTTAATCAGCAGTCATGACAACTACCGCTCAAGTTATTATAGAGAATAATACTTTCTCTCCCGGAATCAGCTCCGACGGTACCACCACAACCAATTATCTTTATATTGGTCTGATTAACTGTGCCGCAGATTCAATCATTCGCGATAACTTTATCTCAGGAATTCAGAATAATAACCTTTTTAATATGGTGGAGCTGTCAAACGGAGACGGAACGACTCTTTTACAACATATCATCACGAACAATAGATTCTTCAGATATACCAGTCAAGTAAATTCTTACATTACCTTCGGCACGACTACCGATAAATGTTTCGTTACGGATAATTCATTCGATCAATTTACCTGCAACGGTAGCTCTGATTTGGATCTAGTGAAAGGAATTAGTATCGATAGTATATATGAACGAAATAAGAATCAAACTAAATATTTTTATATTCCGGTAAGGAATGAAGAGCCATCTGTTCCATCGAGTGGATTAGGAAACGTTACGACGCTCGATACTTCGTACGGATATACTATCATCTCTACTAATGAAATAAATACTTATTTCGTAAATAAACCAGAATCGGTTAGGTTTGGATATCAAAAAACTTTTTCCTTGGAAAGGTTCTTACCACAAGGAATAAATATTGTTGAAGCTAAATTAGGGATGAATATAATCAATGCCACGATCAGCGGTACCTTTATAGGTGGTGGAGGTGGCGGACAAATCAATATAGCTTTTGGCGGATATACCGGCGAAGCATTTATGGATGCAAGAGTTACCTACGGTATTCTGCCACCATTTTTTCAAGCCTCAGCTATTACGGTGACTCCGGGAAACGTAGCCTCGCTCATCGCCACGACTTCATACATGACATTCACTCCTACGACTCCACAAAAACAATATTTCAAAGTTGGTTCTGGATACCAATTATCAGTATGGATAAACGCGGATGTCACGCACAACGCCGGAACCGCGTGGACATATGTGTTTTCACCGTTAAAACTTACGTGCCGATGGTAAAGTTTACGGGCCTCGCGCTGCTGCTACATGTTCGACACTATCCTCATGGATGTCCTGGGCAACATAACGTGCATGTATTCGTGCACCAATCGCAAAGGGAATACGACCTGTGGGTAATGTCACATTCGTGACACTCGAAGCAACCACAGCTTGCCTTCTTGCAATTCTCGCAACATGTGCACTCGTCCGAGCAATTCTCGCACTCGCCACAACAATCGCAGGTGTGCGCCGTGTTCCCGCACCGCTCGCAGCAATCGCAATCTTCCGCGATGCTATCGCAGGCGGCGCAGCAATCGCAATCTTCCGCGATGCTATCGCAGGCGGCGCAGCAATCGCAATCGTACCGAATCTCTTGGGAGCAACGTTCGCAGGCTTCTAGGGTAGACGGATCAGGCATTCAGACGCCATCCTTTCGTGGGTTATCGCTCTGCGCTAGATAGCCCGGTCTAGCTTATTACGAATCTTCTCAATCATCTTCAATTCAGCTGCCCTGATTTCATCGCTTTCCTGCCAAACCGGAACGTTATCCTCGTGACAACTGAGGGCCGCCCCGAGGCAACTGATCTCTGATCGCGTCAAAGTTAGCTCCACGCTATCGCTGGCGTCGCTGAGACATTCGGTTCCGGCCTCCTCCTGAGAGCTTTGGTCCAAAAGCTCGCGAGATTCATTCCGCGTGCCTCCACGGGGCTCCGTCACATGATCGAAAACCTGCCGCTTATGACGAAGGGTCATGGGCAAAACATACGCATTTCTATTTTTCATTCATCACCTCAGGTTTATCCTGTGTGTCTTGTTATTATTGATTCTGGCCTTCTCTCGAACACAGTAATCACAACATTCATCCGCCAGATATGAAAAACGGTGCTTCTCACACCAGGCAGATTCGTGCCGATCTCTATGATAATTGTATAATAGTGACTTCATCCCCTCAATTCCTGCTTTGGTTCATCAGAACTGTTTCCCGCAGAGTGCGCAGAAGTTGTCTCGATTATTCTCGCAAACCGAAAAGCCTTCGCAAGATGCTACGGCGAGATTCCACATTGACTCCGAAATGTGATCGTCCCTCCAACACACCGCAATAATAACGTTACAGTCACTACACAGGACGCCTAACGTCTGATCGCAGACTTCAGGCTTAGTATGAATATGAGGACAATCCATTTATTGTTTACTTCTTTCCTCGTGGAACTGTTGATTCCATATCACGGTTGATGTTTTTCCCAAGCTTCCAAGGATCTTTCAGAACCTTCAATGTAAACCTGGCATCCTCAGGATTGGGAAATTCCAGGGCAATTCAGTGATGTATGTTTGGTTAATTTCTTCACTAGTGCATCGAGATAACATTTCCTCACGTACATCCCGAGCCCAAGAAATAAGGGTATCGAGGTCCCAATTATCCATCGTCTCTACAATAGCCAGGATTTTTTCTTTATCCGTCATAAATCACCCCAACTAAACTGGCACAGGGCTGATATCTCTGGCACAGGGCTGATATCTCAGGCTGCTTTCAATCCCATGCCCAGAACGAATACCGACGCCACCACGATAATACCATAACTAACCGGATACTGCCCGGCCATGAATGCTGTATTGGTTAGGAATGGAAAGAACCGCGGCAAACAAAAAACCGCACCCATGACTGCACACGCCAGAACAATCAACTTTCCCATGTTAGCCCTCCTGTAATTAGACCGAATCTATCGGCCCGTAAAACCATACTCCAGGCTGCTGCGCATTCCAACGACATAGAATCGCAGAACTTGCGATAAAGAATACAATTTCTACATTCCAGAATTCTGGGATCGTCGGAGATACGATGCGGATCTTTTGGATCCTGACAAAGTAATATCCAATTCATTCCACGCTGAACCAGATTCACAGCGCCGAAACGTGCTCGGCTTTGAATACGGTTCCTCGGTATGAGGGAAACGGAGGCTTCTCAGACTCTGCCTTTCTCGAATCCAAACAGATACTATACACGTCAACTTCAGCAAAAGTCGGAGGATTGATCCGCACATAAACAACCGTTCCGGGTCCCACCGGAGTCATCACGCGATCTCCGGGACCAAAGGTCTTTTGATTGAACATATTTAATTCTCCAGAATTGCTGAATAATCTGGCATACGGTCATCATGACCAATACTTTCCCAGGAATCGGCTATAAAACTAACGGTAAAGACTTTAACTTCCATAAGAAAATCGCAGTCTCGGCGACTACATTCGGCGGAAGCTCAGTTTCGGGCCAACAACCCGATACCATCATTACTTTTCCCACCCAAACCGTCATTATGCAGAATGAAGGCGCGGGAACCGTAGAATATAGTTTCAATGGTCAGGTTGTTCATGGGGAGCTTGACAGTACCAAACCTGCCAGCGCTGCCCTGACATTCAATAATCGCCCAGTTTCGATGATTTGGCTTAGGGTAAAAACCGGAAGTACCGGCCCGATTACCGTTAGAATTGATGCCTGGGGAACGCCCTAATCACATAAAGGTCCCATCGGGGCTTCGATCCACTGCCCGGCCCGCTCATCACACCAATACCAAACATTAGTCACAAGCACATAATATCTCTGGAGACTCATGTTGAATCGAATATGAATGATATTCCCCGGTGGGGCTTCGGGCAATCCCCAGGATTTTAGCTTTGCCCGCACTTCGTCGGAATAATTATATCCCATAACACTATTGAATGTCATTCCCACATTCCATCACTGGTCGCGGTCATTGCGAACGCCCGCGTAGCGCGGCATGCGTGCTGAGACCTTGGAATAATTACGCTAACACGTTGGCTCAGAAAGGTCCCATCGGGGCTTCGATCCACTGCCCGGCCCGATCATCATACCAATACCAAACATTCGGAGCCACCAGCACATAATAGTTCTGGCGCCCCATGTCGCATCGAACATGAATGATATTCCCCTGGGGGGCTTCGGGCAATCCCCAGGATCTTAGCTTTGCCCGCACTTCGTCGCTATTGAATGTCATTCCCACATTCCAAGAATCTTGCCGATTTCATGCAGCTTTTGCTCGGCCCGATCAATTCCATTCTCATTCTCCACGGCCATTCTGGCTTCATTAACCAGATTCTTAATCTGAGCCAAATCTTGCTCAATACGAAACAGACGCTTCTTATAACCATTGGCAATGTTGATTATTGTCTCTAAATCTTGCTCAATACCCGACGCACCGCGATCTGCCATTTTATTTACCCTTCAAAAAGACGCAACATTAGAACGCTGATTCAATTCAACCATAACCATTGCCAATGTTGATCATCGGTCCTAATCTAATTTAGCTTAGATTTGTCATTCTTCGTCGCAATAATAATATCTCGCCCAGGATATTTAGCCATCGCTTTCTTCAATGCCTCGTCAGGATTCCGTGCCTTTACCTCCCAAGTTAAAACTCCACCCACAAATACAGCAAATAAAACAGTCATTTTGATTTAACTTTTTCCATAGACATCTATCGTATTGACGATGGTCGCGGCTTGACTCACTAGAGGACCGAAATTCTCAGAATATTTCTGAATCCCCCCGGCCCCGTGAATATGCCCGCATAACAAAAACTTCGGCTGAACCGTAATCTTGTAGTTCAAAAAATCATTCAGATTACTATTACCGAATCTCTTGATTTGCCGAGGACACATATCCATTACCCCGGCCGGAGGACAATGCGCCACCAAAACTATCCCCGATCCTATCTCTTTTACCGTCTTTTCATTCCATTGACTCGCCAATGTATCAAGTCTACCGGACATCTCTTGGTTCGGTACCGCGTAATTCCATGGAAAACAATCCTGCGGAACATATGGAAACCCGTAAAATAAATAATCAGAATGATTCTCCCACTTCTGATCAATAGAAATTGCCTTGATTCCGGCACGCTGCATCAATGGCACGGGATCATAATAGTCATGATTGCCAGGGCAATACATAAAGGTATGCTGGCCGATCCAATCTGCAAACTTCTGGATACGTTGCCGCATCCATTTCTCCTGAAACTCTACCTCAGCTTCAATCGAAGGTGCCCGGAGTCCTGAGACCCCCCACAATGTAGGAGAATTGGGCTGCATATCCCCTGAATGAACAATTAAAGATTCTTCAGATTGGAAATCCTTAGATTCGGAATCCTTAGATTCGGAATCCTTAGATTCGGAATCCTTAGATTCCGGAATTGCAGGGAAGCTTCCGTGTGTGTCGGAAATATGTATGATTTTCATTTTGATTCAAGTGGGACCTGCGGGGATCGAACCCGCGACCTTGAGTTTAAAAGACTCTTGCTCTCTACCGGCTGAGCTAAGGTCCCAAGTTTCGCAGTATCTATCTATTTTAGACTTCATACGGGACTATATATATCAAAGTCCCGTATGAAGCCTGTCGTTCTTATGTCGTGCCGCTCAGGCAATCAAATTCAACTTCATGAATATCCCACGAAGATGAACCTTTACCATGCGACTTCTTCATAAGAACATGTAGCTTATCATGGGTGCGAGTGATCATAAGACTGATTCCCTCGCTGATAAAATCTACCTCAGCCACCGTATCAGGTGACTCCACAACAAAATAACGTACCATGTTGACTCCATATCACGGTTGATGTTTTTCCCAAGCTTCCAAGGATCTTTCAGAATGTTCTTATTGTACTTATGGTTACTAGGGTTCTTCGGGGCTGAGCTTTACGAAAAACTATCGTGCGCCGATCGAACGATCTCCACTCTATGCCCGATGTTGCAGAAAGCAGACCGTCTAGCACTTCGACCATACGTGGCATGTCAGATATTCCCATGCGGTAGTGCGTTCGGTAGCTTCTGCCCTCGAATGTGAATATCACTTCCCACATGGTGCTCTGCCACGCATCCCCGCGCGCCTGCGCTGCGAAACCGATCTCTAGCGGCGCCAGTATCTCACGTATATTATAAGTGATCTCTAGGGTGGAAAGCGCCTCGGTCAATGTGGGCATGGTCGCCTTTCGCGGATTAGCGCGTAGCGCTAGATAAAACGTTGTACAGCTCGGCACCGAATAGGGTTGTTAGCGCGTCGCGCGTCTTTCGCGAGGCTTCGTATGCCGCGAAAGATGCATCGTCTGCCCCTGCCCCTTCCGTAAAGAGGCAAGAGAGTACACTAATCTTACTAGGAAGTGATTGCCGAATGCCAGATACGGACATTCTAGTCATGTATGTCGTACTGTAGGTACGCCCCTCGAATGTGAGGATCACACACCAACGGTTGGAGTCCAATATCGGGCCACGCGTGGCGAACGCCTTCCATCCCGTATGACGTAACTTGTAAGTGATCTCTATGGTGGAAAGCGCCTCGGTCAATGTCATGATGACCCCCGCAAAATTCTTTGATATCAAAGATCCATATCTATCATGCCCATACGGAACTAACGATCTTCATCCAGAAATCCTCAATCGTCGCAACGTGATCCTTCGTACCATCACTTGCCTTGCTAATATGGTGCGCAGCTTCATGTACCATAATCTGCAATACCTTGTTCCGGTCCTTCAGATGCTTCCGGCTTATCTCAATGCTGGATTCCCCATTCTCAGAAATATATAGCCCCTCCAGATCATCCCGAGCAAAATCTACAATATTAGGCAATCCCAGCTTATAACCAGTCTTCCCAAACATCTGACATGCCTGCTCAAGTACCGTTCTCTCAGAACTATCTAGATCCGACCAACCATAACGCTTGACCGTGCTGCTGCGTAGGGATTCCCTGACCTTCTCGAATCCCCCAAGTTCTCGGCTCAAAAGAGCTTCAAGTCCCGCCGAAACAACAATCCCTCGCTTTCCAAAATGCTCGATTTCTCGGCTCTGCTCCATATTCAGCACCGGGATCGCTCCGACACCATACCGCGTTTCAAACTGCTCGGCCATGGTCTTGACCAGATCATCCCCAACATATCCAGCATTATACTTGTCAATGCCCGATACATCAGCAACCTGCTCATCAAACATCTTGAAAAACGGAACCGTCAGATCAGGACGAGACGAAATCGCCTCCTCCCAAATCTTACGAACCCGATACTTCAGATCATTCGATTCTACCATCTTACGATCACGATCCAATTCCGTATGGAAAAGATCATAACCGTACCGATAATCAGGATTGCTCTGGACAAAAATCCCCTTCACGAAAATCTTGCCAGCATACTCCGGTGCCATCAAAAGCCTGCCATCATAAGTCTTGACCTGTTGATCAGACTCCAGATAATCCTTATTCAGGAATAGGAAACACCAGAACATCTTATGCCAAGCTTCCTTGGTAATGTTCTGGATCTCCACACGTACACGATTCTCTGCCTTCCGCCCCTCATGAATCTTGAACACCAGAACATCAGCATTGAATCGATCAGATCGCTCGATTACCGGCTCCCAAACCTCTGTACCGTTCCGAATCTTTATGGGGTGTCCAGCCCTCAAAAGGGCCAAAGCTCCGATCTTCGCACCTTCTCCGTAGAAGCCGCGAAGCTCACGATTATCACGCTTGGTAGAATGTCCCAAGAGCAACATATCCCGGTCCAGTACGACTCCCTCGTTCTCGATTCTAAGGGTATCGTTATGCCAATCCACGGTCATGGTCGCTCCGAGCTCTTGCTGAGCATCTATGGCATTCTGAATATACTCTCGAATTCCCTGATACGCATCCCACCCCGGAACATAATCAACACTGATCGACAATTCAATGCGCTTCATTTGACCGATTCTTTCTTTTGTGGCAACGGTACTTTTTTCTTCACCAACTTCAGGTCATGCTTTTTTAAACATACCGGAGCCACGCTCTGGCGTCCGGATGTCCTCATCTGAGTACATCGCATCGAGCGCGCCCGTCCAAGCGAGACTGGGGATGATATCAAGCACCTCTGAGTCCAGATCGGGATCTTGCAAAGAATTGCGCTCGTGACCGCATCCCGTGGGGATGATATCAAGCACCTCTGAGTCCAGATCGGGATCTTGCAAAGAATTGATATCAATTCCTTCTTCAATCATCCGGGCAGCGATTGCTTCTGCACCTTCCAAGTCCTCCGCCTGAATCTCTACCCATCCTGTTACGGTGACGGTAGCCGTGACAGAAAATTTCTTTTTCATATTCAGGTCCTTCTATTCTTCTTTTTATTGAAGAATTTAATCAGTTCCGCGGCCAGTTTTTCTTTTTCCAGTTTAGATTTATTAATCTGAATAGTTTTTTGTGATTCAAGGTTAGATCTCAATAATTCAGAATGAATTTTCGAGATACGGTTTAATCCAGACTGGTCTAGATTAGATATAAAGCTGTAATAAAACAGGACATTATCTGAGATGAAGGGTTCGGCGAAATTGTTAAGTTTAAGTTCCACGCCTGATTCATGGTGACCAAAGTTAGCCCGAGCATACCAGAGGGGTTGAGAATCCGATGCTTTCGGGGCTCGGCTAGGAATCCTGAGATTTTTTGATGTTGTTTGGTTGTTTTGTGGGAACAGTACATTCCAGGCATCGAAATAACGTTCAAACGTTTCTTTACGCGAGATATCGGTACGGATCCGATTAATGCAAGCAGAGCATTGGAAATGTTCCTTTAAGACCCAATCATCAAGGTGCAGGCTCTTAGGAGGTTTATATTCTTGGCAAATACTGAAAGGTCCCGGGAGCGTTGCCACGGAGTCTATTATTTCGGATAATTTATCGATAACTTTTAAATGAAAATTATTCAGGGCATCATTATATCGGGCTTTTCTAGATAGATTTTGCAATAAATCTGAAGGGGCCAAGATATCAATTTTTTGATAATCTGTTATTTTGGCTCCTGGATATCGGTTCAGGACAGCTTTAAAGGTAGTGGTGACGGATAGGGGATCGGGTCTGGAAGATTTCGCGAGAATGATATGACCACGATCATCATCGGTATACCAGCGGAGCAAAGCGTGATGTCCGCCATGAGGATAGAAGACCGTTTGGTCGTAACAGGGTTGTTGCGTGCGGGACTTTGTCATTAGACATACTTTCTGTTCATGACACTCACTAATTTCATCCCCTGACAATCCTACTCGGAGCTTTAGGCTCGGAGCTTCAGGCTCGGAGCTTCTTTCCAAGGTGAAGATTCTCTCCCGTGACCTGTCCCCGCTGAAAGGCCCAGGCATCAAACCGTGACTTGCTCGCAGGCAAAGCCTTACTCCGCCCAGCATACGGCGCGATGATACGGTTCTTCTCCTGATCCACGTAGGTTTGCCTCTGATCCAGAACCATCAAAGCCATGGATTGTCCTGACTTGACAGCTTCCGTACGCATGATTTCTCGCTGACGAGAAAGTTGTGTAGCGATTCCAGATACGGCACCCTCACAATAACTAAAACAGGCCACATGTCCCCGACCCTTCATTTCCAGATTGCAGATATTCTGCACATCCAGAAGGAGCCAGGTAAACATAAACCTCACGATATCCACATCCTCCACCACTCCAACAAGCGTATAATTGTTGGTTCGGTGTCCCTTCCAATGAATAACCCGGCAAGAATAATGACTCGCCAGAACACCCAACAGTCGAACCTTCCACGGAATAATCCTGCCAGCCTGATAAACCTCATTGACGCTCGTAACGTCAGGCTTTCTCTGCGTCTCAACGGTTGTGCCGGAAAGATTGATATCAGCCTGACTCAAACGGTATTGATCCAACAGGGCAGATGCCTTAGCCGCGGCATTCGCCGCCTCGTGGACATTAGTGGAGGTTGCGAGAGCCTGAAGCTTTCGGATCCGATCCATGATCTTCTGGAGATCAACCGAGCCTGACGATTCAGATTCATTATTCATTTTTTTGATCTCCTGATGGCGATCAGGTCCTCGTTTAGAACCTGAAACCGTTTATCGGCGTCGAGAAGCATGATCCGCATATGTAAAAAATACATTTATTAGCAGAATCATGCCGATGGCTTGAATCGTTATTAGTAGCATAGATTCAGATCGTTTATAAAGAATTGTTCGGGTTTTCCATTGAGCGTCAGGTTATCCATGGCTCGGGATTCTCCCGAGCTTTTCCCATGAATTCATAAATGCCTGGATATTCTTTTTACCTTCTGGATTCCGAGAATGTACGGTATATCCGGGAGGACTGGGAATGACCGAGCTATCCTCACGATAGATGATATTCTCGCGTATCCAGAACAAAAGATTCATCGCGGTATCATTAGATACAGAATCCCGACACTGGATATCAGTTAGCTTATAAGCCAGGTTAGCAACCTTTTCCATTGAACTTTCATATGCCGCGCATATCTCCCTATCACTGATTGACCCGTGCTCGAAAAGCAATGCATTGGACTGCTGAATCGTCTCGATTCCTTTATGTTTTTCACTTTTGGGCGCAGATGAGGAATCGAACCTCAACCAATCGGAATAACCAATTCTGCGCCGATGATTATAAGGTTTGTTTAGAACGGAATATTATCTGGAATATTATCTGGATAGATATCTTCGGGTAAGTTTAGCCGTGAAGAGTCCGGCTGGATAATTTCCGGAGCAATGTAACTTTCCAATTCTTCACAAGGCAAATTAGATTGGCCGGTGTTATGATGGCGGCAACTATGCCACGTATCTAGTTCGGAAAGAGTCCATCCGTATCCATGGCATCGGCAAATGTCAGGATTCGGATCTGCCCAATCGCCACGACAAAAACTTTCATAATAGGCTTGAGATTCAGAATGAGCAGAACCGGTCCACTTATTATTGCTCATTTTTATAAATCCTTTGTTTATGGATTATAAAGGAAGGGATAATGGCCAGGGTTCCGGGCCTAACCATATCCCTTCCTTTATGCTCAGCCTTCCTGCTCCGACTTCAATGATTGGACAAGAAAGAGCTTTCCGCTATTCGGGTCATCATGCTTTGCATGAGTCCTGGTCATCCCGACATAGTAAATATTGTCCTCTTCCTCGGATTTCCCAGCCTTCAACGTAGGCATGAGAATCCATACCCTTTTGCGCTCGTGACCTTTCCCACGATGCACGCTGCTCAGCGTAATAATGTTCCCTTCATCATTATCACTAAACATCCCCTCAATCTTACGCCTCATATCATCCAGATTATTACATCCGGACGCCAAAGCATGAAAACAATCATAACGATCCTCAATCGTCTCGATTGCCTTCTCACTCTTATTCTTCTTCTTGTTTACCCTCTCCGTCTCTCGATCGCGCCAATTCTCCAGATAAGTAATAAACTTATCCATGTCCTTAGCCTTACTCCGACGAATAAAGGCGAGGAAGCTCGTCCCGATATCCCTTCCCTGGATATTGCACCCACGTCCCTCTTTCAAGAAACGCATGGCAATTCCCATCAAAGGAGCATTGGCCCGAGAAAGAATGAAGTCTCCCGGTCCGGCTCCATTGATCATATCCTCAAACCCACAATCCTGCACGGATCCCTCGGGCGCAGTTTCATGAGCCTGGAAATCTTCCAGGCCAGGGATATTATCGTGAATCAACTTCACGACAGACTTAGGACACCTGTATGTAATGCTGAGCGGAAGAACCTTTGACTTGGTTTCCTCAATCAAAAGTTGAACCGCCCGCGCATCCGCGCCCGCCCAGGAATAGATTGCCTGACGAGGATCAAGGAAACAGATAAGCCTTCCATTGGGCTTTACCATGTTCTTGACCAATTCCCTTTGCGCCTTATTCCAGTCCTGAGACTCGTCCCCAAACACACAATCAAACTGATCCATCTTGATCTTGTGATACCAAGGAAAGAACAGCATATCATTGAAATCAATGACATCCGTACGCTCGGCGCTCAACTTATGAACCTCCAGAGCCATGATAACGAAAGCATCCGAGCTAAACCCAAGATACTCATGCTCCGTTTCAATTCCGTATTCATCAGTGATCTGATGAACCTGCTCAGAATCAGTGATACTGATAAGCAAAAGCTTGCAAAACTTGACCGTTTGGTCAAGCTGATCCACAAGCTCTGCCTTCTCGCTCTCATCCCCAATGAGGCTGCGAATGATATTCGGAACCTTATAATTATCCGGCGCACCGACCTTGAAACGTCGCCGCACGGCTCGATATCCGAAAGAATGGCAGGTTCCAGACTCAACCGCATCCGGGAGTCTATCCTTCAATTCATGCGCAATCTTCTTATTGAATGCCACGGCAGCAATTGTTTTGCCAGCCGGAACATAAAAGGTTGCCTCAACCAGTGCAGTCGTCTTTCCAGAACCCGCGCGTGCCTGAATCACCAGGTTTCCCTGGCCTGAGGCAACCTCCGAGAAGATAGCAGTCTGTTGAATAGAGGGATTAGCCAGACGCCTGACTTCCTTCTTCTGAGAAGGAGCCGGAACATCAGTTGTCTGATTCCCAGCTTTCTTCTTTGCCCACCAAGCCTTTTTTTGTGCCGCTGTATATGCCATCTTTTCCTCTTTTTACCCTTTCAAGGAACTATCTACGAATTGTGCCGAATTGTGCCTGAATGTAAATTCAGCCTGGAATCCTTCCAGAACCCTTTATTTTCTCGATGTTTTTATGTGCCGGAATGTGCCGGGCCAGAATTGATTTTTAGAAAAAAAACGACCCATGGTTCGGCTCTGGACTAAGATGCGTAGTATCGCATCCTCGTGAGTGGAAACGGCTATCAGTTTTTTTCTGAGATCGTTACGGAACCGGAACGAGAAGGTTTATGATTCAGAGGATTGCGCATGAATCTGCGCGCCTCGGTCACGGTATCAAAGCTTCCCCATACCCGAATAGGTTGAGAATCGGGGGATTCCAACCATCCTACCACATGATATGTGCCGTGGCGACGGTCAAGAAAAAGACCAGCTTTCTCTTCCACATATCCGCATGAAAACGCGTATCGAGTCAATAGCCCAGACTTCGTATAGAATCGCGGTTCCATGTTGGATCCTTCTTTTTGTAAACTTTCGGACATGGATCAGATCCGTGTCCACGCTTCCGATACCGGGCTATAAACCATAGTCCAGGTACCGAGTGTCTTTTCCTTTCGTGGGGAAGGTCTGGCCTTGAGCTTTCCCTTTTCCCAGAAAAAGACCAGAGTATCATGGTCCTGATACTCTTCCGGCAGAGCATCGAAAGCCACAAGATGATTCTCAATCATCCATTCGGGAAGAATCGAGGAATTGATATTCATTGATTTCCTTCATTGAATCGGGGACATAGAGACTTTATAGAATGCCATCTATGCCAGTAATCCCGGCCAGAACCGCAAAACAAAGCCAGGATAGCATGAAATGCCGTTGCACGTACGAACGGACGGTTCGTGAGAACCGTCAGTCACGCCCGGAAGTAATAATGGAATGCTTCCACCACGGCGGAAGCTTACGGTTCCGTAGTCGATTATATTGGTTCCATACCGCGCTCGGCGGTACTCCGTGGGTGTTGCGCGCCGCCGCAGTCTCGACGTCACAACTAATCGTGACGATCTCTGCCTCGTATCCGTACGCCTGGCTTCCCAACATATATGGGGAAATTTCTTCCACTGTCGTATTGGTATTATCCACCAGAGCCAGAGCAGTATTGTCGGATCGGATAAATTCGATGAATTTAAAAAAACAATCCGCGTGCGCATGACCAAGCTTTGAAGGATCAAATTTATATTGACCCTCCTTGAGGAAGAAATGATCCGCCGAAAAAAGTTTGAACCCCGGATAATCCCGAGCAGCAAACGTAGATTTACCGCTACCGCTGATCCCCGAAAGAATAATAACTTTTTTATTCATCTTTTCCCCGCACGGCAATTGGTTCGCGGAAGCGTGGACACGGATCTGATCCATGCCCGAAGGGATCTAATCGTGACGATCTCTGCCTCGTATCCGTACGCCTGACTTCCCAACATATATGGGAAAATCTCTTCCACTGTCGTATTATCCACGATCGCCAGAACAGGATCGTCGGATCTGATAAATTCGATGAATCGAAAAAAACAATCTGCTCGCGCCTGACCAAGCTTTGAAGGATCAAATTTATATTGACCCTCCTTGAGGAAGAAATGATCCGCCGAAAAAAGTTTGCACCCCGGATAATCCCGAGCAAACGTAGATTTACCGCTACCGCTGATCTCCGAAAGAATAATAACTTTTTTATTCATCTTTTCCTCGCGCCGTGATCCAGTCACCTTAGATATTGAGGATTACAGAATGAAACCCCTACATCATTGTAGGGATCTCGCCGGTCAGCCGCGCCGAATCACACGAATCGTCATTCGCTCATCGAGCAAAGCTCGCGGACTAGCGCTACGGCGCTGGTCTGCACTTCCGCCCGCACGTCGCCACGGCAGGTGGACACCCTGTAGATTCGCGATCGGGCCTGGAACCGCTCCCGAACCGTCCGGTAGGACGTGTCTCGGATCGCCGCGCAGAGCGCGGTGTATAGGTCGTTCCAACGCCTGGAGGCGGCGGTGATGGCGATGGGGATATCATTATCCTCGTCCGCGGCCGCGTACGCGGCGGCGACACCGGCGATCGCGGCGCTGGCGGCGAAGTCCGCGGCTCGGGCGATATATTCGCACGCCTCTACAGCGGAGATGAGGTCCTCGGCGACGCGATCGGCGGCGGCGAGGTCGGAGAAGGCAACGTTCGTGGCGAACGCGGATGAGGCGTTCGCGGCGGCCGAGTAGGCGATGACGGTGAGGTCGGAAGCGGCGGCGACACCGGCGACCGCGCCGAGGATGTTGTCTATGCTGTTAGCGATCGCGATGATCGCCTCGTCGCGGTCGTCGCGGTCATAGGTGGTGGTGGAAGCGACCTCAATCTCGCGGATGAAAGCCCCCACGAAGCTTGCGCGCAGCGCGCCATGGTGTGCGTTGCGCAGCGCCCATAGCTCGTCTCGGATGACGTTCACGGCGGTCCATCGCGCACGCGAGCTGGCCTCATCTACGATCGGCGCGAGTCTTTCGCACGTTAGTGCGTGGTCCTCAAAGCCACAAGCTCTAAACCATAATGGCGCCGCCTCGCGCGACGTCCAGTCGAGAATCCTGTATCGGCGACGTTGTTTAAGCGCCTCGGATCCTGCCGTACCAGAGAGGAGGTACTGACCTGTCTCGAAAGCAAACGATCGGCGGTCGTCGTCATCGGAGAGCTTCGCCGAGTACTCGCGCACGAATGCGCTGACCGGGCCGCTCATATTATCATGAGACTTCGTATTCATGAGCTACCCTCTACCTATTAGGTATTGAGGATTACAGAATGAAACCCCTACATCATTGTAGGGATCTCGCCGGTTATGGATAGATGGACGGACGGAACAATATTGTTCGAGGAATCGATCCATATCCAAAAGAATCTAATTAGATCCCTTTGGGCATGGATCCATGCCCGAGCGTTTAGAAAAAGAAAAACCCCGGATAGGCGAACCTATCCAGGGCTTTACGTGCCGAGGGAATGATCGGCCCGGGTTTCGCCGGGCCGATCATTCACTCACTTGCTCTTGCTCTTCGCCTTCGCGGGCTCGCTCGCGGGCGGGGCGGCCGCCTGGGAAGCCCCCGGCGAAAAAAGCTCAGCGAAGTCGGGCGGCACGGGCATCCCGGCCGAGGAAAGAATCGCGCGGATCTGGTCCGCCGATTGCTTCGTCGCGGCGAGGGCCACGACCATGGACCGCGCGGCGTCGAGCCGCGCGGAATTGACTGCCGCGGCCGATGCCGCGGCATCCTTTGCCGCGGCCTTCTCGCGACCGAGCTTGGCGGCCGCCTTCTTTTCCTCGACGGTAAGCTCGGCCTTGGGCAGGGGCGTGCCACGGTATACACCGGCGTCACGCCCTGCCCTAATTACCGTGAGGGTCGATACCCCAGAGTGATACGCCCTGATAGCCTCCCGAGTGATATCGAGGGGATTGACGGTTTCCACCGTCTCTCCCTGCTCATTGGTCGTGATCCCCCGCCCGGACGTCAGACCCACGAGAACCTCGCGCGTGACGCGCTCTCCCTCGGAGAGCGAATCGAATCGGAGAGCCAGAACATCGAAAGCCGAGCCCATGACCGAAAGAAACGCGGCGCGTGCGGAATTGATCTTATTCATGATTACCTCTATTGAGCGAATGAAACCCCTACATTATTGCAGGGATCTCGACGGGCCGATAAAAGTAGGAGAATCATTCCCCTACCCTTGTCCCGCCTCATCGAAAAACAATCCTGTCCTATAACTTTCCTAGGCGCAAGATCAATCTTCGATGAGGCGAGAAAAAGCCATTGCTCGGGAATATCCCGAGCTTTCATTCTCTCACGGGGGCACTGGCCCCCGTTTTACTTATCCCTCTGCCTTTGCCTTGATCTGATCGACCTTGCGCAGCGCCTTCCTTACCTTTTTTAGAGCGCGCGCGACGGTGCGCGCGCAATCCGCTGAGCTAGAGGCGACGTAATGAAGATCCAGGGCGACCCTGGATCCTACGATCATCCCGCTTTTTCCGATTCTACTCGTCACTAACATGATTCTCCGATCGTTTGATTGTTCGTATCCTAAACACTCTATCGAAGAATGTTTAGGATACGAGAGAATGAGGATACAGGTTTTCCCCGCGTCCTCATTCTCAACCGCTCCTTTATCAGATACGTTACTGTATCCAAGTTAGGATTATCCCGTGTAAAGAGATAATTACTAACTTGGATACAGCTTGGAAAGGTGAGTTAGTTTTCCCTTATTCACGATACTCCGTTACACGATCAAGTTTTTTGGATACGAACGTATCCGCTAAGGCTAACGATCTTCCCCCTTGTCACGATCCTTGGATCGTCGGGCGACTTCCGTCATGAGAAGATCCGCGCCTTTTACCTTGATCGGTAATTAGGTATCGTGAATAGGTTACGATCTATCGTTCCTGATGACGATTGACCGCGCACTAAGCACGTTCCCCGCTGGCGTTAGTTATGGATCAACTATACTACGTATCCCCGGAAAAACCTTGCCCTGCTTTTCCGCATAGAATACCGATCTTCTCTAGATAAGAGTAGACCGCACTAGTGTTAGACCGCACCGCCCTTTACTACACGGCCCGTGCAATCGTTTTGACGATCGCTATAACGGGCATCCCACAACCGGAAACCAAGGTTTCCGACATGGCGCTTAGTACGCGTTTAGTTACTAACTTTGCATATCCCTTTCGGGACTAACTTTGGTAGTCAAACCATAGGGGGCTATAACCCCCTTGCCAGCTATTCAGTTTTGAAAGACCAGTGGTAAAAGGTGCTTATCGCTCGCGCGAGGTAGACACCCGATTACCGTGGATCATTGACTAAGGTACAGCCTCCCATAGCTCGGCCGATCCATCTAGGGACCGGAACACGGCGCGGTAAGACTAGCGCGTCGCCCTATCGGATGACGCGTGACTTCATGGCGGAACGGTTCTCACGAACCGTCGCGATAGGTCATGCCCTTAGTTTTTCAACGATCCGTGAGAGACGAAGTTTCGTCTCTCATCCTACGGGTTATGTTCTGACGCAATAGGCCCGATTACTTTCGGGGGGAAAGAATACAATCGGGCTTGACTTATCAGGATCGCCTTTATCAATAGGATCTATACGATGATACTGAAAGAGTTATCAATAGGATCTATACGATGATACTGAAAGAGTTATCAATGATAATGTTTTGAGTGCATAGTAAGTAACGAATGATTGATAAGTATAGGTAATGATTAGGTAAAGGGGGGGAGGAGGGTTACCTAATTAGGTATGCCGAATAAGTAAGGGATATCAAGGGGTTAGGGAGTTGTGGGGAAGG
>Ga0163147_10003044_pt1 | contig 22912 bp, 13 predicted proteins | sample OliLakLV19MP6G1_FD_148597 | JGI IMG/M metagenome (GOLD analysis project Ga0163147, IMG submission 148597) | Freshwater microbial mat bacterial communities from Lake Vanda, McMurdo Dry Valleys, Antarctica- Oligotrophic Lake LV.19.MP6.G1 | ecosystem: Environmental > Aquatic > Freshwater > Lake >...
GTATTTGTGCAAGCAAAAAAAAAGCTGATGCACTGGGCTTTCAAGTCCGCCGTGGCGGGACGTACACCAGCCACGAGACAATTTGACATGCGATTACAATGTGAGAGAAGTAAGAGTCAGGATCACGAGGATCCTGACCTACTACCTTGATGCCCCGTAGGTCAGCACCCTCGCGGTGCTGACGGTTTTCACATTCGATTCTCCGTAGGTCAGTCCGCCTGGGCGGACTGACGTCCCCTCAGAGCCATCCATGAACATCCTCGCGCGGCACGCTGTGGTGGGGCGGGCTGTCGCGCGCCGTGGGTATTTGTGCAAGCAAAGAAAACTGGTGCACGGGGCTCTCAAGTCGCCGTAGCGGGACGTACACCAGCCACGAAACAATTTGACATGCGATTACAATGTGAAAGAAGTAAGAGTCAGGATCACGAGGATCCTGACCTACTACCTTGATGCCCCGTAGGTCAGTCCGCCTGGGCGGACTGACGTCCCCTCAGCGCCATCCATGAACATCTTCGCGTGGCCCGCCACGCCTGCCCGCTGTGGTGAGACAGGCTGTCGCGCGCCGAGGGGTATTTGTGTAAGCAAAGAAAAGCTGGTGCACGAGGTTCTCAGGTCCGCCGTGGCGGGACGCGAGAAGTCTTGGAGGGGAGTTCCGAGTTCGGGTGGTTCACATTCTTGGCTGACACCTCAGTTTGTCTTGGAGAAACTTACATAGCAGTTGGATTGCCTTTGATTTGATCTGAATATCATCGTCATGGTTCTTCGTGCGGAACACCGGCGACCGTGATTGAAGAAGCCCAGCCGCCTTACTCCGTTTCTGGAGATTAATAAATGAGACATCATCTAAAGCGTTTGTAGAGTTAAAATTGTTTGGCTGAATCTTTCAATGATTCCATGTTCGATTCTTCCAAATAAAGTGAATCTATGTCTTGAAACCATCCGTGAGGTCCGCGTATCGATATATTTTCCAATGTTCCTGCACCGCCTTGAGGTATATTTCTAGCTAGGTCTCTTAAACTATCCTGAAAAAAGCCTTTCTTTGGAATAATAATAATGGGAAAAACTGGTGAACTAGAGCTCTCATTAAATATTCGGAGATATTCATTGCCATCACTATCAAAATACGAAAAGAAAAAACTATACTTTGAACCAAAGACACCGAAAGCCTCGGATGTGGGATTTTGCATGAACTCGAATATAACCTCTTCTCTTGAGTCAATATGGTCTTGAACATCATAGTCACCGATTCTCTGAACTGCGTCAGATGCCCTTCTTTTTCTGAGAAGAGCGGTGTCTTTATTGACACCAAGTGGAAAACAAAAATAAGCGATGTCGCTTAATATGGTGTCTTGGTGAATGATGAGACGTATGTCTAAGGCAGGGCCGGCGCCGATATTTTTGATTCTAAGAGATATCCAAGTCTTGTCACTATTCGGCTGCGCTTCGACAAACTCTAGGATGGGTTGAATTTGAAGCCTGCGAGACTGCTTATGTAAGTCGTTGTTCTTATTGTAGACATCTATTGAGATGTAAGAGAACCAACTCGTTACAAGTACCATTAAGAAGTTTGTTACTAATTGTCCGATATTCACTGCGCTATCGAATCGACGATCAATTAAGGGGCGGCTTCTGATCTTGGTATCGGAATTCGCTATAAGATGCGGTTTGATTTCGTTCAATGGATATCTTCTAATAGATCACCTACCTAGTTTTGATTAGCAATAAGAGATTTTTAAAGCTATTTGACAATCACAAATAAATAAACCCCTCTCGCTTATCCGCAAGAGGGGTTTTACAATTACCCCGGCAGCTTTCTACTCTCCCACGCAGTCTCCCACGCAGTACCATCGACGTTGATCGGCTTAACTTCTGTGTTCGGGATGGGAACAGGTGTGACCCGATCGCTATTGCCACCGAGAATATTTTCATACCGTATTTGTAAAGGCGTAACGTATCGCCCAATAGGTTGCGCAGGAGCGCAGACAATTGGTTAAGATACACTCGTAGGTAAATTTTACGATTAAGCCTCACGACCGATTAGTATCACTCGACTGAACACATTACTGTGCGTACATCTGTGACCTATCTACCTGGTCATCTTCCAGGGGTCTTTAGAGGCTTGCGCCAAGGGAAACCTAATCTTAGAGTGGGCTTGGTACTTAGATGCTTTCAGCACTTATCCCTTCCCAACGCAGCTACCCTACGATGCCACTGGCGTGACAATAGGTGCACCGGCGGTTGGTTCAACCCGGTCCTCTCGTACTAAGGTCAAATCTCTTCAAGTTTCCTGCGCCCGTATCAGATAGGGACCGAACTGTCTTGCGACGTTCTAAACCCAGCTCACGTACCACTTTAATTGGCGAACAGCCAAACCCTTGGGACCTTCTCCAGCCCCAGGATGTGATGAGCCGACATCGAGGTGCCAAACCCCCTCGTCGATATGAACTCTCGGAGGAGATAAGCCTGTTATCCCCGGAGTACCTTTTATCCGTTGAGCGACGGCATTTCCATACACTACCGCCGGATCACTATGACCTGCTTTCGCATCTGCTCGACTTGTAAGTCTCGCAGTTAAGCTCCCTTATACCATTACGCTCTACAGCCGATTACCACCCGGCCTGAGGGAACCTTTGCGCGCCTCCGTTACTTTTTTGGAGGCAACCGCCCCAGTTAAACTACCCGCCTGACACTGTTCCTGAACCTGCTAATGATTCCAAGGTTAGATATTCAATAACATGAGGGTGGTATTTCACCGGTGACTCCACCGATCCTAGCGGACCAGCTTCAACGTCTCCCACCTATGCTACACACACGGCACCGAACACCAATGTCAGGTTATAGTAAAGGTTCACGGGGTCTTTCCGTCCCGATACGGGTAAACGGCATCTTCACCGCTGCTACAGTTTCACCGGGGCCCATGTTGAGACAGTGCCGCAATAGTTATACCATTCGTGCAGGTCGGAATTTACCCGACAAGGAATTTCGCTACCTTAGGACCGTTATAGTTACGGCCGCCGTTTACTGGGGCTTCAATTCAATGCTTCGCCTTGCGGCTGACATCTCCTTTTAACCTTCCAGCACCGGGCAGGTATCAGTCCCTATACGTCGTCTTGTTAGACTTGGCAGAGACATGTGTTTTTAGTAAACAGTCACCGCGGCCATTTCTCTGCGGCCATTTTCGGCTTCAATTGTTATGTCACCTACTCATGGCACTCCTTCTCCCGAAGTTACGGAGTTAATTTGCCTAGTTCCTTAACATGAGTTATCCCGAGCACCTTAGGATATTCTCCTCGCCTACCTGTGGCGGATTGCGATACGGATTGCGAAGCAACTAGCATAGAGGCTTTTCTTGGCAGCATGATTATGGTTAGTTCAGGTCTTGCGACCACCCACTCGGCTCTCGGTGTTAGGAGCGTGGATTTGCCTGCGCTCCCCACCTACCACCTTGGACCGGGACAACCATCGCCCGGCTAACCTTCACTTCTGCGTTACCCCATAGCTTAAAACGCCTCTTCACAAGTCCAGGAATATTAACCTGGTTACCATCGACTACGCCTTTCGGCCTCGCCTTAGGATCCGACTGACCCTGGGAGGTTTAACCTTGCCCAGGAAATCTTAGGCTTACGGTGAGCAAGTTTGTATCTTGCTTTATCGCTACTCGTCCCGACATAATCTCTTGTGTGCGGTCCAGCCTGCCTGACGGCAAACCTTCAATCTAACACACAATGCTCCTCTACCGCTTGCACAAAGTGCAAACCCATAGCTTCGGTATCATACATAGTCCCTTTAATTATCGGCGCGGAGTCACTAGACTAGTGATCTGTTACGAACTCTTTAAATGATGGCTGCTTCTAAGCCAACATCCTAGCTGTTTAAGTAATTCCACATCCTTTACCACTTAGTATGATTTTGGGACCTTAGCTGATGGTCTGGGTTGTTTCCCTCTCGGCAATGAAGCTTATCCCACACTGCCTGACTCCCGGAGAACATATCACGGCATTCGGAGTTTGATTGGGTTTGGTAATCTTGTAGGACCCCTAGCCCATTCAGTGCTCTACCTCCGCGATACTATATTCCGAGGCTAGCCCTAAAGTTATTTCGAGGAGAACCAGCTATTTCCAAGTTTGATTGGCCTTTCACCCCTATGCACAACTCATCCCCCAGCTTTTCAACGCCGGTGGGTTCGGACCTCCAGCTCGTTTTACCGAACTTTCATCCTGGTCATGCATAGATCACATGGTTTCGGGTCTACTCCCAGCCACTGAATCGCCCTATTCAGACTCGCTTTCGCTACGGCTACGCGAGATGTTCGCTTAACCTTGCGACTGAGAAGTAACTCGCCGGGTCATTATTCAATAGGCACGCCGTCAGTCCGGAAACTCCGAAGAGTCGCCTTTCCTCCGACCGCTTGTAGGCAAACGGTTTCAGGTACTATTTCACTCCCCATTAGGGGTACTTTTCGCCTTTCCCTCACGGTACTAGTTCACTATCGGTCACAGAGTAGTATTTAGCCTTGCCGGATGGTCCCGGCGGATTCGAACAGGATTCCACGTGTCCCGCCCTACTTGGGAAATCCAAAGAAGTCTCATACATTTCAGTTACAGGACTTTCACCTTCTCCGGTCGGCTTTTCCAGGCCGTTCTCCTATATATGAGTTTTGTAACTTCTTGATCTGTCAGATACCAGATCGATGGCTCCCACGACCCCGGCGACACAACGCTATCAGGCTTTAACGTGTCGGCCGGTTTAGGCTCTTCCCGCTTCGCTCGCCGCTACTGAGGGAATCACTTTTGTCTTTTGTTCCTGCGGTTACTTAGATGTTTCAGTTCTCCGCGTTCGCTTTGGACGACTATGTATTCATCGTACAATGGCCGGGTGTGACCCCGGTCGGGTTGCCCCATTCGGAAATCTCCGTCTCGAAGCCTGTTTGCGGCTAAACGGAGCTTATCGCAGCTTACCACGTCCTTCATCGCCTCTCTGTGCCAAGGCATCCACCGTTTGCCCTTAGTAGCTTAATCGATATTAATTCACCTAAGAGCATACATTATATAAAATTGGTGCGCATTCACTGCGCAGCCTATTGGAAGATACTCGTTACGCATCTTTACTATACGATATGAAGTTGTCAAAGAACCGTTGGTCTCGTTTCCGAAACCGGTCAATCATTGCTGACTGACTAAAAATTTGTTTCCCACATTCTCTGTGAGAGGGCCAGCTGTATCTCTACAACAAACCAAGTACTTCATCTGGAGATGACCGGGATCGAACCGGTGACCTACGGCTTGCAAAGCCGCCGCTCTCCCAACTGAGCTACATCCCCGAAATCTTACTGGGCCTAAGTGGAGTTGAACCACTGACCTCGCGCTTATCAGGCGCGCGCTCTAACCAACTGAGCTATAGGCCCGAGAGTTAATTTAGAAACGTTCGCCTATAAGCGAAAATTTATAATAAACAGCCACGGAAAGACGAAACAATGTTCCTGCCCGAGACGCTCGACCTAGATGTGTCCTCGACCGTAACGATCGGGACGCACACCGTACTCCTTAGAAAGGAGGTGATCCAGCCACAGCTTCCGCTACGGCTACCTTGTTACGACTTAGCCCCAGTCGTCGGTATCACCTTAGGCGTCGCCTTCCTTGCGGTTAGGCAAACGACTTCGGGTGCTCCCAACTTCCGTGGCTTGACGGGCGGTGTGTACAAGGCCCGGGAACGTATTCACCGCTACCTGCTGATCAGCGATTACTAGCGATTCCAACTTCATGGAGTCGAGTTGCAGACTCCAATCCGAACTGAGGCCGGTTTTGGGGATTAGCTCCACCTTGCGGTCTTGCAACCTTCTGTACCGGCCATTGTAGTACGTGTGTAGCCCTGGATGTAAGGGCCATGAGGACTTGACGTCATCCCCACCTTCCTCCGGCTTGTCACCGGCAGTCTTCATAGAGTTCCCAGCATAACCTGATGGCAACTATGAACAAGGGTTGCGCTCGTTGCGGGACTTAACCCAACACCTCACGGCACGAGCTGACGACAGCCATGCAGCACCTGTGCAAGAGCCTCCGAAGAGGAAGTCGACTTTCACCGACGGTCTCAAGCATGTCAAACCCAGGTAAGGTTCTGCGCGTTGCTTCGAATTAAACCACATACTCCACCGCTTGTGCGGGCCCCCGTCAATTCCTTTGAGTTTCAATCTTGCGATCGTACTCCCCAGGCGGGGTACTTAATGCGTTAGCTGCGACACCGGGGGGGTCGATACCCCCGACATCTAGTACCCATCGTTTACCGCTTGGACTACCAGGGTATCTAATCCTGTTTGCTACCCAAGCCTTCGCGCTTTAGTGTCAGTATCGTTCCAGAGAGCCGCCTTCGCTACTGGTGTTCTTCCAGATATCTACGCATTTCACCGCTACACCTGGAATTCCACTCTCCTCTACCGTACTCAAGACTAACAGTATCGAGTGCAGGCCCCGGGTTAAGCCCGGGGTTTTCACAACCGACTTGAAAGCCCACCTACGCGCCCTTTACGCCCAATAAATCCGAACAACGCTCGTCCCCCCCGTATTACCGCGGCTGCTGGCACGGAGTTAGCCGGGACTTCCTCTGTGGGTACCGTCAGGCAGAGGGCAGTTACTACCTCTACGTTTCTTCCCCACTGACAGAGTTTTACACACCAAGATGCTTCATCACTCACGCGGCGTTGCTGCGTCAGACTTTCGTCCATTGCGCAATATTCCCTACTGCTGCCTCCCGTAGGAGTCTGGGCCGTATCTCAGTCCCAGTGTGGCCGTTCACCCTCTCAGGCCGGCTATTCATCGTAGCCTTGGTGGGCCATTACCCCGCCAACAAGCTAATGAACCGCGGACTCATCTATAAGTGACAGGTTGCCCCGCCTTTGAATACAAAGCGATGCCGCTTCGTAATGTTATCCGGTATTAGACCCCCTTTCGAGGGATTATCCCGGGCTTAAAGGAAGATTGTCCACGTGTTACTCACCCGGTCGCCACTTTACTCACCCAACCGAAGCCGGATTTTCTCGTTCGACTTGCATGTATTAAGCACGCCGCCAGCGTTCGTTCTGAGCCAGGATCAAACTCTCCGTAAAATATTAAATATTTACATTCGTGATCCATGACACGTACAAACGTACGCATCGTTCTGATTTATCTATCAAAAATGATCTCAAGATTCCAAAGAATCTATAGACCCGCGTCTTGCGGACAGAATCTATTGTTTCTGTCTTATCACGTGGCTATTTAGTTTTCAAAGAACCGTTATCGAAAAAAAGTGCCAAGCATTTCTGCTGGGCAGATTTGCAGTATATCTAACTGACTACTTTGATGTCAAGAACTTTTTTTAGACTTACTAACTTTTTTTTATATCCCTGCTTTTACCCGCTGTTTTCCGCCTTTAGTAAGCGTATTTACAACAGGTTCACACTCTAAATGTTCCAACCAACTAAATCCTTTAACTTGGCTGGGATTCGATAATATATCAGCCGCGCACCCGTGTCAAGTCATCTCTTAATATTTATTTTATTGCCAATTCCCCGCTTCGGCGTGTGACGGAGCTAAACAAACGTGTCCAACAAAGCACATTTCAAAAATTATCTTGTCAATCCGGCCTTTGTTTGTATATTGGTTCCACAGACTTCTTGGACACGCTTAAATAGCAATTGGTCGGCCTGTGGCATAATATTGATCTCATAATTGCCCATCCCGATGAGTTACAGCGCACGTAAAGGAAATTGAAATCGTAATTACCATCGAATCTACACGTTTTTTGCATCCACAAAACACAGGAGGAAACCGATGACTCTCTCTAATGTCCACATCCCCAAAGGGATAAGCAAAACGCTGACGGGACTGCTCTGCGCAGTATTGTTAAATGGAGTAATTCTGAACACAGCTTTTGCTGTGACTCCTTCGACTCCGCACCTTGTCAATTACCAGGGTAGATTGACCGATGCCGGCGGGATAGTTGTCCCCAATGGTCCTCAAACCGTCACGTTTAGAGTCTGGAACGATGCGGTTGCCTCGGCCCCAGCAAATCTGATATGGAACAGCGGAGCCGTGAGTGTGACTACAACAAGTGGCCTCTTCACTGTCGCGCTTGGCCAAACTCCCATGGCTCCTATCGACCCAACCGATTTTCTCGATTCCAGTCGATGGTTAGGGATAACGGTCGGCGCTGATCCGGAGATTTCCCCCTGTAGTAAGTTAACTTCTGTTCCGTATGCCTGGACTGCTTCATCGGCGTATTCAGCCATCGAAGCTGGAACGGCAATATTCGCACCAGACTATCTGCCCTTGTCTGGCGGGGCAATGACAGGAAACACCAGCCATCTGGATGCAAGTAGCCAGTGGCAATTTTCTGCTCAGCCGTGGATGGAAATAAATCCCGGGATTCAATTTTGCGTCGGATATGGCTCCGACGGATTGGAGCAATTCCGCATTTGGGGTTCGACTTGGGGAGAACTCATATTGAACGATTTATCCGGCAACAATACCACTGCCTATCTTTCGGCAAACTTGGACGGCGGCGGATTGCTTGAGCTCAATAAAGAAACCGGGAGTCCCGGGATGCGATTTTCCGGAGGTACTACATCAACAGCTTCGACTCTCACTATGAGAAATTCCGCTGGAACAGTCTCTGCCTCAATTGATGCTGGATTAACTGGGAATGGAGCCGTTCTTCTGCCATCAAGCTCGATAAGCGCAGGGGAAATGTTTGATGAGCCGGGTGTAGCTAATACAGTGACGAGTTTCTCTTTCCCCTTTGCCGCGATCAGTTCGTACACGCTTGACTCAGTGGATATCACTATCCCAGCAGCGGGGTATGTGGAGGTCACGGCGGGCGGCTACGTAGTCCTTAGTCACGTCATCGGAACATACACAGAAGTATATTTCACAGTAGATAAAACAGCCAGCAACGCCGCCTTTGGCATTCCGGGTTCAAGTGTCCATCGCGTAGGGAGTGCTTCGCCGACGGACGGGTCCATTGAACCGATTTCATGTGCACGCCTCTTTTCAGAAGGGGCGGGGACGCATCGATACTACTACAACGCCCGAAAGTCCTCGGGTCTTGGTACCCCGTCTGTTAATATACGCTGGATTCGCGCAAAGTATTTCCCGACCGCCTACGGGACAGTTGATCTGACCATACCCGCGATCTCCCCTGTACCCGGCGATGCCGCGAATCCTTCGCTCGTATCTCTCGACCGTAAAGTCATTACTGTCGAGGAACACAACGCGCGAGTTGAAGCCGAACTTGCCGCACAACGGGCTGAGATAGGGGAGCGCATGGCGAAACTCGAAGCCGAAATGAAGGCAATGCGTGACCAACAAGCGCAGACTACGAGTCCCAAGCAGTAAGTTGATATTTGTGAAAGGTTGTGCGAATAAATTTGTTGACGAAAGCCCAAAAAGGCATATTTATAAAGTATAATTCAGACTTTTCAGGATAAGGGAATTGAACCTATGAGAAAAAGTATTATAAAAACACTGTTGCTTGGATGTTGCGCCTTACTGTTCGTAGGTACAGTCAATGGAGCAGACACCAAGAAATCAACATCCAAGCCAAAACCTGTTTCGGTTGTTGCGCCGGTGGAGTCATCGCCCCGAACTGGTTCGAGCACTTCAACTGCGGTCGCGCTGGTCCCTGTCACATCGACCCCACCTGTGACCGCTGTAGAAAACGGTTCTGGAACGCCTTCGATTTTCCGATCAGCGAGCCAAACAGGCGAACAGATAAAATGGCAGGTCATTTCAAGCGGCGGAAACCGCGGAACATCGCCAAGTTATATTCTGAGCAGCACAGTCGGACAGACGGCAGTCGGACCGAGCACATCGCCAAGCTTCAAACTCAATAGCGGCTTCTGGCAGAATTTCGGCCCGGCAAGCTGCTGTATAAACCTGACTGGGAATACCGATGGCAGTCTCGACGATCTTGTCGATATTTCTGACCTGACAGCATTAATCGATCATCTCTTTATAGCGCTCACTCCGCTGGCATGTGATCCCGAAGGGAACACCGACGGTTCGATTGATGGTCTGGTCGATATTTCGGATTTGACGAATATGATTGATCATCTTTTCATTTCGCTGGCTCCGACAGCAACCTGTATGTAGAATTTCGTGTTAAATTATCGGATATACCGCAGGCTCAGCAAATGGCCTGCGGTTTTTTATTGAAGCTCTGATAAGGTGACGACAAGCAAAATTTAAGAGGATTCGCCAAATCTCGGTCTTGACGAATTGCTGAATTCAGGTATACTGTTCTGGATAGGTATGACGTTTCTATTGACACTCCTGCATTGAAGTTTTGCACAGAAGATGTTTAGTTCAAGAATCATAGCTAAAACGCTGATAGCTCTTGTATGCGTGTCCCTTGCGGTCTCGGGCCTTCTCTACGCAACAGCGGCAAATCCTCCCAACGGCCTTACCGGTGCGCCCGGTGAAAGCAGTTGCGGAATAGGACTGTGCCACGGCAATCTCAACACCGGGACTGGCGGTATTTTTTTTGTCTCATCCCCGAGATACCGTGCAGGCGATACATTGGATATCGATCTCACCGTTGCGCACAGCGGCCAGCAGAGATGGGGTTTTGAAATGACTGTGCTTGATTCATTGGGAAGGCCCATCGGAACACTTCTGGCAACCGATACGATCAGGACCCAAAAATCCGTTTCAAATAATGGAAGGCAGTACCTCAAGCAAACATTCCACGGTACTGATATTGGGAAAAGCGACACCTCGTTTAGCTGGACTATGAAATGGGTCGCCCCTTCAACTCCAGCGGGAATAATTACATTTTACGCTGCGGGTAACGCCGCCAACGGTGATTCTATAAACTCAGGCGATTACATTTACACGAAATCGTGGCAGGTGAAACCCGCCGGATGTTGTACTGGCTTTGCGGACAATGTCGACTGTGATGGGCAGGATGTTGTCGACGTAGCCGACCTGACAGCGCTTATGGATCATCTTTTTATCTCACTTACCGACCCCTGTTGTCTTGAAGAGGCGAATATGGATGGGAGTTTGGATCGTATAGTTGATATCAGCGACCTCACGGCTCTCATAGATTTTCTTTTCATCACGACTAATCCATTGCCGGTCTGTAATGAACTGTGAGAATGACAGGACCTGACGCACAATCGGCCAGATCGTCCAAATGGAAATGGCGTCTCTTTTATATTGTTCTGTGGACGTTTCCTGCGGTATTGGTGGCAGGTCTGAGTCATGCCCGTACAACACATCTCGGTCAGCCGTCATCGTTTTGATATGAGGGTCGGGTGCGGTAATCTGTGCGGAGTTTAGTTATGGCTCCCACAATTTTCTTGCATCCGCCGTCTTTTGTCCTATCTTAAGAAGACTCATGGCAACTCAGGCTGGCCAATCTTTTTGATGTCGATGACAGGAGGCGTTATGTTGAGCGGAGCTATCCAAAGTATCTTAGTCACAATCATCTGTGTGGGCGGGTCATTCTCACACGCCGCAAACTGCGACAGCACATCAAAAGGTTTCATTCCGCTTACCGAGCTTACCGGAACTTACAAAGGACAGCCTGGTGGGCTATACCCGGGGGGAATCAACCAGCCGCCAATTTGGCATCATAATAATGGCATATCGCTCGCACAAAGTTTTGTTCCGCTCAATACCTCAGGTCTGCCAGATACGGTCAATGGATCATGGGTTCTGCTTTCAGTCGGCATGTCGAATACAACCCAGGAATTCAGCCGTTTTGTCCTGGACATGCAGGGGGATACAACGCGACATCCGCAACTTCGCATTGTTGACGGCGCACAGGGCGGTCAGACCGCAGCTAAAATTGTTTATGACACGGCTGCATTCTGGACCGTCATTAATAACAGACTCACCACTCAAGGCCTATCATCAAAACAGGTGCGAGCTGTCTGGCTTAAGGAGGCGAATGCAGGGCCCACTAATCCCTTCCCTGGGCATGCAATCTCTTTAAGGGATAATCTTCGCGATGTAGTGCGTCTTTTGAAGGTGAAATATCCCAATATCCTTCAGGTATTTGTCTCATCGCGAATCTACGCCGGTTACGCGTCAACAACGCTCAATCCTGAACCTTTTTCGTATGAGGCCGGGTTTTCTTACCGCTGGCTCATCGAATCTCAGCTCACAGGAAACGATTCTCTTAACTATCTCAGTGACTCAGGCGCGGTCAAAGCACCGTGGCTCGCTTGGGGCCCGTACTTATGGGCGGACGGGGTCATACCACGTCAGATCGACGGACTTACGTGGCTTTGTTCGGATCTCGTTTCTGATGGGACACATCCTTCAGACTCGGGGCGGGTAAAAGTTGCTTCGATGCTTGAAGAGTTTTTCAAAACCTCACCATATACTGGCGCTTGGTTTTTGAAAGATTTTATCACGCCTTGTTGTCTTGCCGCGACAGGCAATGTCGACTGTGATCTTGGAGATGTCGCCGATATATCCGATCTGACCGCATTAATTGACAATCTCTTCATTTCCCTCTCTCCGTTGTGTTGTCCGAACGAAGCCAACACCGATGGAACAGGAGCGGTCGACATTTCGGACCTGACGGCCCTAATCGACCATCTGTTTATTAGTTTGGCTTCAACGACAGACTGTCCTTAACTAATCCCGCCTCCGTTTATTTTTAATCGATTATCGGGAGTGTTCGCTATATTACCTTCCGATTGGACTGTGCTTCGATGAAGGGATACTAATGTTGCAAATATCCGACAAAGCTGGCGAAGAACTCAAGAAAGTGATGCTCTCTCCTCAGGGTAAGGGAAACAAACTCGTCATCTATTTTCAAGGACATGGCTGAGGCGGGCCGAGTCTTGGTCTGGCTCTGGATGAGTCAGTTGAAAGTTTAGAGCTGCTTGAGGATAAGGGTGTGACTGTCTATATCGAGCCGGGTCTCAAAGAATACCTTGAGCGGTTTGGCGGGGTAAATATCGACTATGTTTCACGGGGAAGCACAACCGGCGGCTATCATGTTTCAGTGGGATCGGGGCCGTCCAATAAATCCAAAAGCGGTGACTGTGAATAGATCAATCTTAATTTAGATGTTTTGAGCTTTTAAGCAGGCTCTAAAACCCTGTCGGCAATTCTCTTGACATACTGCTCCAATTATATAGCTTATGGCTTCTCGTAATGCCGGGGTAGCTCAGCTGGTTAGAGCACCTGCCTGTGGAGCAGGGGGTCGGCAGTTCGAACCTGCCCCTCGGTATTAATTGATTTTCGAACGAAATCCTAAACCCGAATTCCGCCTCAGACACCACGAAGGACGCAAAAACTGCGCATAATATTAATTTCCTATTGGTTCGGGTTTAAGGCGTTCTTCTCCGGTAAACTTTGAAGCGAAAGCATCTTATGTGCAAAAAATCCTTGCCGAAACGCCTAATAGAGCCTATATTAACAGGTACTAATTTTGATTCATTTTGACACGGATTACACTTCTACAGCTCCCGCCAATTGACTTTTTTTGCGCTGGACATGAAAGGATACAGGAGAGGATGCTCATGAGCGTTAAATTACGTCTGTTTTTTGCAATTCTTACAGTTTCTTCAACAATAGCGCTCGTGCCACGCAGCGGTTCGGCTGAAGACGCCTCAGACCAATCTGTTTCGCGCGCGGGAAACTGGTGTGGAACTCAGATCGTCTGGGATGAAAAAGCTCAACATAACCCAAACCTCCGGCAATCTGCCGCCTGTATATTACAAGGATCGTGTGATAACCCCGCGACACGTAATCTTTCTATTCCCGACTCAACGAGCCCTATCGTTTATATCCGTCTGATGTTCCATGTTTTTGCCAACAGTGACGGAAGCGGGCAAACGGCATCTGCTACTGATGTCGCCAATGCCGTTACCTTTATCAATCAGGATTTCCTTCCCCGCCGCATTCAATTTGAATATAAAATGCGGGTAGTCAAATCCACCACCTATCGTTCTCTGAGCGAAGGTGAAATCTTCGGGATGAAAAATCTCTACGCCGTCAGTCCTGATTCACAATTGAATATTTATGTGCCTGACCCTGAGTTCTCATATTCGTTCGGCACATTTCCTTGGGATAGCGATGCTCTCGGTAAGCAGGGTGGTATTGTACTGCTTCACCCTGTGCACTTTCCGCCGATAGATAACGGAGGAACAATTTCCCATGAGATCGGCCACTGTCTTGGATTATGGCATACTTTTCATGGTGTTGATGAAACTGAATCCTGCGGGCCGTGCTATGAGTTGGCAAACTCCCCCGACGGCGATCTGACCGGAGATTTGTGTGAGGATACCCCCCCGACTCCGACGAACCAAGGCTCATGCGGAAATCCTGGCGGCACAGATTGTGGCGGGACTGCATGGGGTGCAACCCCCTTCCGCAACTATATGGGCTACGCACCTGCTAACTGTTATGATAATTTCACACCCCAACAGGCCGGTCGTATTCACTGCTGGACAAATACTGTCTTATCCGGATGGATAGCGAATGCCCGAGTTACGGCAGCTCCGACTTTTGGACCGTTGCCACTCGTTGTCGACTTTACCGGGTCGTCCTCTAAAACAGTGAGCCAATGGACATGGGCTTTCGGGGATGGTGACAGTTCAAACACTCAATCGCCTCAGCACACCTACACCACTGCCGGACGGCAGACTGTGTTATTGAACATTGAGACACCGCAGGGCCCGTATACCAATACTGAAAAAGGATTGATTTGGATTCATGCCGATACCGTTGACGGCGCGGATGTTCTTGGAACTCCATCACAAAAAATTAAGGTCGATATTTTTGCGAGAAATTATCTTCCACTCACATCGCTCACAATTCCGATAACGTGGTCAGGTCCATTCGCACTGCCTCTTGATTCGATCCGAACTACTGGTCTTCGCTCCTCTGCTATGGATGTCGACACACTCTTCACCGATCCGCCCACCAAGCGATTAGTATTGACCATGACCGCTTTAGGGACAGATTCGCTTGCTCCCGGAACAAGTCCAATCCTTAGCTTGTGGTTCCGTCTGCCTCCCTTTAATGTCGCAGGAGTAAATAATATCTCACTGAGTACCGTCGCTCTATGGAGCGCTCAGTTTACTGCAATACCTGGCTCGTATTCACCAGTCGTCTTTGGCGGCTCTGTCAGCATGTCCTGCTGTAAGGTCCGCGCTGGCAACGTCGACAACGACCCTTCTGATATAACAGACATTTCCGATATTACTGCTCTGATCGATCATCTCTTCATAAGCCTTGCTCCTTTGGCTTGTAAAGCAGAAGCAAACTGTGATGGCGATGGAGGCGGTTTGGTTGATATCTCAGACCTGACAGCGCTAATTGACAATCTCTTTATCTCACTGGCACAGCTGTCCGTCTGCCAGTAGACGTTGGCGAATAGGATAGCGTTCTGTATTAAAGTGCTTCGATAGAAAGAGTACGTAACAAAATGGTTGGTGTGGTAAATAGGACTTCTCTCCTGAAATTGATTCACAGTTCGATTCTTATATTTCTATTGGTAAGCTCGGCATCGCCTCAGAACAGAGTCGTCTCCGGCACACTTAAGACTGACTGGTGCGGAACTCCGGCTGTGAACGAAGCCATTATGAGTCGTCTCGACCGCTCGCCGAATGCCTGCCCACAAGACGGCATGTGCGATAATGCGCTGACCAGAAACGGCTATATACCCGGTGTCAATCCTCCGATATTAACCATTCGCATGTACATTCATGTTTTTCGAAATACCGATGGAACCAATGCTGCTGCCACAGCCGCTGATGTGACCAATCAGATGAATCAGTTGAATTCGGATTTTTTGCCGTCAGGGATTCAGTTTGAATATGATTGGCGCTTTGTCAACTCGACGACCTATCGAAATCTTACCAACGCTGAAGATAATCCGATGAAGAATACCTACGCCATTTCCCCCGATTCGCAGCTCAATGTCTTTGTGGTCTCGCTTGCCTCCCAGGGACTCCTCGGATACGCCTATCTTCCCTGGTCGCCCAACTCACTTCAGACAACTGGCGGTTGTGTTGTCACGGATGCAGCCAATGGCGGTTTCGGAGCCGGCCGTAAGACAATGACCCACGAGGTCGGACATAACCTTGGGCTGCACCATACCCAGCGCGGTGTGAGCGAGGTTAACGCGTGTGATGCATGCTACGAAAGCCCGGGCGCAGCCGATACGGATCTGACCGGCGATCTTTGCGCCGATACCCGCCCTACCCCGACTAATTTTAACTGCTCTGATCCTGCTGGTACGAGTCCATGCAATGGCGCAACTTGGGCGCCGAGTTCCTTCAGAAACTACATGGGATATGCAAGCGATGCTTGCTACACTAATTTCTCTCTCCAGCAGATGGGAAGAATGCGCTGCTGGATTCAGGACGCGCTCGCGACCTGGCTCTCGGGTGTAACATTTAGTTCGTCTCCGAATTTTGGTCCCGCGCCTCTCAGTGTAAATTTTGTCGGTCAGACCGCGAAAGTGGTCTCACTTTGGGATTGGGATTTTGGCGATGAAAATGGATCAAGCGATCAATCACCGAACCACATCTATCAAACGCCCGGCTTGCGCGATGTTTCAGTAACTATAACAACGGCATCGGGTAATTATAGCGCTGAACAGCCCGATTTGATCTACGTCCATGCCGATACGATCGATGCTGCCGAAGTTACCGGAGGGCCTTCACAAAAGATTAAAGTAGACATAAGCGCGCAGAACTATATTCCTTTAGGCAATCTCATAGTACCAATCACCTGGTCTGGCCCGTTATCCCTTCCTCTTGATTCTATTCGGACGACAGGTCTTCGCTCCGCTCCTATGGATGTGGACACACTTTTCACCGATCCGGCGAACAAACGTTTAGTGCTCACTATTTCAGGTATAGCGGGAGCCACCCTTGCGCCCGGAAGCGGTCCAATCCTTAGCTTGTGGTTTCGTCTGCCTCCTTTCAATTTGGCTGGAGTGAATAATATTTCATTGAACACTGTCGCTCTGTGGAGCGTTCAATTTACCGCCCAACCTGGCTTATATTCCCCGGCTGTCTTTGGCGGCTCGGTCAGTATGTCCTGCTGTAAGGTCCGAACCGGTAATATTGATAATGACGCCTCTGATATTACCGATATTGCAGATATCACGGCCCTTATCGATCATCTCTTCATTAGCCTTACTCCTTTGGCTTGTAAAGCAGAAGCAAACTGTGATGGCGATGCAGGCGGAACAGTTGATATTGCCGATCTGACCCAGCTTATAGATCATCTCTTTATCACTCTGGCTCAACTGCCTCTCTGTCAGTAAAGGTATTACCATGCCTCACCGTCTGGTATTGCTTTTCGCGACCCATTCACTGCGGTATTGACCTTCAGCTATCTTTAGGTATATTACATGTCAGATTGAACAGTCGCAGGTACTGTTACGTCATTTAGTAGCATCTCTCACTTCAGATAAACCGTCGTAACTATGAGGTTGTAGTGACATTAAGAACCGTGGCCAGACACGCATTCAACAGTTCTGCCGTTCAAATTTTGTTAGGCGCAACCATTCTCAGTATTGTTGCTTCTGTTACTTCAGCTTCTGCGATAATTCCGGGACGGTTTATTGTTAAGGTAAAATCAGAAGCGTCCATCGGAAGAATCCGAAGCGCCCTTTCCACTGGCCAGGCGCTGAATTCAATATCACGGCTCAATATCAAAAACACCATTAAAGGTCGCGATGCATGGAACAGATATCTGCTCCTCGAGACTGATGATTCGACGTTGACTAAAACTGGTGTTGTCTCAATTTTGGGCAGCGCCAATATCGAATTTGTCGAGCAGGATCGAACAATAGAGTTTTTTGATTATCCGACCGAACCGCTATTTGGAGAGCAATGGTATTTGCACAACTCTGGTCAGACATACATGGGAATAAATCGACTGGCGGGAGACTTCAATGACCAAGTCGTGCTGAAATCAGGATTGGCCGGAATTGATGTCCGCAAAGAATCCTTGTACCAGACTCCTCCCGCAGAAAACACCAAAGTGGTGGTGGCTATTATTGATTCCGGGACCGACCTACTCCACCCGGAACTTCAGGGACAGATGTGGAAAAATCCCGATGAGATCCCATACAATGGCGTTGACGATGACCACAATGGATTTATAGATGACACACTTGGATACGACGTGTCAGGAGACATCCAGACCTTCGGCAAGATCACTGGTGACAATAACCCTAGCGACATCGTGGGGCATGGGACCCATATTGCCGGTATTATTGCCGCACGTGGTGATAGCACTGGAATTATAGGTGTTGCGCCTACTGCGCAAATTATGACTGTCAAGATTCGTCCCAACGCCACAAATGCGGTAGGGGCGGCAGGAATTATGTACGCCGTCAATGCCGGCGCTCAGGTCATCAATCTGAGTTGGGGAACCCCCTACGAGTCGCTCATTCTCCGCGAAGCAGTTTCCATCGCGCGGCAGAACGGCGTTTTTGTGGTCATTGCCGCTGGTAACAGCGGCTCCAATCAACGATTCTACCCGGCTGCCTTCGATTCTGCCTTTGCGGTTGGAGCGCTCGCATCAAACGGCTACATGACGACATTTTCGACGTGGGGCGCGATAATTGATTTAGTCGCTCCCGGTCAGGACATTTTATCGCTTCGCGCCTCCGGAACGGACCTCTACTCAGCTATCAATGAATCAGGTGTTCACATAATTGGGCCAGACTCGCTTTATTATCTCGCCGATGGAACATCAATGGCCGCGCCTCTTGTCGCAGGCGCGGCTGCCCTGCTACTTTCAATTCGGCCTGACCTTACGCTCAATGAACTCGAGACGATCCTCAGACTCGGAGCCACTGATATGGTCGACCCCCACAACACCAGCAAATTCTATCCTGGACCGGACACGGTATCCGGTTACGGCATGTTGAATGTAGACAACGCCCTTGAACTCATTACGAGCGGCGGTATCTTCCTCACACAACCGATTTCAAACGTTAGATATACAGATAGTCTCTATATAAAAGGGTCTCAGTTTGCAGATTATACAGGGGGTTGGAAATTAGAATATGCTCTTGACGACACCGCATTCAATTGGCAGCTTATGGCGCAAGGCTCAAACTTTCCGACGAATTCAACGCTCTTTTTCCTCAATGATACTTCTTTGAGCGGAATCATGCACCTCCGTCTCTCAAATGATGTTGGCGGATCAAAGATTACGAGATTTACTTACGTCAATAGCTCCCACCTGCGAATTGAGTCGCCAGTCACGGGGAATGAATATAAATATTCGATTCCGATAATCGGCTCAGCATTTGGAAGAGATTACGACTCGGTTCAACTATTTTACTCATCGCCAACAGTTTCTCGAACCGCCATTTTTAGCTCTACCCGCGAATATTTTAATTCGCTCATCTACACATGGGACGTGTCTGGAGTTCCGGCCGATACCTATACCGTTCATTTGCACGGATACTACCAATCCCTGCTTGTTCGTGATAGCGTTCGGATAGTTATCACCTCGGCCTTTGCGGCGGGATGGCCGCAACAGATTACTGGGCATGGGGCACTGAGCGCGGTGAGCGCGGACCTTGATGGTGATCAGTACAAGGAGATCATCGTCGGCGCAACAAATGGACTCTTTGCCTTTCGCTTTGACGGACAACTCCTGCCCGGATTTCCCGTGATGCCTAATAATGATATGCGCTCGATTCCAGCCATTTACGATATTGATCGCGATGGGAGTCAGGAAATTATCTGCCTCAACGAGGACGGGATACTCAGCTTTGAGATGGATGGTTCTATGACTTCAGGCTGGCCACAACCATGCGCGACCGGCCTAACATCCTATGGCTTTCCGCACCCGTCAATAGCAAGACTTGGGACATTTGAGGATTCGGCAATAATCACAATAAATGGCTCAGGACAGATACTTGCGTATGAATTCAACGGCGACCCGTATTTCTATTCTCTCGATGGATGGTTTGCGTCATTCAATTCCGAACAGTCATTATCCTATATCTATGGTGGGAATTCTGTAAGCGCTGCGGATCTGGATGGCGACGGTCATAACGAAGTCATCGCTACTTACTCGACAAATGGCCCTTTAGCGGGAGTTGCAGTCTTTGAGGGACGAACAGGCCAGCCGGCATTTGACCGACCGCTACCGCAGGTTATCGAGATGAATATTTGTTATGGAACGGTAATGACAGATATCAATGGCGATAACCTGCCTGATATTGTCAGCTGTGGCGTCGATTCATTTGGAAATCGCATTGTCTATGCTAAAACGCACGGAGTGACTAACCTGCCTGGCTGGCCGATTATTCTTCCACAGGTGGCAGGATGGCGCGGTAGTTTTCCCACAGCGGCCGATTTGGATTTGGATGGCAGGCCGGAGATTATCCTTACGTTTTTTGAACTCGACGTCGGCGCGCTGTATATATTTAAGTCCGATGGAACACCGTATATTGAACGCGAAGGGCGGCCATACGGAGAAGCCTACAGACTGCCTCTTACGTTCGGCACTCCGATAGTTGCCGATCTTACCGGAGACAGCCATCCGGAAATTGTGATACGATCCGGTTATATTTTCCCGGGTACTGGTACAGAAAAAGTACATATTCTTGATTTCACAATTTCACCAATTGCGGGATGGCCTGTTAGCACACCCGCCCCGCCTCTGCAGGTCTTTTCTACAATCTTCGCGCCGCTTGTCGATGATATTGATAATGATGGCCTTGTGGAACTTGTTCTTGTCAGCGAAACGGGCGCAATTTATATCTGGGATTTTGATGCTTCCTCCCGGGATGGAAAAAACAGCGGCAGGCTGTTCGCAGACAATCGGAACAGCGGTTTCATTCCCGCAGGACAGGTTGTCACAGATGTAGAAGAGCCCAATCCGCTTCTGCCGAAGAAATTTGAATTGTGGCAGAATTATCCAAATCCATTTAATCCGACCACAAGTATCGTCTTTGATCTGCCTACAAAGTCTAATGTAACACTTGAGATATTCAACGTACTCGGCCAGCAGGTAACGATTTTAATCGATAAGCAATTGACCGCCGGAAGGTACTCGGTACCCTTTGATGCATCTGCGTATAGCTCAGGTTTCTATTTCTACACACTAAGCGCAGGTGATTTCACTGCATCAAGGAAGATGGTGTTTGTCAAATGAGAAATGTACTTTTAACCTTTCTCTTTGGCCTTGCCTTAGGTCAACCATTGTTCGCTGATATTCCCACCACTCCTGATCAGACACTGCTGTGGAATCATTTCAATTCTGTCACGATCATCAAGAGGGGCTTAACGACTTTCGCACTGGCTACCTCTCGTGACGGAATCTCAGTGATGATAGAACGGGACTACAGCCCGGAGTTTTTTGCGATCAGACATCTCTTTCTTTCCTCAGAACCGATCGAAGCCAAGTTGGACGGGAGTATTCTTGTGCTCCGAAGCTCAATTGATATTCTCTATTTTATTGACGTCTCCAATCTGCCGGAGATTTATTTGATTGGCGAAGTCGATGTCGATGAGCCGTTCGAAGATTACCTCTTACACGGCAGAGACCTCTATCTCGCGCACGGATTCGAAGGATTATGGAGATATTCAGTCGATGACATAGCCAATCCTCAGTTTCTCGACTCAAGCATGCTTGGAATCCATTACACGCAGCTTGAACGAGTAGGCGAAACGCTCTTTGCCCTCGATGATTACAATGGTATACTTTTGTATGATATCGCCGGATCGGGATTTGGGGATTTTTTAGATTATCTCTTCGTGCCGTTTCAAGTTTCCACATTTGCGGCGAACGCCGAATACATAATCGTCGGGACTCTCGCAAATTCTGTCCTCAAGTGCACATACACCAACAATGATCCCCAAATTCGAAGTACTGTTACTCTCACACATTCAGTTGACCAGCTGATGCTGTCAAATCAGTACGCGCTTGCTCTGCCGCGAGGCCAACCTCTTGCAACTCCAATTCAATTAAATGTCTTTGTGCCGAGTGTGATAGTTTTCGAGGAATCTTTTGACTCACGACTTAACGGCTTTACGCTATTCACCGATAATGTCACATTTCAGGACACTCGTGTTTACTTTCCTTCTGCAGGTGGAGGGATTATTTCACACAGCCTGGACACCTGGAGGCTGACTGATTCGCCTCTTCGTCACTATCGTCGCACCGGTCCAATCAATGATATTGTTATCGATGGTGACTACCTTTACACCGGAGGCACTGCAAATCCACTGGAAGTCTATCGTTTTTCCACAAGCGGAAAGGCAAATCGAGACACGGTCTTAAATGACGGAATAAATCACATCAAAGACATCGAGTCAGTCGGGGACACTGTCCTTGTTCTTTATCCTCAACTTGAGTCAATATTAGGATACCGTGTTGCCAGCGGTACGTTTCCCATCGTCACGCAGTTTCCGGCAGATTCTGTAGACATTGCCCGAGTAAAGTACCTCCCTCTCGATAATGACACCATGCAGGCGTTGGTCACGATAGGCCAGGCTTCGGTAAATATCTTCTCACTCCAAGATACCCTCGCACCCGTTCTCAGGAAAAGAGTTACATTCATCGGAAGAGTGCTCGATGTTGAACTTGTCGATTCCTTGCTTGTGGTTTCCACGTCCAAAAAAGAATTGTGGGTCTACCGGCTTCTCAGCGATCTGAAGACAGAGTTCCGTTCGCGCATTCTCCTCTCCCAAATGGCAACTGATCTCATTGTTATTAAGAATCCCGTCAATGCCGGCGATTCTACGGCTGAGAGATTGTTCGCTCTCGGGGGATCAACCATACTTCGTTTTGATCTTACATTACCGTCGCAGGCAAGAGTCGACTCAACGCTCTTGCTCCCCTTTGATATAGTCAGTTCCGCAGTCACCTCAGACACGCTTTTCACAGTAGGCGCGTCAGGCATCGGAATGTTTGATATAAGCGGA
>Ga0163147_10003047_pt1 | contig 22877 bp, 27 predicted proteins | sample OliLakLV19MP6G1_FD_148597 | JGI IMG/M metagenome (GOLD analysis project Ga0163147, IMG submission 148597) | Freshwater microbial mat bacterial communities from Lake Vanda, McMurdo Dry Valleys, Antarctica- Oligotrophic Lake LV.19.MP6.G1 | ecosystem: Environmental > Aquatic > Freshwater > Lake >...
TGGTGGTGAACCCCGAGCGCCCGGGGCGGTTCGAGCCGCGGGTGAGGAAGCGTCGGCCGAAGAACTATCGGTTGATGACGCGGCCCCGCGGCGTGCTAAAACAAGAGCTACTCGAACAACAAGTTGCGGCTTAAGTACATGGCATTCCACTCTGTCCCCAGATTGGTGGACTCTCTGTAGGATGTTGCTGAATCTCCTGACAAGAAAAGGGCGATGGCCTTTGGTCCATCCTTGAGTTGCCAGAGCGCACACTCCATTTGATCGCCGTCGATCCGATAGACGACATACGGTTGAATTTCCTCACTCACGTTGACCATCCCTTTCTGGCGGTTGATTCGGCTCTTGCTTTAGCACTTTGGCCACGTCCCGTAGCTTCCCACCGATGAACTTTTCGTCCATGCAAGTTTTTTGACTCGCTCTGGCGTGAGCTTGCCGCCGCATCTGGTAGCAGCCCAGGTGAGATCAAGATCCTCCTTGCTTGTGATAGGTCATTTGAATCACCACTTCTTTATAGCCTGCCTTCTCAAGCTCGGCCTTTTTCTGTTCAGCGAGCTTCGCTTCGTCCTGATAGACGGCGACTATCTTTTTCATTTTCTCACCTGGAGCAATGCCCCAGACCTGAAGACTATGTGCCATGCCCACCTCCGGATGTCATAGAATACTTGATTTCCGGCAACTTATGAGTGGTTCCACCCTAAACAACACTTGATGGACTACCAGTTTCATGCAGCCGCTTGCCGACCGCAGAACGGGCAAACCATTGGATCGCTTTTCGACTCAGGTGCTGCTTCGTCTGATCGAAACGCGCCCGTCTCGCGATAGCTGCAATCAGAGCAACGGTGTTCCCAGGAGTGAATTTCCAGCGTCCCATCCGTGAACTTATTGTGCGAACAGCTCACGGGTCCTCGGTTGCAGCGGCTACATGGGCCGATCGTTTGCCGGTCGCGAGTCATTGCCTGATCCTCCTCATGCGTGAACCGCCGCGGGCCAGTTTCGGGCTGTCGCCGAAGTCGGCTGTTTCATGTTTGCGATCCGCTCGAGATCCTCAAGTAACTCCGGCACAGAGCGACTGCCCTCAGTGCCGTGCAGGAACAGTCCGTCCGCGTCCGTGTAGATAACGAATGGCAGCGAACTCGCCCGGGGCATGTGCAAGGCCCCGAGTGCTCGCACCTGAGGATCAGGGTGATCGCAATCGATGGCCACAGCGACAAAGGACTCGTTGAGTCGGGCCTTGACTGTCTCGTGGGGAATGACGCCCTCGACCAGGGCGCGGCACGCGCTTCAAGTCGCCCGGCCGTATTCGATGAACACTTTCTTCTGCGCGTCCTGCGCGGCAGCCAGCCCCTCGGCGAACGAGGCATACCACTTGACCGCCCCAAGATCGTTGAAGTGCGGATGGGCTCCTGGAACATTCGGCATCATTTTGGTTTTTCCTTGTTTACATGCAACACGGGTCAGGGGTCAGGACTGACTCCTGATCCCTGACTCCTGGCTGCTGAGGTTCTTATACTCTGCGTCGAAGCGGAGCAGGTCTTCGACTCCCTTGCGATGGCAGAAGTCTCCCAAAGACTCGTCTGGCTGGCGGTCCGCCTTGAAGTAGACGAGTAGGGGCACCAATTCCTGGACGACCTCGCGCAGCGGCACCATTTCCTTGTAGATGACGTTGAGGCGAGTTCCCAGCAGCCTACCCCCGACCAGGATCGTGTACCTGCCCACAGCCTTTCCCACGAGGCCGATGTCAGATGTGTAAGGCCGGGCGCAGGCGTTGGGGCAGCCGGTCATGCGGATGGTGAACTTCTCGGCGTCCAGCCCCAACTTCGCCAGCTCGACCTCCAGTTCGTCTACCACCGCGGGCATTACTCGCTCCGCTTCGGTGATGGCCAGCCCGCAAGTGGGGAGCGCCGGACAGGCCATGGCAAACCGGCGCACGCTGGAAATCTCACTTACGATGTCAACGGTCTTGATGCCATGCTCGCGCAGGAGGGCGAGGATCTCTTCCTTCCATTCCAGTTCGAGGTCGCAGAGCAGAATGCTTTGCTGCGGAGTCAACCGGCCAGGCATGCGGAAGCGCTCAAAGAGGCAACGCAGGCCGGTCTTCAGGCGCAGGCTGCCCTCGTCCTTGATACGGCCGTTTTCGACGTTGATGCCGAAATAGAACTTACCATCCCCCTGGGGGTGCCAGCCGAGGTGGTCGTCGTAGCCGTGGATATCCACCGGATGCGGGTCGGCCAAGGTGCGGCCGCCCAGGTACTCCTCGACCTTCGCCTTAAACCGGGGCAAGCCCCAGTCGTGAACCAGATACTTCATGCGGGCACGCTTGCGGTCGGCCCGGTTGCCGAAGTCGCGCTGCACCATGACGATTGCAGTCACGACCGGCAGCACGTCGTCATAGGCGATGTACGCCATGCGGTCGCCGAGGCGTGGAAACGTGTCCTGGTCGCTGGGCGTGGCGCCCAGGCCGCCGCCAACCAGTACGTTGTACCCAACCAGTTGGCCCCCTTCGACCACTCCCAGCAGGCCAATATCCTGGGTGTACACGTCGATGCAGTTGTCCTCGGGCAGGGCGATACCGATCTTGAACTTGCGCGGCAAGTAGGCGTTGCCGTAGATGGGCTCGACGTCGGGGCCAGCCGCCCCGACATGTTTGGCGGCGATCTTTTCCTTATCAACCCAGATTTCAAAATAGGCACGGGTTTGCGGAGTCAGGTGCCGGGCGATAGCATCGGCGCTCGCTTGCATACGATCATGGACACCATCGTTGTGGTGGGGTGCCGGGCAGCACATCACGTTCCGATCGACATCGCCGCAAGCAGCCAGCGTGGTCAGAAGTGATTTGTTGATCTCGTGTATGGTCTCCTGTAGATTTCCTTTGACCACGCCGTGCAATTGAAATCCCTGACGGGTCGTGATGCGCAGGGTGCCGTTGCCCAGGCGTTCGCCCAGGCTCAATTCGGTCAGAAACTGGTCAGCCGAGACCTTTCCACCCGGCACCCTGGTGCGGACCATGAAGCTGTAGGGCTTGTCGTCACCGGGCTTGCGATGTTTGCGGGCGTCGCGGTCGTCTTGCTGATAGGTGCCATGGAACTTCAACAGGCCGGCATCGGCGGAGCCGAACTTCCGCGTGTCCCGGGCGAGTTCCTCAGCAATGGTACCGCGCAGGAAGTTGCTGGCCTCCTTGACGGTTTCCTGCTTCGCCTTTTTCGCTTCTTCGGCCATGGTACGTCACTCCTGAACTGATTCGTCTCGTCGCCCAGGTCAATCGACCTCGACGAGCACGTCATTCCCTTCGATCTTGACCGGAAAACTCCGCACGCCTGCCCGGGCCGGCGGGTTGGTCACGGCGCCGGTCTTAACGTTGAAGTGCGCGCCGTGCCAGGGACACTCGACGGTGTCCCCGCTCAGCGCCCCTTCGCCCAGCGGTCCACCCCGGTGTGCGCAGGTGTTGTCAATCGCGTAGAAGGTCCCCTCCACGTTGAACAGGGCGATACTGTGACCATCGGCTTGAACGACCTTGCCCGTTCCCGCCGGCAGCTCGCCCGTCTGTGCGACCTTGACTAACTTTGGCATGATATCTCCTCCTTCGTGTTGCAGTTTTGTGGTGAGAAGCTGACATTCATTCCCTAGCCTCCATTCGGGCCGACTCGGTTTCAGTGGTGTCGCTTCCAGCTTGCAGCTGGCCGGCGCCATCAGCGCAGCGCGCCAGCAGTCGGCCCTGGATTGCGAAAATGTGTTGCGTGGTTTCCAGCCACCTGGTGTTCAGCTCACGGCAGAGTTCTGGCGCATCTTTCAGAAGCTTCGCGATCTGGTCTTTGCTGCTCGTGGCGGAGAGATGGGACGCGGCCGCCGCCAGTTTCTCCGCCTCGGCCTCGAAGTCTGTGACCGCCACACCGAAGATTTTCAGGAGTTGTCGCGTTTCATCAGCCATGGATTTCGCCTTTCACTGACCTTTACATCGTGGGCATGGACAGAGGTCTCGCAGCCGTTTCCAGGTGTAGATTCCCGTGGAATGGCCATCAGACCAAACGAACTTAATCGCGTAGTTGCCTACCAATTGCATATCTGTAACGACGATGTCTTCAGGGATAGAGGCAAGAACCAGTCTTAGCCTACCGGTCATTTCATCGACACAATTGGCACAATGACACTCCCCGCGAAGGGTTCGGTATGGATAGATCCCGACATGGCCTTCTTCCCAGGTAATCTGGAGATACTTTTCTTCCTTGAATCCTCTAACGTGTTTGGGAGGCGCATCCACGATCTTGGTCCTTTCGGTGGCGTTCTATCCTGGTCGTTTCATTCCTTGTGATCGTTTCCTCAACCCCGTCGGTTGCCATCAAAGTAGCGGCGCAACAAGGCAGGCAACTCGGCGCTGAACTTGCTCCGGGGCAACACTTCGTCACAGCCTGCGGCACGGGCCTCATCGAGACGAGCCTTGTCCACGTGCGACCCATAGGCGATGGTTGGGACTGCACCGGCAGCCTCACGGAGCTGGGCCACCGCCGTCTCGATATCGATCTCCGCCATTCCCAGGTCAATGATGACGTAAGCGGACGGCCTGGCGCGGCACAGTTCGACCACCTTAGCTACATCTTTTGCGACTGCTACTTCCTGGCCGAGTGCCGACGCGGTCCCGGTCACCTTCGAGGAGAAAAGCAGGTCTGTCGTCAACAAGACCCCACGCCGTGTCTTGGGTTGATCGGTATTGGAGTTCATGAGTTTCCACCTGCTACCTGCGCATGGGCATGGTCGCTTTTTTGGTTTTGAAGGATGCTCTTGACCGCACAGCCCCCGTTGTCGCCGCAACTGCTGCACCCGCCGTTGTCACCGCCAGTGCCACAACCTGGAGCTTCGGCGGTGCCACAACCGGGTCCGCAGCCAACTTCGGCCCGTTCCATGAATTGGCGGAATTCAACGCGCGTCTCGTAGGTTTTCGCTAACTCTTCGATCACATCCGCCATCAGGGGAGACGGGTCGCCGAGAAAATAAAAGAGGATCTTCTCACCATCAAGCAATTGTTCAACCTCGAGCAGTTCCACCGGCATGTTCCGTTCCGCCAGTAATCGGCGACAATCTTCGAAGGCTTTCTGTTCTCCTTGCCGTAATGCCCTTTCCTGGAACTCATCTTCCGGTGTCATTGATCGGAGTAACTCGCCGGCGGGATCGCCATCGCCCGCTCCGAATTCCCCCTCTGGGGTCATGATCTCGCCGGCTTCCAATCCGCGGTTGGTTTGCACGACCACCCGTTGCCTGCGGCCGTAATCACCGGGTTCCCGAGCGACGAACCAGCCCAGATGCCCCATAACTCCGAAACGGACAAGGAAGCGTCGCCCATTTGAGCCCGTCGGCGGCGCGACATCTTGGGGAGCCAACGCAAGCATCACAGCGTTCCCCTGGATGCTGACCGGATAGGATCTCGTTTTTACACCGGGCCGGGATGTGCATACCCCGTTGGTGACATCGAACTCCCAACGGTGCAAGGGGCAGGTAACGGTAGTTCCTTCCAGAGTACCCTTGCCCAGATGGCCGCCACGATGCAGACAAGCATTGTCGATGGCGTGGAAAGTACCGCCGATATTGAACAGCGCAATTTGCTTTCCCTGCACGTGGACGACCACGCCGGACCCGGGCGCGGCATCGCCGACATCGCATGCCTTCCAGCTATTCTCCATGGCTGGCTCTTCCTCACCCCAGATGTTGTGCCCGGTACGAAATAATGCGGCCCCCGCTTGCTGAGAGCAACGCTTATTCAAATCCAAAAAACCCCTTCATCTGCTGGTCGAACATTGCTTGCTGTTTTTCGTCGCCCAGGTCGAGCTTCATCTCGTTGATGACCTTGATGGAGTAGTCCCGCAGCCAAGACTCCCAGCAGTCGGCGCAGATGCATTGCTGGATGCGCTGGCCTAGCTCGTCGTTGATAGGCGGCTTCGGCAAGGGGTGGGCAGAGCGGCCGGCCATACAGCCAGGACGCTGGCAGCGGAAGCCGCCCGGCTCGCCGGGGCTGGCCGCCTGCTGCTTGGCGGCGGCCGGCACCTCGGCACCAAGTTCTTTGAGCATCTTGGCCATCTCTTCACGAGGCATGTTGTCGCCCCGCTCGTCGGCCACCTGGTAACCATGCAGCAGGACTTGCACTGCCTCATCCTTGCGGCCCAGGTCGATCAGGCACCGGCCCACGAGCTGATACACCTTGGAAAATTGCGGGCTCAGTTCCAACGTCCGCCGAAACGACTTGACGGCCTCTTCCATCTGCTGGTCTTCCATCAGCAACTGGGCCAGGCGGAAGTGCCCGAGCTCGTTCTCGGGATCGTCGGTGGCCATTTTGCGAAACTGGGCAATGCGTTCGGCTAGTTGACTCATAGGGATTTAGCTCCTCCTCACTGTTCTTCAGGTCACCTAAAGCTGCAGCACCGGCAATGGCGCCTCGGGAGGGGCCTTCTGCAGTTCGTGGATCACTTTTGTCGCCAGGTCCAGGTAGGCCTTGGCGACCAACGAATCGGGATACTTGCGGACGATCGGCTCGCCTATGTCGCTGCATTCCGCAACCCGTGGGTCGATCGGAATTTCGCCCAGGAACGGCACGTCCGTGTCGGCGGCAAGTTTTTGGCCGCCACCATGGCGAAAGATCTCGTACCGCTTGCCGTCTTCGTTGACGAAATAGCTCATGTTTTCCACGATGCCGATTACCGGCACGCGCACTGTCCGGAACATCTCCAGCCCTCGGTGGGCAACGGCCTGGCTCAATTCCTGGGGCATGGTGACGATGAGCGCGCCGGACAGCACAATAATCTGCGACAGCGTCAACTGGGCATCGCCGGTGCCCGGCGGCAAATCGACGAGCAGGTAATCGAGCTGTCCCCAGTCAACATTGGGGTCTGTGAGAAAACCCGTAATTGCCTTGTGGACCATGGGGCCGCGCCAGATGACCGGCTGGGTGGGCGGGACCAGGAAGCCCATTGACATGAGCTTGACGCCATAGCGTTCGATGGGCATCCGCGTGGTGCTTTGATCGACAACACCCGCCACGCCCATCATACGGGGGATGCTTGGTCCGTAAATGTCGGCATCCACCAGTCCGACCCGGTTGCCGAGCATTTGCAAGGCCACGGCCAGGTTGGTGGCCACAGTGGACTTACCGACGCCCCCCTTGCCACTAGCGATGGCAAGGACGTTTTTTACGCCCGGCAGTATGATCTTCTGTTGTCCTCCAGCGGGGGGAGGCATTGGCGTTCTCCTATCAGTTAGCTGCACTCGCTTCTTTCCATCAATAGCGGGGCACCGAAGGATCGACGAAAACCGACCACGCTTCGATTCCACCTGTCAATGAAGCCGCTCGGGAAAACCCTTTGTTGATGAGGAACTCCGCAACCATGAGGGAACGCACGCCGTGATGGCAGTACACGACCGTTTCCTGCGTGGGCTCCAATTCGCCGACTCGGTGCTGAATCTGGCTCATCGGCAGATGGCGCGCGCCCTCAATGCGGCAGAACTGCCATTCCTCCAACTCGCGCACGTCGAGCAGCAAGGGAGGTGTATTCTGCGCCAACATCTGCCCCAGCTCTTGCACAGTAACGGTGGCAACTCCAGGCATCAGCAATCGCTCCTTGCTTATTCAACCTCCAATGGCGTACATGGGCCGAGGCGGCTGGATGAACCGGGCGGTATTGATCTCGTGCCCCTCCCACTTGTCATGCACGCTGCGGCGGATGAGTTGGATGATCTCGTCATCGCTACCGCCACTGCGCATGACCGCTTTCACGTCCAGCTCGCCCAGAGCGAAGAGGCAGTTGCGCAGCTTGCCGTCCGCGGTAAGCCGAATGCGGTTGCAGCTCATGCAGAAGGGGCGGCTCACTGAAGCAATGATTCCAATCCGCCCCACACCGTCGCTGAACATGAACTCGCTGGCCGGAGCCCGCGTGTCCGGGTCCGGCACTGTCACCAGCGGGGCAATCTCGTAGGACAAAGTTTCCAATATGTCGGCGGCGAACAGCACCTTGTCGCGCTGCCACTGACCATCAGCGTCCAGCGGCATGAACTCAATGAACCGCACCTCGATTCCGTGCTTGCGGCCGAACTGGGCCAGCGGCACCAGATCCTCCTCGATCAACCCGCGCACCGCCACGGCGTTCAGCTTGATCGGGTTGTAGCCCAGACGCTTGCAAGCAAAGATTCCTTCCAAAACTCTCTCGAACATGTCGCGGCGCACAATCTGCTTGAACTTGGCCGGGTCGAGTGTGTCCAGGTGAATGTTGATCCGCCGCAAGCCAGCGTCGTAGAGCTGGCCAGCCTGCTCCGGCAGGAGAATGCCATTCGTCGTGAGTGCCAGATCGGTGATCTCGGGAATCGCTGCTAGCTTGCCGACGAGTACCGGCAAATCGCGGCGGGTCAACGGTTCGCCGCCCGTGAGCCGGACCTTGTCGATCCCCAGCCGCACCGCCACGCGCACGAAGCGCTCGATTTCCTCAAACGTGAGGATCTCGCGCCGCTCCATGAACACCGGGTTGTCCTCCGGCATGCAGTAGAAGCAGCGGATGTTGCAGCGGTCGGTGACGCTGATCCGCAGGTTGTTATGCGTGCGGCCAAAGGTATCAATAAGTGGCCCAAGGTGGCTCATCGTAGCTGCCCCAGATGCCCAACCATCGCCTGCTCCTCAATGCCGAGAATGTACTCATTCTGGGCCATCTCAGGTACTCCTGTTGGACACGAAGTGTCCCAGGGTCATTCCAACAGCACACTGGCTTCCCAATCGCTGCGCTCGGCTGAGGAGCGAAGTTTCTCCAAGGCGCGATCCTTGATTTGCGCTGCCCGTTGCCGAGTGATGCCCATGAAATCGCTGATCTGTCGTAGGCTGCGCGCGTCCTTGGCAGCCAGGCCAAAGTTCATCCCAAGCAAGTGCCGTTCGCGCGGACGCAAGTTTTGAAGAAGCAGCTGCAGGGCTTCCTCGCGCTCGGCGCTGATTAATTCGCTGCCGCTTTCACCGTCTGCCATGGCTTCCGCCAGCTGGAAGTCGGTGTCCTCGTGCAACACAGCATCCAGAGACACGTGCGTGCGCGTGACGGCTTGGAGGTGCGTCAGATGATCCAGACTGACGCCGGCGTACTCGGCCAGTTCCTGGGCAGACGGCAGACGCCTTCCGCGGTGGGCGAGCGTTTCGAGCTCCGCCTGGAGCGCCCCCAGTTCCTGGACGTGATGGGGTGAGAGCCGGACCAGGTGGCTCTGCTCCGCCACCGCGATCTGCAGTGTGTTGTGGATCCACCAGCCGGCATAGGTCGCCAGCCGTGTCTCGTGCGACAGATCGAAGCGGTCGATGGCCTGCATCAAGCCGCAGGCCGCTTCCTGCAAGAGGTCCTCATAGCTCAAGCTGCAGCGCCGGACGCGCCCCGCCAAGAGGGTCGCCAGGCGCAGGTTGGCCATCGCGAGCCGATGTTTGAAGGTCTGATAACGGTCATACAGGCGGCTGATGGCCGTCACCTTGCGAGCGTCGGCGTCGCAGTGCTCCCGGATAAGCTGGGCCATCGGCCAGGGCTCCAGGGGCGGCCGGTGCGAACGGAGTTGTGGGAAGTGGCGGATCAGGGTACGGACCAACTCCGTCTTACAATCCCAGAAGCCCTCCAGAAGTTCCCGCTCCTTTTGGCGACTCAATACGTCCGTCGAGAGATTCGGATTTGCTGCTAACGGAACAGCAGTATCGTTTGGCTCCTTCCTGCGTTTCCTCTTCATGAACTTCATAAGCCGCCCCTTGTGCAAGAAACGCCGATGACAGCGCTAGACCTCGAACGAGCTACCGCAGCCACAACTCTTCTTCACGTTGGGGTTGTTGAACACGAAACCGCGCTTATCCAGTCCCTCGTGGAAGTCGATCTCGCTGCCGTCCAGGTATGTCAAGCCCTTCTTGTTCACCGCCAATCGGACCCCATGAAACTCGCTGACTAGGTCGGCCTTCTCGTCGGCCGTCGTGTCGAGCCCCACCGCGTACTGGAACCCGCTGCACCGCCCGCCCGACACACCGATGCGCAGTAACGTCGTGTCCGGCAGGTTCTGCTCGCTGATGAGCCGCTTGACCTCGCGGGCGGCTCGTTCGCTCAGTGTCACAGCCATCTATCGTTCTCCTGGACTCATAAGGGCCTCATGTCCCGCAGTAGTGGGTTACCAGTCCTGCATGTTCGGACAGCCTTCGCTGATCATGTCGATGAGCTGCCGCTCCGTCGCAACCACATCGGAGTTACTCATTGGAAAAACCCTCCACGGAGTGATAAAGCGTTTCTTGAGCCATCGGCCTCACCAGAGAGGCAAGCTCACTTCTTTTTGCCGACGCCGACGCATTCCGGCCCTTCCTTGGCATCCTTTTTTTCCGTTATGTTGCCGCTGCCGGCTTTCAATTCGACCGACTTCTCGGCGTTGAGCTGGATGAAGCTGCTCCACTGGGCGGGCACGTTGACTTCCGCGAAGATGGCTTCCACCGGGCATTCGGGTACGCATGCTTCACAGTCGATGCACTCGTCCGGGTGGATGTAGAGCATCTGCTCCCCCTCGTAGAAGCATTCGACCGGGCAGACCACGACGCAGTCGGTGTATTTGCAGTCGTGGCACGGTTCGGTAATGATAAAAGCCATGTGCAATCGGTCCTTTCTTTTGCTCGGAGGAGGATAGTTCCGGGCGACTCCCGTCCAGCGCTATCTCCTAATGCTGCGTTATACTTTACTCGGTTAAAACTGGCACGTCCTCGTAGGTTTGGAAGTTGAGTGTCAAGAGCGTGGCTATTTGCTCTCGATGTTTGCCATGTTGAATCTTCCTCTTCTCCGTTCAGACCCCGACGGCCGCCACGGTACAGCCAATGGCGTTTACCGGGCATTCCTCCAGGGCCTGTTGGCATAAAGCCCACTCGGTCTCGTTGTCCGGTTGTTTCGTGACATAGGTATAACGTCCAAGGTCGTTGCGCTCAAAGTGGTGGGGCGCTGTCACCCTACACATGTTGCAGTCGATGCAACTGTCATCCACGTACCAGGGTCCTGCCACGTTGTCGGAGTAACGGCGTGTTAGATCAGCCATGGCTCTGAACCATTGCCCTTTCTGCTTAGACCGATCTCCGTATCAGCCGAGCTTTTCGATTTCATTCAGAACCTTTTGCTCATCACAGGTTGAGCTGGAGCTTGGCCTCTTCGGACATCAGGCTCTGGTTCCAGGGAGGCGCAACCACGATCTCGACGTGGACATCTTTGACGTCCGGCACGCCGAGGATCCTGCTTTTTGCCTCAGCCTTGAGCACATCGCCCATGCCGCACCCCGGGGCGGTCAGCGTCATCTTTACCTGCACCTTGTACCCCTCCGCCGGCAGAGGGATGATTCGACATTCATAAACCAGACCAAGGTCAACGACGTTGACGGGAATCTCAGGGTCGTATACCGTTTTCAACTGAGCCCAAACCATTTTTTCGACTTCAGAGGCATCAACCTGTGGGGCGGGTGCGGTTTGTTCCGGGGTGGAGGTTTCCACGCCGATGGCGTCCCCATCCTTACCCGCGATGCGCACCAGCTTCCCAGTCCCTGTCGTCACGGTGTAAGTACCGCCGAGCGCCTGCGTGACCCTCACCCGAGTGCCCACGGGAAGCATGACTTTGCTGCCGTAGGGGATTTCGATTGCTTCGCAATCCCGGCTCAGTGTGATCGATTCGGTGGTTATCATGCTGCGTTTCTCCTCAATCGGCTTCTCTTTGCCAGAGCCGCGCTGCGATTGCACTACTCTGTCGATACGGTTTTCTCTCCCTCTACCAGCGCTGCACGCAGCGCGTGCCAGGCCAGGCTTGCACATTTGACCCGCACTGGATACTTGCTTACACCAGAAAAGACATCGAGGTCTTCCATTTCCAGAGGATCGGGGTCGGTGTGACAGTTGCCTGTTACCATCTGATGAAACTTCTCGAAAAAGAGGAGCGCTGTCCCCTTGCTCATTCCTTTCAAATGCGAGGTCATGATCGAGGCGGAAGCCTTCGCTATCGCGCAGCCTGAGCCTTGAAAGCTGATGTCTTTTATCACGTCACCTTCCAGGTGCAGGTAGACGGTGACGTGATCCCCGCAGAGCGGGTTGTATCCTTCGGCCATCCGGTTTGCGCCTTCCAACTTGCGAAAGTTGCGCGGCCTCTTGTTATGGTCGAGGATGACTTCCTGGTACAGCTCGCGGAGATCGGGCATTACTGGAATACCTCCCGGATCTTCTGGATCGCCCCGACGAGGGCGTCGATTTCTTGCTTGGTGTTGTAAAGGGCCAGTGAGACACGGGCCGTGGCCGGCACTCCAAGGCGCTTCATTACCGGCATGGCGCAGTGATGGCCCGCCCGAATCGCGATACCCTGATCATCCAGCACCTGGCCGATGTCATGAGGGTGTATGTCGTCCAGAACAAAGGAGAGGACGCCTGCCTTTTCTTTGGCCGTTCCGATAATGCGCAAGCCGGGAATGCCTGAAATGGCATTGGTCGCATACGTCAGCAACTCTCTTTCGTGGGCCCCAATCCGGTCCAGTCCGACTCCGTTCAAATAGTCGATTGCTGCCCCCAGCCCGATCGCGCCCGCGATGTGTGGCGTTCCTGCCTCAAATTTGTAGGGCAGGGTGTTGTAGGTGGTCTTCTCAAAGGTGACCGAACTGATCATATCGCCACCCCCCTGGTAAGGGGGCATGGCTTCGAGAAGGTCGGCCTTGCCGTAGACAATTCCGATGCCGGTCGGCCCATACACCTTGTGGCCAGAGAAAACGTAAAAGTCGCAATCGAGATCGCGCACATCCACCCGGAAGTGAGGCACTGCTTGGGCGCCATCAACCAGCACTGGAACATTTTGCCGATGGGCCATCTCGATGATCTGCCGGATCGGGTTGACGGTGCCCAGCGCGTTCGACACATGTACGACCGACACCAGCTTGGTCCGCGGACCCAGCAACTTCTCGTACTCTTCGAGTAGAATGTCGCCATCGTCGTTGATCGGCACAACGCGCAGTCGAGCGCCCTTCTCCTCGCACAGCATCTGCCAGGGCACGATGTTGGAGTGGTGTTCCATCGCGGAGAGGATGATCTCGTCTCCCGCCTGGACGTGCTTTCTTCCGTAGGTCTGTGCAACGAGGTTGATGCCCTCTGTGGCCCCGCGCACGAAGATCACTTCCCGCGCAAGGGCCGCGTTGATGAAACGTTGTACCTTGACGCGGGAATCCTCATAATCCTGGGTGGCCCGTTGACTGAGCAGATGCACGCCGCGGTGGATGTTGGCGTTGTCCGCCGTGTAATAGCGCCAAAGGGTATCGATGACCACTTGCGGTTTTTGGGTGGTGGCCGCATTGTCGAAATAGACCAGCGGCTTGTCATGGACCCTCTGCTGAAGGATGGGGAAATCGTCCCTGATCTTCCGCACCTCAAACGGCGGGTCTGGCACTGTACGAAGGCCAGGAGGTGGCGCTGCTCCTGTCGCACTAAACACCCCCGGGTCGGCAAGAGCCTCTCGTTCCCTGACCCGAGCAGGCATGCTGGCTTTGGTTGCCGTTGTCATAGAGCCTCCTGGACTTCCGACAGACTCCGGCCCGCCAGCAAGGTCTCCTCGAGGTAGGCCCGGATCGGCAGGATCTTGATCCGGCTAACGATGTCGTTGGCGAAGGCATAGGTCAGAAGACGGCGAGCATCTTTCCGCCCAATGCCCCGTGATTGCAGATAGAAGATCGCATCTTCGTCGAGCTGCCCGACGGTCGCCCCGTGGGTACACTTCACGTCGTCGGCGAAGATCTCCAGTTGCGGCTTGGTGTTGATCGTGGCATTCGGGGACAGCAGCAGGGTTTTGTTCGTCTGCTTGGCATCGGTCTTCTGCGCATCCGGGTGGACGTAAATCTTGCCGTTGAAGACTCCCCTGGCATTGCCGTCGAGGATGCCCTTGTAGAGTTCGTGGCTGGCGCAATGCGGCTTGGCGTGGTCGATCCGCGTGTGGTTATCGATCAGTTGTTGGCCGGCTGCCATGTACAAGCCATTGAGAGTACACTCGGCCCCTTCCCCATCCAGCCTGGCGTTCACGTCGTTCCGGACGAGTGCGCCGCCCAGCGAGATCGAATGGGACGTGAAGTTGCTGCTGCGGTCCTGATGGACAGCGAGTGTGGCAATGTGGAACGCTTCCATGCTCTCCTGCTGCAGTTTGTAATGATCGATGACCGCGTTCCGCCCCGCGACGATCTGAGTCACTGCATTGGTGAAATAAACACCCTCCTCCAGCCCAACGTAGCTTTCGACAATCGCTACCTGGCTGTTGTCCCCCACCACGATCAGGTTCCTGGGGTTTGACACCGTGGGCTCTTTTTGAGACGTGGAGACATACAATAAATGAATCGGCTGCTCGACAACCTTGCCTGCCGGGAGGTAGACGAAGGCGCCGTCCTCCAGGAAGGCCGTGTTAAGGGTAACGAAGGCGTGATTTTGATACCCGGCATTCCTGGTGAGATTCAGTTCCAGCAAATCTCGATGGGAATCCAGAGCAGCCGCGAGGCTGCTGACCTTTGTCCCACTCGACATCGGCCGGTGCGACGAAAGCTCGCCTGAGAAACGGCCGTTTACGAACACGAGTCGGATACAGTCCAACTCTCCCAAAGTAAAGTGCTTGAGCTGGTTGAATGTCAGACTGTCTACCCCGTCTCCCTCGTGTGCGCCCACAGGCTTGAAGGGGATTCTCGCAAGCGGGGCAACGCTGGTAAACTTCCACTCCTCGTCACGAGTCGTGGGGAATCCCAGCTCGCTAAAGCGGGAGATCGCCGCCTTTCGGATACGGTGGATCCACGGCTGACGGTTCCCTGCCAACTCCCTCTCAAGCAGCTCGAAGTTGGAGAGGTAGGTGTCCATTTCCTTCATGACCTGAACCATTCGCGGACCTCCTCTCAAGAGTTCACCGTGAGGGCATTCGCCGGCTGTTCCTCGATCCCGGCATAGCCCTTCTCTTCGAGTTCCCTGGCCAGTTCTTTGCCACCCGACATCACAATGCGGCCATTGAAGAGCACATGAACGTAGTCCGGGACGATATAGTTCAGAAGACGCTGGTAGTGCGTGACCACGATCATGGCCCGGTCCTTGCTTCGCAGGGCATTGACGCCGTTGGCCACGATCTTCAGGGCATCGATGTCCAGGCCGGAGTCGGTTTCGTCCAGGATGGCCAGCTTCGGGTCCAGCATCGCCATCTGCAAGATCTCGTTGCGTTTCTTCTCACCGCCGGAGAAGCCTTCATTGACCGAGCGGTCCAGAAGCTTCTGATCGATCTCCAGGAGCTTCATTTTCTCCTTGACCAGGACCAGAAACTCCCTGGCGCCGAGTTCTTCAAGGCCGCGATGCTTCCGCAGGGCATTGACCGCTGCCTTCAAGAAGTAAGTGTTGCCAACCCCCGGAATCTCGACGGGATACTGGAAGGCCAGGAACACTCCCTCCCGGGCGCGTTCTTCCGGGTCCATCTCCAGCAGATCCTTGCCTTCATAGAGCACCTCGCCGGCGGTTACCTCGTAGACCTCGCGCCCTGCAAGAACCTGGGCCAGCGTACTCTTGCCCGATCCGTTTGGGCCCATGATCGCATGGACCTCGCCGGGGTTTACCTGGAGGTCGATTCCGCGCAGAATCTCTTTCTCACCGATCCTTGCATACAAGGCTTTGATTTCGAGCATGGTTCCTTTCTCCAACTCTTGGGCTTTGTTTTCTGCTGCTTTGCCATCGTTGTGAAAAACGGCTTCAAGCGACTTCTTTTCCGTCTTGCCAGTTTCCTTGTCCATATCAACAATCCATACTTGAAAGCTGTGTGCCATTCTCCGAATCTCCCGACACCCGCACGTAGATGGCAAAAAGGGCAACGCCCTCGTCGGCCTGGCCTGCGTTCCGGACGAGATACTCGGGCCCACAAGACGCCACTTCTGACGGCCAAAAGAGTCCAGGGAGCCGAAGCCAGGCATTCTCGGCGACCCAATGCTCTTCGCCATTGGGCAGGTCAGCTCCCCTCCGGATCTGTCGGTCACAGGCCGATGTATGCAAGTTCTTGGTTGCTAGCATGACTCACTCTGCTTTCTGTGCCTCCTAGCCGACACTTCCTTCGAGGCTCACGCCTAAAAGCTTCTGGGCTTCCACGGCAAATTCCATCGGCAGGTTGAGGAAGACCTGCTTGCAGAAACCGTTGACGATCATGTTGATCGCGTCCTCGTTCGAGAGTCCCCGCTGCTTGCAGTAGAAAATTTGATCTTCGCCGATCTTGGAAGTGGACGCCTCGTGTTCCACCTGCCCCGTCGGATTGCGGACTTCGATGTAGGGGAACGTGTGGGCGCCGCACCGGTCACCCAGGAGCAGCGAGTCGCATTGCGAAAAGTTGCGGGCGTTGTCGGCCCCCTTCATGATCTTGACCAGGCCGCGATAGGAGTTCTGACCCCGGCCCGCCGAGATACCCTTGGCGACGATGGTGCTGCGAGTGTTCTTGCCGATGTGGATCATCTTGGTGCCCGTGTCCGCCTGCTGGAAGTTGTTGGTGAGTGCTACCGAGTAGAACTCGCCGATCGAATTGTCTCCCTGCAAGATGACGCTGGGGTACTTCCAGGTGATCGCCGAGCCGGTCTCCACCTGCGTCCAGGAGATCTTCGACCCCTCGCCGCGGCAGGCGCCGCGCTTGGTCACGAAGTTGTAGATGCCGCCCCGCCCCTCCTTGTCGCCTGGATACCAGTTCTGCACCGTCGAGTATTTGATCTGGGAGTTCTTGCCGACAGCGACCAGTTCAACGACGGCGGCGTGCAGCTGGTTCTCGTCGCGGGCGGGCGCGCTGCAGCCTTCCAGGTAGCTGACGTAGGCCCCTTCCTCGGCCACGATCAGCGTCCGCTCGAACTGGCCGGTGTCCTTGGCGTTGATGCGGAAGTAGGTGGACAGCTCCATCGGGCAGCGCACCCCCTTGGGGATGTAGCAAAACGAGCCGTCACTGAAGACGGCCGAGTTCAGCGCCGCGAAGAAGTTGTCGTTGTAGGGCACCACCGAGCCGAGGTACTTCTGGACCAGTTCCGGGTGATTCTGCACCGCCTCGGAGAAAGGGCAGAAGATGACGCCCGCCTCGGCCAACTTTTCCTTGAAGGTAGTCGCCACGGAAACGCTGTCGAAGACGGCATCCACCGCCACGCCGCTGAGCCGCTTTTGCTCATCCAGCGAGATGCCCAGCTTCTCGAAAGTCGCTCGCACTTCCGGGTCCACCTCGTCGATGCTGTTGAGCTTCTTCTTCGGCTTGGGGGCCGAGTAGTAGACGATGTTTTGGTAGTCGATGGGCGGATAGTGGACATTGGCCCATTTCGGTTCTGCCTCCGACTTTGCCAGCTTCACCCAATGGCGGTACGCCTTCAGCCGCCACTGCAGCATGAAATCGGGTTCGTTTTTCTTGGCCGAGATCAGGCGGATGATGTCCTCGTTCAGTCCGGGAGGAACAGAGTCGGCCTCGATTTCGGTTACAAACCCGTATTTGTATTCCCGGTTGGCGAATTCCTGGATAGCGATGGTGGCAGTCGTCATAACATCCTCCGTTTCAACTGGTGATAACGCACAGGGCCTGGGGCGCTTCCGCTTGCCCGCCGCCTCGCCTCAGTGCTGTAGGCTCGCGTCCGCAGGCGAGGACTGCTGCCAGTCCACGGCAAACTCCTCGCGCAGCTCATGCACCTCAAGCCGGTCGATACATACCGATGGCGGCGCCGTGATTCCCAGGCGCACCTGGTTCCCCTGGACGGCCGTCACCATGACCCGAATGTCGCCATCGATCACGATCTCCTCGCCAACACGTCGCGTGAGAACCAACATGGTCGGACCTCATTAAGCCAATGTTTGGCGAGGCAGCCCTGCACGAACACCAGGACTATTTGGATTTATTATCAAGTAACGTGCCATTCCATGAGTGTCGAGCGATTAATGACGCAAACATAGCTTTACAAACGTCTTATGGAAAATAATTCTGAACGATCATCATGGCAAATTGCCAGCCATATTTGGATTAACAGCTAAATCCGGATGGATAACCACTTCTCTCGTAAGATGCCGGCCAGCTCCCCAAGGAGCAATTGGTCTGGAATAGATGTATCGCATTAAGCACCTTCCATTCAACATCTTGTGTCACAAGCCTGAAGCTGCGGCCCTTGTTTACGAATGCTGCGGGCCGATCATAGTCCGCTGTTCCTCTTGTCAGAACCTCGGCTCGGCAGTAGGTTTAAGCTGGATCAACCAAATTTGGTTGAGACCAAGCAATGCACCGTCGGAGTAGCAATGACGACCACGTCGCACGAGAATGTCGCCTACGGGAACCTCGTGGAGGAGCTTCTCGAACAGATCACGATGGGACGCAGTTTTGAGGAGCTGTTCAATTCCATCTACGACCGCCTGCACGGGATCATTCCGTACAACCGGATTGCCGTCGCCTTGCTGGACGAATCGGGCGACGCCCTCAATTTGATCTCCTGCCGCAGCGACGGACCCCAGGCGTTGAAAGTCGGTTACACGGCCCCGATCCAGGGCTCGACGTTGCACGCCTTGCTGCTCACCAGCCAGCCACGGATCATCAACGACTTGCCGGATTACCTGGTCAAGAAACCGCAGTCGGTTTCGACCATGTTGATCGTGAAAGAAGGGATGCGCTCGAACCTGACGCTGCCTTTGGTGGCCGGTGGCAAACCGATCGGCGTCGTCTTTTTTTCCAGTCGGGAAAAAGGAACCTACAACGAACAGCACGCGCACTTACTCAAACGCCTGGCGGGCCATATCGCCATCAGCATCGAAAAGGCGCAGCTCATTGAAGCCCTCCAGAAGCACAACAAGGAACTGCTGGAAGCAAACGAGTTGAAGGATCAATTCCTCCAGAAACTGGAGAAGGAGGTTGATCGCCGAACCCAGGAACTGAGCAGTTCAGAGGAGCGCTATCGATTGCTGGTCAGCCTGGGCCAGATCATCAATTCCAGCCTCGACCTAAGACAAGTATTCCAGCGCGCGGCCGAGGAAATCCATAAGCTCATCGGTTGTGATCGGGTCAGTTTGATCCTGGTAACACAGGAGGACGATTCCCGACACGGCTTCGCGCTGGAGTTCGCGGACTCTGTCCGGTGGGCAGAGATCCCAGTCCAGAGTCTGTCCGGTTCGGCAACCCACTGGGTAATGGAGCATCGCCAGCCGCGAATCGCCCGCCGCCTTGACGAGGCCCGTCCCCTCGTGGAAGACCGCCAATTCTTCAAACTCGGCTACCAAGCTTATGTCTACTTGCCGTTGGTCTGCCATGATGCCAGTGTCGGCGTTGTGGGGCTCGCAACACGACAGGACAACCAGTTGGACGGCTGGGATTTGACGCTGCTCAGGGAACTGAGCAACGTGCTGGCCACGGCCTTGGATAACGCATCGGCGTACACGCAAATCACTCGTCTAAAGGCTCAGTTGGAGCAGGAAAACTTCTACCTGCGGGATGAGATCAAGACCGAGCATGATTTCACCAACCTTATCGGCGAAGGCCGTGCCATGCAAGAAAGCCGCAAGGCGATCCAGCAGGTAGCCAACACGAACAGCACGGTCCTGATTCTGGGGGAGACCGGCACGGGCAAGGAGCTGATCGCGCGGGCCATTCATGAACTGAGCCCACGCAAGGAACACCTCTTGGTCAAGGTCAACTGCGCAGCTCTGGCTCCAGGCGTCATTACCAGCGAATTATTCGGTCACGAGCAGGGTGCTTTCACCGGTGCGATGAAGCGGCGCCTGGGCCGATTCGAGCTGGCTCAGCATGGCAGCATCTTTCTCGACGAAATCGCGGAGATCCCGCTGGAGACGCAGGTGCTGCTTCTGCGGGTGCTTCAGGAACGGGTGATCGAGCGCGTCGGCGGCACCGAATCGATCGAGGTCGATGTTCGGGTGGTCGCTGCCACCAACCGTGACTTGAAGGCGGCCGTGGACGAGGGACGTTTCCGCGCCGATCTTTTCTACCGCCTCAATGTTTTTCCTATTCATGTGCCACCCCTACGGGAGCGCCGGGAAGACATTCCGGCTCTGATCAATCACTTCATCAGTCAGTTCGACCGGCGCATGAACAAGCAGGTCACCCGGGTGAACCGCAAAACGATGGAACTGCTGATGAACTACCATTGGCCGGGAAATGTGCGCGAGCTGGAAAACATAGTGGAACGGGCCATGATCGTGACCCCCGGCGACACCCTGGAGATTGACCCCACCTGGTTATCGTCCACCCCGAAGGATTCCGCAGGCCCCGAGAGGCGACTGACGATGGCAGAAATCGAACGTCAGGGCATCCTGCAAGCGCTGGAACGCTGTGGCGGCAAAATCTACGGTCCCGCCGGCGCTGCGGCGGCGCTAGGCCTGAAGCCAAGCACCCTCTACGGCAGGATCCGGAAACATCGCGTCCTCAAGAATCCTAGGACGGGCAGCTTTGCCTGAAGCGTATGGCGACATTGCATACCTGCCTTACTAAAACAACTTTTCGGTCGGCTTGGCGAAAGGGGCCTGTGAGGAAGGTATCGTGAACGACGCCACCGGGATAGCTGCTTTCGAAGACGCCGTCGGGTGCATTTTGCATTATCACCAGCGGACCAAGCACCACCTGCACCAATATGCCCGCTCGGCTGGCTATCTCGACTGGGCCAACCAGCCCGATCCGTTTCGTACCTTTGCCGGTGCGCCGCGGATCGACCTGCCCCTGGGCTCTTATGACGCCGGGGCCACGCCGTACGACGATCTGTACCGGCCAGGCGCGGTCCCGTCTCGTCCCCTCGACCTCGGCAGCCTGGGCATCTTTTTCGAGCTCGCCCTGGGCCTGTCCGCCTGGAAACAGTACAAGGATTCACGGTGGGCGCTGCGCAGCAACCCGTCCAGCGGCAACCTGCACCCGACCGAGGGTTACGCCATCCTTCCGGCACTGCCGGGCGTTGAAGCCGGGGTCTATCACTACGTCAGCCGGGACCACTGCCTTGAGCGCCGCTGCACCTTTCCCGGCGCTGAGGCAACAAAGCTGGCCGGGGTACTTCCCCAATGGTCGTTTTTTGTCGGCTTGACCTCGATCCACTGGCGCGAAGCCTGGAAATACGGCGAACGGGCCTACCGCTACTGTCAACACGACGCGGGCCACGCCCTGGCCACGTTGCGTCTGGCCGCGGCAGTCCTCGGCTGGTCCGCGCACCTGGTGGACAGCATTGCCGATGCCGACTTGGCCGTGTTACTGGGCGTGGATCGGCTCGACGACTTCGCCCGAGTCGCTCCACCCGACCGCGAACACCCCGACGCCCTGCTCTTCGTCCAGCCGGCGCAAAGGGCAAGAAACGCGACGCAGGACTTGACGAGCTTTGTACAGCCCGCGCTGGCCTTGCTGCGCGCCGGCGCCGGACACGGCACCTGGTCCGGCCAGGCCAATGCGCTGAGTCGGTCGCATGAGGACTGGTCGATTATCGACAGGGCCGCCGAGGCGGCCTGGAAGCCGGCTACCACGCCCCGCCCCTCGTTCCCAAACTCCAGTTTGGGAACGAGGGGCGGGGAGCCGGTGCTGCCGCCCGTATCGTCGAGCAGCAAAGTACACGCGGCGCAGATCATTCGCCAGCGCCGCAGCTGCCTGGCACTGGACGGCAAGACCTCCATCCCGGCGCAGACCTTCTACCGCATGCTCGACCACTTGCTTCCCCGTCCTCAGGTCGCGCCGTGGGACATGCTGCCCTGGGAGCCTCTCGTGCATATGGTCCTGTTTGTCCACCGTATCGTGGGCCTGCCGCCCGGGATGTACCTGTTCGAGCGAAGCGCGGCAGTGCATGAACGTCTGCGAGCGGCCGTGACAGCCGAGGTTGCCTGGCAGCGCCTGCCGGGTTGTCCGGAGCATGTGCGGCTCTTTTTCCTTTCCCCAGACGACTGCCGCCGGACGGCCGGGGTCATCAGCTGCAATCAGGACATCGCCGCGGATGGCGCTTTCAGTCTCGGCATGATCGCGGACTTCGGCGACACTATTCGGCAGCGTGGGCCGTGGTGGTATCGGCGGCTGTTTTGGGAAGCGGGCGCCGTTGGGCAGGTGCTCTATCTGGAAGCCGAGGCCGCGGGCATTCGCTCGACGGGGATCGGCTGTTATTTCGACGATGACTGCCATGCGGTTCTTGGCTTGGACAGCGACCGGTTCCAGAGCCTGTATCACTTCACCGTCGGCGCCCCGGTGGACGATCCACGGCTGACAACGCTCCCGGCCTACGGCCACTTGCAGCGTGCCCGCAAGGACCCAACTGCTTGAAATTAGGTAGACTCTCACTCATCGGAGTCGTCCGAGGTATCAGCTGCGTCCCAGCCCTGGAACAGCGGCAGGACCGCCTAAAGCGGCGAGGACGCCTTGGGTGAAGCGGGCGAGTGTTTGCTTCTCTTCCGGGGTGGCGGGCCGCTGCTCGTGCTCGATGGTCTGGACGGTACGGATGGCGGCGACTATGTCGTGGGCCTTGGTTTTTTCACCACTGGCAATGGGTGAGGCAGGCGATGGCTGTTCAGAAAGGGAGGTTGGCGGTTCGGGAGATTTGACGGCTTCGGTGAGAGCGGAGGTTGTGAGTGCCGGCGGCGATGTGTCCTTCGCTACATGGGACTCTGGCTCGAATGCCATGTACTTAAGCCCAACTCACGTCGCTGAATCGGGTTCGGGCTGGGCAACGGGAAACCCTCCCGCCATGCTGGTGGTACTGATCTCACCCGCACGGACAGGAGGTTCCCATGACTACTATCTCCCATGCCTTGGCCCGCATCAAGGGCGAACTGGCCCGATTCGTTCCCGAGTCGCTGATCCGCCCCCTGGTCGCCGCCGAAGGTCGCGACTACCGCCAGCGCACCCTCACGCCCGTGGTCACCGCCTACCTCGCCCTCCGGCAAGTGC
>Ga0163147_10003048_pt1 | contig 22874 bp, 21 predicted proteins | sample OliLakLV19MP6G1_FD_148597 | JGI IMG/M metagenome (GOLD analysis project Ga0163147, IMG submission 148597) | Freshwater microbial mat bacterial communities from Lake Vanda, McMurdo Dry Valleys, Antarctica- Oligotrophic Lake LV.19.MP6.G1 | ecosystem: Environmental > Aquatic > Freshwater > Lake >...
TCGCGGGGGCGTCACGATTTCGTCAGCGGGATACCGACGAGAGCAGCTGGTGGCGAGTTGGAGCAAAAGATGGTGCGGACGGCGGGACTCGAACCCGCACTTCCTCGCGAAAAGCGGATTTTAAGTCCGCTGCGTCTACCGGTTCCGCCACGTCCGCACGGCCTGCCTCTAGCGCGATTTCCGCCGCCGCCGAAGGCCCCTCTCTCTGTGAGGCGCCCCGCGAGGCGCCCTAGCGTGATCTGGCGCCCCGGCCCCGGATGCGCTTCAACCATCAGGCAACCGGAACCGGAGGAACATCCCATGGGCGAGGCCTGGATCATCGATACGGCGCGCACGCCGCGGGGCGTCGGCAAAGTCGGCAAGGGCGCGCTGGCGGAAGTTCACCCACAACGCATCCTGTCCACGGTGCTGAAGGCGCTGGCCGAGCGCAACAACATCAACACCGCCGACATAGACGACGTCATCGCCGGGTGCGGCAGCCAGAGCGGGAAGCAGGGCGCGTGCATCGCGCGCATGGCCGCCCTCGACGCCGGCTTCGACAACGACGCGCCGGGCGTGTCGCTTGATCGCTTCTGCGGTTCGGGCCTGACCGCGGTGAACCTCGCCGCCATGGGCGTGATGTCCGGCGTGCAGGATCTCGTGTTCGCGGGCGGCGTTGAGTCGATGTCCTACGGGTCCACCCTGCCGCGCACGACCACAGGCGTCATCGACGCCGACAACCTGCACCTGCGCGCCATCCACCCGCAGCCCCACCAGGGCGTGTGCGGCGATCTCATCGCCACGCTTGAAGGTTTCACGCGCGAGGACGTCGACCGCCTGGGCTACGAGAGCCAGCAGCGCGCCGCGGTCGCCATCGCCGAAAACCGCTTCGCAAAAAGCCTTGTCGCGGTGCGCAGGGACGACGGCACGGTGGCGCTCGCCCACGAGGAATTTCCGCGCCCGCAGACGACGCTGGAGGGCCTTGCGCAACTGAAGGCCGCGTTCGAGGCGCTCTACGCAGTGCCGCTCGACGAAGAAGGCCTCACCTTCAAGAAGCTGGTGGAAGCGACGTATCCGGGCATCAAGATCACGCACGTCCACCACGCGGGCAACTCCTCGGGCGTCGTCGACGGCGCGGGCGCAGTGATCATCGCCTCGCCCGAATACGCCAAGGCGCACGGCCTGAAGCCGCGTGCGAAGATTCGCGCCATGGCGACGGCCGGCGACAGCCCGGAACTCATGCTCAATGCGCCGGTTCCGGCTGCGAAGAAGGCGCTCAAGAAGGCCGGCATGTCGATCAAGGACATCGACCTCATCGAGATCAACGAAGCCTTCGCCGTCGTGCCGCTGAAGTTCATGCGCGACCTCGACATCGATCCCGCCATCGTCAACGTCAACGGCGGCGCCATCGCGCTTGGTCACCCGATCGGCGCGACGGGCGCGATCATTCTCGGCACCCTGCTCGATGAAATGGAACGCCGCGATCTCAATGTCGGCCTCGCCACACTCTGCGCCGCCGGTGGCATGGCGCCGTGCGCGATCATCGAACGGATGTGAGATTCAGCCTGATTTCTTCGGCGGGTGCTCCTTTGGGGCGCCCGTCGGAGACGTCTCGCGATCCTTCGCGACTTCCCGTCGCACCGTCTCGTCATCGACGGGTGCGCGATCGCCCTTCTTCCCGACTTCGTCCATGAGTTGATCGGGCGGCAGGCGCTTGATATCGTTGGGTGTCATCGTCGTGGTACGTGGCGCGCGCGCATAAGTTCCTTCGTCGAGCGCCCCATAAGCGTGCTGCAGATTTCTGAATCGTAACGGAACTGAAGCCGCACAACGCAGTGTGTGCCCGATTTTCGCCCTGTCCCACCGCTCAAAGCGCCTCTCCCGCCGCACGAGCCCGACAGGATCCCAGGCATTGAAGAAATCCCCGCCGCGCACCGCGTCGCAGCACGTCTCGAAGAAAACCGCCGTCAAAGCCCGCAAGTCCGAGTCGGGCTTTTCGTTTTTCAGATCGCTGGTCGCGGCCTTCGTGTTCGGTTGCGGCGGCGTGGTCGCCCTCGATGCGCTGTCTGACATCACGCTCAATCCGATTTCGGAAGCCCACGCGTCGGTGCAGCCGGTGACCGACGGCGAGCTGAGCTGGGCCGTGGACACGAACGGCGACGGCGTCGCCGATCTCGCCAATCCGGTGGAAGGCGCGATGCGCAGCATCGATTCCTACGGCTCCGGCGCCTTCGGGTCGCAGCGCGACGGCGGCAAGCGCAAGCACGAAGGCGTGGACTACGTTGCGGCCCCCGGCCACATTGCCACATCGCCGATCGCAGGAACAGTCGTGCGCATCGGCTATGCATACAAAAAGGACACGCGGCTCAAGTACGTGGAGATCGACAACGCCGAGACCGGCTATTCGGCCCGCGTGCTCTACGTCGCCCCGACCATCGCCATCGGACAAACCATCGCTGCAGGCGACGCCATCGGCGTCGTGCAGGATCTCTCGGTGAAATATCCCTCAGGCATCACCAACCACGTCCACGTGGAAATCCGCGACGCGGCGGGCGTGACGCTCGATTCCGCCTTCATCCTGCCGGCCGCGCCGATACTGCAGGCGTCGGCGGAAGGCGTCATCCTCTCCCGCTAGACGACCTCGCCGTCGACGCCGAGATCGCGCGCGATCTGGAGCAGTCCAGTTTTCGCGCGCTCGAGCGCCGCCTCGTCGGCGCCGCGTGCCACCAGATGGACGCCATAGCCGTCGGGCGGCTGATACCAGGGATAGGAGCCGAGCGAGACGTCGGGCTCGGCCTTCTGCAACGCCGCCAGTGGCGCAGCGAGATCGCCTTCGCGCACGCCCTTCGCGCGCACGGTGACGCTTTTCACCACCGCGCCGCCGTCGAGACGCTTGCCCACGTCCTCCAGCATCGCGCGCATGATCGACGGCACGCCCGCCATCACGAACACGTTGCCCAGCTGGAATCCCGGCGCCTTCGAGACCGGATTGGCGATGAGGCTCGCCCCCTCCGGAATCCGCGCCATGCGCAGCCGCGCCTCGTTGATGTCAGTGGTTCCGTAGTGCGCTTCGAGGATCGCGCGCGCGTCGGCGCGCACATCGATGGCCACGCCGAACGCCGCAGCGATGGCGTCGGCCGTCTTGTCATCGTGCGTGGGGCCGATGCCGCCGGTGGTGAACACGTAGGTAAAACGCGCACGCAGCGCGTTCACCGCAGCGGAAATTTCGGCGGGCTCGTCGGAGACGACCCGCGCCTCGCCGATCTGCACGCCCAGCGGCGCGAGGAATTCAGCAATGGTGCGCAGATTGGTGTCCTGCGTGCGGCCGGAGAGGAGTTCATCGCCGATCATGAGGACGGCGGCGCGGACGAGGGGAGCTGTCATGCGGGATGATCTAGACCGCGCTGCCCGGATCGTCGATGACGACAAAATGCCTCCATCTCCCGGCTTCGACTACCGCCGTTGCGGGAAGGAGCCCGCGCAGCGTGTATGAGCGACCACGGCCCCGTCAGGACTTGAGACCATGCGCTTTTCGCCGCCCCTGACGCCCGCGACCCTCATCCAGCGCTACAAGCGCTTCCTCGCCGACGTGCGCCTCGCCGATGGGTCGAACGCCACCGCGCACGTAGCCAATTCCGGCAAGATGCTGGGCCTCGATGCGCCGGGTTCGACCGTCTGGCTCGCACCGGGAACGGGCAAGCTCGCGTGGTCGCTCAAGTTCGTGGAGACGCCGACGTCGTGGGCGGGCGTCGACACGCATGCGCCGAACAAGCTCGTCGCCGAAGCGCTGGCCGCACGCGCCCTGCCGCAGTTCGCGGCCTTCCCGCACGTGCGCGCGGAAGTGAAGTACGGTGAAGCGAGCCGCGTCGATTTCCTGCTCACCGACGATGCGGGCCGCCGCTGCTGGCTCGAGATCAAGAACGTCCACCTCTGCCGCACGGCTGGTCTCGCGGAGTTCCCGGACTGCGAGGCCGCCCGGAGCGCGCGCCATCTGCGGGAACTTTCGGCCATGGTCGAAGCGGGCGACCGCGCGGCGGCGCTCTTCGTCATCCAGCGCGCCGACTGCACGACCTTCCGCCCCGCCGCCGATCTCGATCCAGCCTTCGCGAAAGCCTTCGACGAGGCCCGCGCCGCCGGCGTCGAGATGCACGCACATGCCTGCGTCATGAGCCCCGAAGCCCTGGTCCTCGGCGGCGCTATCGCGATCTGATCATGCTTAAAGGTGCGCTGGCGTCGTCACATGCGCAGCCCCTTCACCGCCCGTTGAGGCGAACCGCTTATGCAGGCGTTGAAAGGTGGTCCAGAATGGACCTGAAGGATCGCGCGCATGTTCGGCATCACCGACAAACTCAAGACGGCAGCAGCCACCGGGGGCCTGTTCGCCGTGGCCGGCGCCCTGGCGCTGATCGGCATCGTCTGGATCACCATCGCTGCGATCACGGTGCTGGGGCAGTACGTCATCCCGCCCGTGGCGATGCTGATCGTCGGTGTCGCGCTGCTGATCCCATTGTTCATTGTCGTGCTGCAGGCGCGCACGGGATCGAAGGATCACGAGCCCGTCGTCGAGGCGCCGACCGGCGAATATGCGGCGCTCGCCAAGCTTGTCGGCGCGGCGCAGTCGCTGGCGGAGAAATCGCCGATTGCGGGCGCAGCGCTGGCGCTCGGCGCAGCGTGGTTTGCGTCGCGCTCGCCGGCGACGTCGTCGCTCGCGGTGCAGATCATCGCGGAACTCGTGGAACAGTGGTCGAAGGCGAAGCCTGCCGCACCGCAGACGGCTTCCACGGAACCGAACGATCCCGCGATCTGAACTGCAGCAAGGCTGCACCACACCGGAACCAGCGCGCGCGCGAAACGTCCCTCCCGCATCATCCATCGGGAAAGGAAATCGCATGTCCACAGCATCCGGCCACACCTCCGCGATCCGCGCGAAGACCGTCATCGGGACGAGCGTGAAGGATTCGAGCGGCGAGAAAATCGGCAAGGTCGAGGACATCGTTCTCGACAAGACCACCAACAACATCATGTTCGCGGTCGTCGGTTTCGGCGGCGTCCTCGGCGTCGGCGAGAAGTTCCATCCGCTGCCGTGGAACGCCCTCGACTTCGACGAGAGCGACAACGCCTATGTCGTCAACTACTCCAAGGATCAGCTGAAGGCCGCGCCTGCGGGCACGATCGAAGAGCTGACGCGTGGCGACGGCAATGCGTTCCGCGATCAGACCTACGACTACTACAAGGCGCCGCGTTACTGGTCGTAAGACCGGTTCAGCGCGAAGCCTGAAGGGACGGCCGCCAGCCATGGCGGTCGTTTCCGCGTCGGCTCGACTCTGCGCGCGCGTCACCGCAGGATGGCGCGCAAGGGAGAGAAGACGCCATGGACATGAGCGCCCACCTCAATCAACTGCAAACGGGGTCCCTGCCGGATTTCCTGCGCATCGAATGGACCGAGGCGCGCGAAGGCATCGTGCGCGGCCGCTTCACCGTCGAGCGCAAGCACATGGCGCCGAACGGCTTCCTGCACGCCGCGAGCGTCGTGGCGCTGGCCGACAGCGCCTGCGGGTACGGCTGCCGCATCGCATCCCCGCCCGAGGCCATCGGCTTCACGACCATCGAGATCAAGACCAACTACCTCGGCACCACGCGGGAGGGGGTGGTGAGCTGCGACGCCCGTCTGGTCCACGGCGGTCGCATGACGCAGGTCTGGGACGCGGTGGTGGCCTCCGAGGCCGCCGGCAAGACCATCGCGCTCTTTCGCTGCACCCAGATGCTGCTTTACCCGAAGGACTGATTTCCGAAGGGGGCGCCACCGCCGGGCGAACCGTGGTATGCGCGCCGGGAGATCCAATATGGACCCCGTGATGTTCGTCGACGCCTCCACCAACGCCGCTCGCCCCACCGCGCATGTGAAGCTCCACGGCCCCGACGCCTTTGCGGGCATGCGCAAGGCCGGCCAGCTCGCCGCGGCCTGCCTGGACATGCTCGTCCCCGAGACGAAAGCTGGCGTCACCACCGAACGTCTGGACACGCTGGCCCGCGAGTTCATTCTGGATCACGGCGCCCTGCCGGCCTGCGTCTTCTACAAAGGCTACCGCCACACCGTTTGCACCTCGCTCAACCACGTCGTGTGCCACGGCATCCCCGGATCGCGCGTGCTGCGCGACGGCGACACCCTCAACATCGACGTCACCGTCATCGTCGACGGCTGGCACGGCGACACGAGCCGCATGTACGCGATCGGCGAAACCAAGAAGCGCGACCGCCGCCTCATGGACGTGACCTACGAAGCCATGATGAAGGGCATCGAGACCGTTCGCCCCGGTTCGACGCTGGGCGACCTCGGCGCCGCCATCCAACGCCACGCGGAATCCGAACGCATGTCCGTCGTGCGCGATTTCTGCGGCCACGGCCTCGGCCAAGTGTTCCACGATCCGCCGAACATCCTGCACTACGGCCGCGCCGGCGACGGCATGAAACTGCGCGCCGGCATGATCTTCACCGTGGAGCCGATGGTGAATGCCGGCGGCAACGCCGTGAAAGTCCTTAACGACGGCTGGACCGCCGTCACCAAGGACAAGCAGACGAGCACGCAATACGAACACTGCGTCGGCGTCACCGAGACGGGCTATGAGATCTTCACGATCTCGCCCGCCGGTCTCCATCAGCCGCACCAGACGCCCGGCTGACGCGATGGCTTCGGGTGGGGGACGGAAGCCAAAGCAGCAGGTGGAAGACGCAGGCGCGCTGTTCGGCGCGTTCGACGTTGCGCCGGCTCCCGTCCGCGATCCGGCGCCCCACTACCACGAACACCGCGCACGTCTGCGCAAACGCTTCGAGGACACGGGCGCCGACGCGCTTGCGGACTACGAGTTGCTGGAACTACTGCTCTTCCGCGTCGTGCCGCGGCGCGACACCAAGCCTCTCGCGAAGGCGTTGATCACGCGCTTCGGGGACTTCGCCGCCGTGCTGGCCGCCGATCCGCGCCGTCTTGTGGAGGTCGACGGTTGCGGGCCCGCCGTCGCGCAGGAGCTGAAGACCATCCAGGCCGCCGTCGAACGGGCCGCGCGCGTGGAAGCCAAGCGCAAGCCCGTCGTCGGATCGTGGTCCAAGCTCGTCGACTACTGCCGCGTCACGCTGCAGCACGAAACACGCGAGCAATTCCGCGTGCTCTTTCTCGATGTGAAAAACCAGCTCGTCGCCGATGAGGTGCTGGGCGAAGGCACGATCGATCACGCGCCGGTGTATCCGCGCGAAGTGGTCCGACGTGCGCTCGAACTGCGCGCGTCAGCGATCATCCTCGTCCACAACCATCCCACTTGGCCTCTTTTGATCACGCTCGATCACGCAACTACCCATTGAATCATCAGCATTTTTAGGCTTGTCGTGCTGTCGGATATTGTGGCATATTGGGGTCTGTTTATAAGGGGGGCAGGATCCCTTCTGACCCCAGTCGCCGACCCCTGCTACCCGTCTGGCGACCCCACCTAGAAGCTGATGGGAGAACACAGTGCCGAGCCTTACCGATGGAGAAATACGTCGCGCTCTGAAGCAGGTGGAACAGACCGGAAAGCAACTGAGCCTCGTCGACGGCGAGGGGCACGGCACCGGTCGCCTTGTACTGGTCATGAAGCCCATGCCGACCCGTGTTACGGCTGATTGGATGGCGCAGCAGTGGCGGGATCAAAAGCGCATCAAAAAGAAGCTGGGATCATATCCGTCGCTGCCGCTTAGCAAGGCGCGCGAGGTCTTCAATCGAGATTTTGCGAACAACATCCAGAGGGGACGCAGCATCAAGATCGCTGGCGATACGCGCCCCGGCACGGTTGCCGATCTCTTCGAGGCCTACGTTGCCCATCTAAAGGAATCTGGAAAATCTTCGTGGAAGGAGGCGGAGAAAGGCTTCAACAAGATTGCGGACACGCTTGGCCGGAATCGGCCAGCCAGAGACATCGAGCCGGACGAAATCACCGATCTAATCCGGCCGATCTACGATCGCGGCAAGCGCTCCATGGCAGATCATGTCCGAAGCTACATCAGGTCTGCCTATAGTTGGGGCATAAAATCGGAGCACGATTACCGCAGCGCGTCGCTCCGGCGTTTCCGCCTCGTCTATAACCCAGCGGCGGGCATCCCCACCGAGCCCAAGACAGTCGGCACGCGCTGGCTCGACGAAGAAGAATTCCTTCGCCTCTACCACTGGCTCGAATACCCCGACACGCCCGTTCACCCGCCCTATACGCGCGCCGTGCGCATCCTCATGCTTACCGGTCAGCGCGTCGAGGAAATCGCTCGCCTGCATGTCGATCAGTGGGATGCCAAAGATCGGATCATCGACTGGTCGAAGACCAAGAACGGCAAGCCGCACGCCATTCCCGTTCCCGAAGTCGCTGCGGAGTTGATCGAGTCCATCAAGCCCAACGCGCATGGATGGTTTTTTCCTTCGGCGACAGACCCGACCAAGCCCGTCAGCCACGGCACGCTCTACTCGTTCATGTGGCGCCAGCGCGAACGCGAAGTGATCCCTGTCGTGACCAACCGCGATCTGCGCAGAACTTGGAAGACGCTGGCTGGACAGGCTGGTCTGTCGAAGGAAATTCGCGACCGGCTGCAGAACCACACGCTCCAAGACGTCAGCTCGAAGAGCTACGATCGCTGGAACTACATGCCGGAGAAACGGGCCGCGATGAAGAAGTGGAATGCTTTTATCCAGGCGATGCTAAACAAGAAGCGTCCCAAGGCCGCAAACGAGAAGCGCACGCCGGTCATCCATAGCGCCGCTGAAGAAGCGGCTAAACATGCGGCCTGACAGTGACCGCCAGGCGCACCCGTAGACGAACGTCGGCAAAGAAAGGCGATGCCCGACTGGTCGAACGCGACGGTCCGGTACGCCATCGACGAAATCATTGCCAAACTACCCGCGGAGGAGCAGGCCACGATCGAGGCTCGCTATCAGGTAATGAAACAGGAAGTCGAAGGCCTGGGCGAGCTGCGTCGGATCGCCGGCAAGCCCAGGCCGACATCGCGACGGCGCTGAACATCAAGCAGCCCTCAGTTTCGAAGATCGAGAAGCAGGCGGACATGTATCGCTCGACGCTTCGCAGTTATGTCGAGGCGATAGGCGGAAAGCTGGAACTGACCGTGAAGCTGCTGGCTCGTCCGGCATTCACGATCCAGCACCGCTTCCGAATCGAGTTGGACAGGTTTTTACCGCGGATTCCGAGGATTCCGCTCTTTACATCTTCGTCAGCAACCAGCGGAACGCGCAGTCATGGCCTAAAGGCAACTTGGGTTTGGGCTTTCTGCGCCCCGCGCAGACGAGTCGCCATTGGTCTGACAGCGCCCGCCCACGGTTAGGTTCCGCAGAAAGTCTGAAGCACACGCTCTGCCGGTTCGGGCGGAGTGGCGAAGCGGGCGAATTCTGGTTGGTCGTCGTAGGGTTTTGCCAAAATAACAAGCAGCTCTTCGAACAGGGAAAAATCCGCGTTGTGGATGGCCGCGTTGAGCGCTTGTTCGACCCGGTGGTTGCGAGGGATGAAAGCTGGGTTGGCGCAGCGCATTTTTGTAGCACGGGTCTCTAGGCTTTGTGGCTCGTGCGACAGCCGGGCACGCCAGGTTATTGCCCATGCGTCATAGGCTGAGGGGTCGATGAATAGTGATCGGACGTTGATGTCTGCGGCATCATCGACGGCGGCGCTGCTCAGGTGGCGGAAGGTGAGTGTGAAATCGGCGCTATTTTTATGCATGGCATCGAGCAGATCGTTCATTAGGCCTTGATCGCCATCTTCGGAAGTGCTCAGCCCAAGCTTTTCGCGGGTGCCGACGAGCCAGTGCATTTCGTACTGCGACTGGAAGTTTTCGATCACTTCGGTGGCAAGTGTGATGGCGACATCCGGGTCTGTATCGATCAGCGGCAATAAAGTCTCGGCGAAGCGGCCGAAGTTCCAGTTGGCGATGCGGGGCTGGTTGGCGTAGGCGTAGCGGCCGTAGGAATCGATGGCGCTGTAGACGGTGGCGGGGTCGTAGGTGTCCATGAAGGCGCAGGGACCAAAATCGATGGTCTGGCCGGAGATGGCCACGTTGTCCGTGTTCATCACACCATGGATGAAGCCGACATGCATCCATTGGGCGATTAGTTTTGCCTGGGCGGCTGAAACCGCCTGCAATAGAGCGAGGTAGGGGCGTTCCGCGCCAGTGGCGTCCGGGTAGTGGCGATTGATGACATAGTCGGCGAGTTGGCGCAGCGCGGCTTCATCGCGACGGGCGGCGAAATATTGGAACGTGCCGACGCGGATGTGGCTGGCGGCGACGCGGGTGAAGACCGCGCCCGGCATGAGGCCTTCGCGCATGACCTGCTCACCAGTTGCCACCGCCGCCAAAGCGCGAGTGGTGGGGATGCCGAGGGCGTGCATCGCCTCGCTAACGAGGTATTCCCGCAAGACCGGGCCGAGGGCGGCGCGGCCATCGCCACGGCGGGAAAATGGTGTGGGACCGGAGCCTTTGAGCTGGATGTCGCGGCGGATGCCGTTTGTGTCAATGACTTCGCCTAGCAGGATGGCGCGACCGTCACCCAGTCGCTGGACGAAATTGCCGAACTGGTGGCCGGCATAGGCCATGGCGAGGGCTTCGGCGCCGGCGGGGATGAGGTTACCGGCGAATATTGCGGCTTGGTCTTCGGCTTTCGCGTTTAATCCAAGTTCATCAGCAAGCGGCTGGTTGAATTTAATGAGATAGGGTTTGACGACCGGGGTTGGCTCCAGATGGGCGTGAAAATGCTCGGGTAGCCGAGCGTAGCTGTTGGAAAATGCCGCGATAGTGGGGGCTGCGTGTTCCGTGGTAATAAAATCGGCCATGCGGGAGATATAACACCCGCCGTGGTCGGATAGTAGAGCGGGATGGCGGGATCGACCTCTCGGGACCAAGCCCGCGTTGCGTAGGAATTTCACGACCGTCATGCTCAGGCGCCCAGGTGAGCCCCGGCCAAGTGGCGGGCTATGTCGGGCCTCAATTGGAATTCGTATCCTCTCCACCTAGTCCGCCGTCTTCAACACCCAACAACAGCCCCACCTGTTCCGCCGACCCAACTTCCGCTGTCTTCCGGGCCACGACCCATCAGACGTGGACGGCGACGACCGCAGTTCGCATGACAAAAACCTGTGGGCAGGGTCTCTTGCGACCCCACCGCGTTAAGCTGACAGGACCCCCGACCGCCGGGCATTGCCATGCATGTGCAGTGGTTTGCGCCATACGGTCGCGAGCCACGGCTGGTTGTGGCGCGGTAGTCCCGGCGGGCGGTAATAATGCCGGATCTCCAAGAATCCCGCCTCGGTGACGTAATCGCGCCATGTGTCGAGATCGAGGTAGCAGCCATAGCGGTCGCCGCTCAGGCCTTCTTCGTTGTTTCCGCGTGGGTTCGAGCAGAAAAGAACGCCCCGAGGCTTCAAGGTTGCCGAGAGTTCGAGCAATACCCTCGGCAACTCCTGACTCGGCACGTGGAATAGAGACGCATTGGCAAACACGCCGTCAAAGCGGCCGTCCGGCAAGGTCATTGTGAGAAAATCCTGGTGGAGAACCTCACACCCGGAGAAGGAACGTGCCATGGCCACGAATTCATTCGATCCGTCTAAACCTATGGCCTCATGCCCCAATGAACGAAAATGCCGGAGGTCTCGACCGGGGCCGCAGCCAAGATCGAGAATGGAAAATGGCGGCTCGCCCTCGATCGCGTCCAGCAACGCCCTATAGTTCTGGCTGACGTCGTGATCTCGGGTGCCGTCGCAGAAATCTTCAGCCGCCCGGTCATAATGGCCGATGGTTGCTTCAGAGATGCGCCGCAATTGTGCTTTATCGAGCGCATTAGACGATTTGTCGGGATTATCTTTGGGCTCCGCTGTGCGGTCGCCTTCCCTACCCGAACGATAGCGCTTGACGCCCGTGCTGCTGAGGAATTTGGCCACGGTCGCACCAGTCCAGCGCCGGCCCTTGTGGGTGCTGATCCCCTTGGCGTTGAAATGTTCGGCGATGGCGTGGGGAGCAGTCATTCCCGCCGCCTCGGCGGCCTCGACTTCGACGACGAGATGCCGCACGAACGCCTCGATTTCCTGTCGCCGTTCGGACATTCCCTAACTGCTGCCGGCATCTGCTGGAAACAGACGTATGATCGCCTGAACGAGGGGCTTCATGCTGTAAGACGTGTCGGGCATCGCGTCGGGAGACACGCCGAGGCGCGCGAGCGCGTCAGCGGCCACTGGCCCGATCACGGCGACCTTGGTGCGCGCAAGTCCTTGTCTCAGCGTTTCGGCGAGTCCGGTTTTCTCGGCAACCTCGCCAAGCCGCTTGACCTGGGGCGAACTCGTGAATGCAATCGCAGCAAAGCGCCCCTCTCCCAGCTGGCGGATAAGCGCCTCGACGCGGTGGTCGTCGGCATCTGAGGAATATATGTATGGCGCAACTATAGCGACCATGGCCCCATGCGCTTCAAGGAAGGCAACAAGCTTCTGGTTTGGCTCCTGCCCGTAGATCTGTACGCTTACCGAACGCTCGTGCATGGTATTGTCCGCAAGCGCAGCAATGATCCCGTCCGTAGTCGGAACTTTGACGGCGAGATCGGAGGAAAGTCCGATCTCGCGAAGGGCGCGCACGGGTTTGGGCCCACGCGTGATCTTATTCACTCGGCCGAGCGCGGCCACGAAATCGTCTCTCAGGCCGGCGCGATCCGCAAAGCCCACGAGCCGCCGAATGCCCTCGCCGGTATACAGGATCAGGTCATCGCACTCGCCCGCGATGACGCGCCGAATCCAAGCCTCGACCGGTGCCGAATCTGGCGCGTCCCGGATGGCCACGAGCGGACAGCGCACAGCCTCGGCGCCTTCCCTCTCAAGCATTCGTGCGAGGAGGTCTAGCTCACGGCATTCAGCAAGCGCGATCCTGCGATTTGCGAGCGGCCCGCTCATGAAGGTTCTCCGACCAGCTGATGGAACATTCCGGGGTACGTCCTTCGAAGTGCACAAAGATTATGCCGCTGATTTGACGCTCTCAACCACGCTGGGATTCCTTTTGCGAAATCGCGAATTGTGCCCCATGCTCTATCATGTGCTGCTAGATAACGGGTAAACCGGAGAGGCGCTGTTTCATCCAGCTGATCAACCCCCCGCGAAGCAAGGACAGCACCTGTCGCGGCGACATGTAGTGACGCATCTGGAACTTGTACTGGCGCGTGACGTTTTCGACTATCAGTTCGCCCCCCTCCGTCAGCACGCGCCGCAGGTCGGTCAGGCGCAGCACGTCGCCGGCCTGGATGCCGTCGTAGTCCGCAGGATCGACGAAGGTCAGCGGCAGGACGCCGAAGTTGATCAGGTTTTGCGAGTGAATCCGCGCAAAACCCTTGGCTAGAACTGCGCGTAACCCAAGATACTGCGGGCCCAGAGCAGCGTGCTCGCGGCTCGAGCCTTGCCCGTAATTGCTCCCCCCCAGTACAACGTGGCCCGGCACCTGCTTGGCTCGCGCGGCATAGGTGGGATCGAGCCTGTCGAATGAGAACTCGGCGATCTTGGGAATGTTGCTCCGGAACGGCAGCACGCGCAACCCTGGCGGCATGATCTCATCGGTCGAAACGTCGTTCCCCACCTTGAGTAGAACCGACACTTCGATCTCATTAGGCAGCGGCTCGAAGTTCGGCAGCGAAGCGATGTTCGGGCCCTTCACGAGGTCCACGTGCAGCGCCTCCTCAAGCGGCAAGGGCGGCATGAACATCGCGCGGTTGATAATCGGGTGGTCCGGGTCCGCGATGCGTGGATAGGGGATGCCAAGTGTGCGCGGGTCGGTGATAACGCCGGTGAGCGCCGACGCCGTGGCGGTCTCCGGACTGACCAGACACACCTTGTCTTCGCGCGTGCCGGAACGGCCGGGGAAGTTGCGCGGCACCGTGCGCAGAGAGAGTTCATTTGTGGCCGGCGCCTGGCCCATGCCGATGCAGCCGTTGCAGCCGGCCTGGTGCAGCCGCGCGCCGGCGTGCAGCAGATCGGCGATGTGCCCGTCGCGCACCAGGGTTTCGAGCTGCGCCCGGGACGTGGGGTTGATGTCGAACGACACGCGGTCGTTCACTCGCCGACCCTGCACCATCATCGCGGAAACGGCGAAGTCGCGGTAGCCGGGATTGGCCGACGAGCCGATGTACGTCTGGTAGATCCGCTCGCCCGCGACTTCGCTGACCGGGCGCACGTTCCCCGGGCTGGACGGCATGGCGATCAGCGGCACGAGGCTCGAGAGATCGATCTCGTCGTGCACGTCGTAGGCCGCGCCGGGATCTGCGGCCAGCTCAACCCAGTCCTCTTCGCGCTGCCATGCGCGCAGGAAGCGGCGCACCTCCTGGTCGGACGGGAAGACGGTGGTGGTCGCGCCCAACTCGGCGCCCATGTTGGCGATCACGTGCCGATCCATCGCGCTCAACGTGGCCAGCCCCGGTCCGTGGTACTCGACGATCCGGCCCAGTCCACCCTCCACGCCGTGGCGGCGCAGCATCTCCAGGATCACGTCCTTGGCGCTCACCCAGTCCGGCAGGCTGCCGGTGAGCTTTAAGCCCCAGATCAGCGGCATGCGCGTATAAAACGGTTCGCCCGCCATCGCCAGCGCCACTTCCAGCCCGCCAGCGCCGATGGCCAGCATGCCGATCGCGCCGCCCGCCGGCGTGTGGCTGTCGGCGCCGAGGAGCGTCTTGCCCGGCTTGCCGAAGTTCTCCTGGTGGCACGGATGGCTCACCCCGTTTCCAGGCCGCGAGTACCACACGCCGAATCGCTGGCAGGCGCTGCGCAGGAACAGATGGTCGTCGGGGTTCTTATAATCCTCCTGGATAACGTTGTGATCGACGTACTGGACGCTAACCTCGGTCTTCACCCGGTCCAGGCCCATCGCCTCCAGCTCCAGCATCACCAAAGTGCCGGTGGCGTCCTGGGTAAGCGTCTGGTCGATGCGGAGCCCGATCTCCTCGCCGGGCGTCATGTCGCCGTGCACCAGATGCGACTGGATCAGTTTTTGCGCGACATTCAGACTCATAGTCCTTCTCCCAAGTTAAGGGTTAAGTTAGGCGGCGTCTCACTTCATGGATAAAGTTTTACTGCGATAGCGTGCTAAGGCGCGGCAAGCGTGGTCTTTCGATTCGAGTAATACTTTTCCATCGCCACGTTGGCTTGGTGCGTTTCGGTAAGTTTCTCGATGACAGCTTCCCATTGGTCACCGGGAATGGCCACATACATTTCTTCGTCCGGCAGGCCGGTAAATGTCCGGTTGCCTTTACAGCCGAGCGAGATTGACGCATGGCCGTTGGCCGTTGTCAGTGGCAGGACAGCGCAGGCCGGGCGACCAAGAGCATTAGTGAGAGCGCTACCTGCCCCTGCCTTGATGGCGGCTTCGTAAATCAGCATGGCCTGGGCCGGTTTCGCCGCAATCAGCACCACATCAGGTTTGAAGCCGGCCCGGTCCACTGGGCCGTATGCCACAGCACCAGGGGATTTGGCCAGTGTGGGGATACCCGGCACTTCAGAGGTCGCAACGTAGTTGTTTTCAGCCATGAATGCAATCGTGTCATTCAGTTCGTGCGCGCGCTCCGCCGGCAGCGCGATCTTGTGGGTGTAACTCCCAACCGCGCATTTGTAATGATCGGATGGAATAGTATAAAAGGTCTGCCCGTTCATCGCTTTGTCCCAGAAGACGCAACCGGCAGCCACCGACCCGCCTTCCCACCGAGGTACGCCAGCGGGTGGCGACTGGAAAAAGCCGATGGCGATCGGCGGTTTGCTTAGTCCAAGAATTTCCTCTGTGCTCGACACTTTACGCATTGGTACCTCCTTAAGATAAGGTTACGGCATCACACAACGTTAATATCCTATTCGTTGTATTCGCTCACACCACTGTTCCAAACAGAGTTCCGACGCCAGCGGTCAACCCCATGGCCAGCGCACCCCAGAACGTGACGCGCATTGCACCCACCATCACACACGCGCCGCCGGCGCGCGCAGCCACCCCACCCAGGAGCGCGAGGAACACAAGCGAAGTAGCTGAGACGATGGGGATCAGGCTCGCCTCTGGTGCTAATGCCGTGACAAAGAGAGGCATGGCTGCGCCCACAGCGAAGCTGGCGGCGGAAGCAAAGGCAGCCTGAAGCGGACGCGCACTAAGCGTTTCGGAAATCCCGAGTTCGTCGCGGGCATGTGCGCCGACCGCGTCATGTGCCATGAGTTGATCGGCGACCTGCTTCGCAAGCGCAGGATCAAGGCCTCGACCGGCGTAGATCGCCGCCAGTTCTTTGCTCTCGCCTGGATAGTCCTTCTTGATCTCCTTCCGTTCACGCTTGATGTCGGCCTGTTCGGTGTCTGCCTGTGAGTGGACGGACACATATTCGCCTGCAGCCATCGACATGGCGCCCGCGACCAGGCCGGCAACCCCCGCGACCAATACGTTGCTGTGAGTCGCCTGCGCAGCCGCAACACCCAGCACCAGGCTCGCGGTGGAAACGATGCCGTCGTTCGCGCCCAATACCGCGGCGCGAAGCCAGCCGGTGCGTTCAGAGCGGTGTTGTTCCCGGTGACGTGGATGCATTATGCCGGGCCTATCCCTAAAAACAGTTTTTGTTCTTTCGCCAAATCCGCCGAGGGGCGGACGTTGGCCTCATGTTGCACGGCAAAGCTAAGCATCCGATCAATACAGATGAATGCTTTGCGGCTGATGTCAGTATCAACGTGAATCTCGTTCCTGCCCGACTCCAACACATCGGCCAGATTTTGCAGGCCGTTCATCGCCATCCACGGACAGTGCGCGCAACTTTTGCAGGTCGCGCTATTGCCCGCGGTCGGCGCCTCAATGAAGCGTTTGCCCGGCGCGGCCTTTTTCATCTTGTGCAGGATGCCTATGTCGGTCGCGACAATGAATTCATCGGCATCGAGCGATTGCGCGGCCGCAATCAAGTGCGAGGTCGAGCCGGCCACGTCGGCCAGCGCCACCACGGCTGCCGGCGACTCCAGATGGACCAGCACCTTGGCGCGTGGGTGTTCGCGTTTCAATAACCCCAGTTCGATTGCCTTGAACTCATCATGCACCATGCAGGAACCCTGCCAGATCAACATGTCCGCGCCGGTTTGTTTCTGGACATAGCTGCCTAGATGCTTATCCGGCGCCCATAGGATTTTCTTACCCTGCGTATGCAGGTGCGCGACGATTTGCAGGCCGATAGAAGACGTCACCATCCAATCGGCGCGCGCCTTCACCGCCGCACTGGTGTTGGCATAGACCACGACTGTGCGGTCAGGATGCGCATCGCAAAACGCAATGAACTCGTCCGCGGGACAACCCAAGTCGAGAGAGCACGTTGCGTCGAGATCAGGCATCAAAACACGTTTATCCGGACTGAGTATCTTCGCTGTTTCACCCATAAATTTCACGCCCGCCACCACCACAGTCCTGGCTGGATGGTCGCGGCCGAAGCGCGCCATCTCGAGTGAATCCGACACGCAACCACCGGTCTCATCCGCCAAGTCCTGCAAATCGGCATCCACATAATAGTGCGCGACCAGCACCGCTTGTTGCTCTTTCAACAGGCGTTTGATGCGCGCTTTGAGATCTGCTCTTGCAGCCGGCGACAGCACTGCAGGCACACGCGCCCAAGCATTGGCGGTGCAACTGGTGCCCAGGTCCATCCGCGGGAGCTCGAATTCAACGGTTTTAATGGATAGAGCATGCATAGATAGTCTTCACTGAATAAGTCGTTTATGGGTTCAGGCAACTGCTGATTGCAGCGTTGATAACGGTTTGCGGCATCGTGGTTAGTGTTTACCTCAGCGGGATTCCCAAAGCCGGGAAGGTGCCCGGCAGCAAGATGCTGCGCTCAACCGTCTTGATATCGGTGCGTCCACAAAACCCCCAGGGACAGCGGTTGGGATGCTCATTGTTGTTCCTCGGAATTGTACGCAGGTAAGGTCGTGAGCCGACTGTCTTCAACCGGGCCGCCCACAGTGAAGTGGTAGAAACTTTGCCACTCGCGTGAAACGATCCCGAAGGCCGCATGGACTGGATCATCGAAGTAGCAGCCGATCCCGGTGGCGCGGATGCCCGCCTCTTCGGCTTCAAGATAAAGCAGCTGGCCCACCATGCCGGCCTCCCAGAACAGGTTTCGGTAGAACCCGCTGCCGTACATCGCCAGGCTGTCCATGTAATCGGCAATCATGGCCAGGCTGAAGGCGCCATCGCCGGCGATGTTCTGACCACAGGAGACGGTGCTTGCCAGCGCTCGACAGTCCCCCTCCTGGAGGAGGTACAAGGGGAGCCCTGGCGGGCAGTCGGGCACGCGGTGCCAACAAAATTCTGAATGCATCACTCTCTTGAGGATATCGACCTTGTCCGGATCTCGGGCGAGCGCGTAGATGCCAGGCGCCAAGCCGTCGACACGGTGAACGAAAAGCCCGATGTGGATGCGCGGTCGCCAGGGGATCGCGTCCCATGGCATAGCTCGCCGCTCTTGTGTTGGAATCAGTCGGGCGAGCATGCGAAAGAATGCTGCTCGCGAGATCGCCGTCGAGCCATCCATCGCTACTGCGCTGCGGCGGCCAAGAATGGCCGTCTCCGCAGTCAGCAGGCCCTGTCGGATGGGTGTCGCGAAAAGCTCATCCTCCGAGGGAAAGCCGGAGAAGTCCTCCTTGATAGGCGAGCTTTCGCATCGTCGTGTCGCCTGCGCAACGGCGTCGATCACGGGCCACTCGACGCTGTGTTCTGGGCTCAACGTGTTGGCCCTGCCCTGCCAAAGCACACCACCACCATGCGCCGTCAGCGGCTTAAATTCCGTCAGAAGCGGTGCTGGTAAATCCGGTGAAATCAATGCGAGTAGATCAGCTTCCTCGCGTTCAGTCGCCGCGAAATCCTCATCGCGGTCAAGCCCAAGGAGGCTGGAGAGGGTGCCATCGCTGACGCTGTCGAGGAGCACCAATCTCCAGCCGAGCGCCGCTGCCGCGATACGCAGGCTGGCAAGCGCGTGTCCAACGTCGTGCTGGCAGTAACGGAACGCGCGCTCACCGTACTTCCAGGCTTCCCGCCAATGTACCGACGACAGACCCACAAAGAAGGAGCCCTCAGGGAAAGGCTCCGTCAGCCCGGTCCACCGCGCAGCATTGATCACCGCGCGCCGTTCAAGAGCGTGCTCCCTTGGCGCATAGTGGTACACGGCGGCCGTCTCACCAATCAGGCCGATCTGGCCGACCGCAGGCAGTACGGCATAGCCCTCGGTCGGATGAAGATTTCCGCTCGACGGATTTGCGCGCAACGGCCACGTGGTATCGCCGACTTGCTTCCATGCCGTCAGCGACAGCGCGTACCGGAAAAAGAGCGAGACCGACGCCAACGACAGTGGCATCGGCGGCACGATCGCGCCCGCATAGAGCTGCCAATAGGGCAGCGGGCGGCCCGCTTTAGGCAGAGGGAGGCGAACGATATCCGCGCCCGCGTATCGCCGAAACGGATCGGGCTGCGTCGCCCAGTCCATGTAGCCAAGCGATGCGGCGTAGCGGTGGAAGTGGTGTTTTGTCCGCTCGTGGTAGGCGACGACTACCTCTTCGGCAGAGGCCTCGCCCTCAAGAAGGCCGATTCGTTCCGGCGTACCTGGCTCCCCTGTACTTGGCTCCCCTGTACTTGGCTCCCCCGGTAAGGGTGAAAGACGATGGGACGTCATGGCAATCCTCTTCATGCTGTGCAACGCTCAATGAGCGTCTGCGCGCTCGTCACCGGCGCATCGCAGCTACGGTTTTGGCACACATAGGTGGCGGGCAGGCCGCCAACGGTGTGCCGTCCTTGGTCGATCAATTTTCGAAAAATCACGACGAGCAGCTAACATACGACAATCCACTGACATCAAAGAACTCAGACGGCTTCAGCCTGTAGTATTTCTCCTCCACGTCCTTCGACTGCTCGGCGTATGGCTGCGTCATGACTTCCTGCAGCTCTCGAACTAGGGAGTAGTTCCCCGCGGTCGCTTGCTGATACGCAGGCACAACGAACCACTCTCGCAAACTGTATTTTGGGTTGACGAGTTTCATCTGCCTAGAGAGCTCATCACGGGTGCGGGTCGGGGCAGCATTCGCGTCGGTCGTGCTGGCGCTGCCGATGAGCAATTTCCATTTTGTGAGCCACTCTGACCAGCGCTTGTCCATCCCTTCGGGGTCTGTCTCATACGTCGGGTGCATTGAAGCCATGGCGCATTTCGAGTCCTTGTAGAAGCTTTTTTTGAGTGGGCCAATGTCGTCAGGTACCATCGAGAGCTCGCGAAAGAAGATGGTGTAATCGACAGGAGTTTGCACCATGAGCGTTTCGAGCTCACTGAACAACGCCGCGTGAAAAGTGCCAAGTCCAAGTTTGGCAGCCCACATCTTCTCCATTTGCGCTTGCATCACTTTCGAAAAGCCACTTCGAATCTCGTCGAGCTGTCGCAGACAGTCCTGATGCGACGTCAGCAACGGCCGCAACGCCGTCCATAACATGTGGAAGTTGCGTTCCGCTGCCACTGGTTGGTTCAGGAACGAGAAGTGATGTCCGCCACCCGTCCATGGCTGGTAGTGCGGGTTGAACACATCGCAGAATCCGAATGGACCGTAGTCGAGTGTGAAGCCACCGGCCGCGCAGTTGTCGCTGTTGAAATTGCCCTGGCAGTAGCCGACGCGGATCCAGTTCGCCACCAGCGACGCAAGGCGGCTGCGGAACTCGCGCGCGAGCAACACCACTTTTTCGGCGGTGCTTAGTTGTCTGTCGACGACGTCACCGTACTCACGATCGATCAAGTGCAACACAATCTTCTCGAGTTCCTCCATCGCTTTCGGGTGTTCCTTGTTGCGGGCACGGCGACCGAAGAGTTCGAGTTGGCCGACCCGAATGAACGACGGTGCGACGCGCGTGGAGATGGCGACTGCCTCCGATATAAGCAGGTCGGGATCCTTCGAGCGCGAGCCCTCCGAGTACCACGGCCGCTTGACCTTCTCCGTTTTCGAAACGTACAAACTCAGAGACCGTGACGTTGGCACGCCGAGCGCATGCATGTGCTCCTGTGCGAGGAACTCCCGGACACTCGACCGCAGGACGGCGCGACCGTCCCCGCCACGGCAGTATGGCGTCCGGCCGCCACCTTTTAGCTGCATTTCCCAGCGTCGACCGTTGATGACGGCCTCAAGCACGGAAACTGCGCGACCGTCGCCGTATCCGTTGCCGGTTTGGAACGGGCACTGCTGGTAGTATTCGGTGCCGAAGATGGAAAGTGCGTACCCACACGCCCAACCGACCTTGCGCATCGGCTCCGGAACGTGCGAGATGTCGCCGGAGAAGATGCGGACGAAATCGGCCGACTGTGCCATGCTGTCGGCGAAGCCAAGTTCGCGAAAAAATTTTTTGCTGTGCGCGACGTACTCGGGGTCTTTGATTGGCGTGGGATTGACGGGGACATAGTGGCCCGTGAAGACTTGTCGCGGCGCGTGGTCGGTTCCATTTGCTTTCGCGTCAGGATCGCAGTTGAGCGTGTCCATGAGCGAGTAGTTTGCCAACTTTGCGAGATCGTCGAGCGTCGCGACGGTCGGGGGGGGGTCCTGGGACAGTCGATTTGACATAGGGCTACTCATGGCGCGGGTAGAACGGCTGCTTTCCCGCAACGTGGTTCATCGTATCCACGATTTCCTCGATTTCCGGGGCGACCCTTTTCAGCATGACTTCGAATCCCTGCCTCAGCGTCACCTGAGAGGACGCGCATCCCTGGCAGCCGCCGCTCATGGTGATGAAAAGCTTCCCTTGGCGGACCTCCACAATCGAAATCTTCCCGCCGTGGTTAGCGATTGAACGATTGACCTCCTTGTCCAGGAGCGCCTGAATAGCCGTATTAAGCTCTGCATCGGACCTTCCTTGCGTGCTGGTGTGGACATGCATCTCCAGGATCGCCGGCACGCCAGTCAGCAGCTGCGTCCGGATGGCCGTCCCGATGGCTGCTTTCAGTCCTGACCACGAGGCGATCGGCTCCTTGCAGAGGGTCACCACGCTCTCGGCAATGAGCACGTTGGCCACGCCGGGGAGTGCGAACAGTCGCTCGCCGAGCGGCGAACCGGCGGCCCGTTCCTTGTTGCCGAAAAAGAAGGGGCCTCCAGGATGTAAGGGTCGGCTCACGATGAACTTGCACGTGTCGGGGTCGGCGAGCGAAGTCTCCGCACGAATGCTGACCGGCATACTGATCGGCAGATCGGCAAGCAGGAAATCAGACATTTTCAACGCTCATCAAAGCAGCGCGCGCGCCTAAGGCACGCAGGTCGTTAAACGAATATATCCCGCTGTTATGGCCGTCGCTCCAATTGAACTGGATCGCGTAGTTGCCTATGCTCACGATCTGTCGCGGGCTCACATCAGATCGTATCGTCCTTGGATCGAGCAGCTTGCGTCCGCTCATCTCCTCGATGCAGAGGGCGCAATGACATGCCAAGCGCGGGTCGCGGACGTCTAAATCGTCGCGATGACCGTCCTCCCAGAGAATCGATAAGGTACGCGGATCGCGACGGAGGAAACCGATGGGGGTGTTCTGCGATCCAGCAGGTCGCGCCGCGCCTTCCATCCAGGCTGGCGCCCCCTCGTTGCTGTCCCGCTTCCACACCAAGGGCTTCAGCACTGTGACCGCCGCGCGGAGCTGCTCCACGAGCGCCGTGGCGATGGCGGCATACACCCTGGCGCTGACCGACTTTGGCTGGTACGCCACGATCGGACGACCCTCATCACCGCAAGTCACGACATCGGCATCGAGAGGTAAGGCACCCAGAAATGGGACGCCAAGCTCCTGGCTCATCCGCTCGCCGCCGCCGTGACGGAAGATATCCGTGCTCTCGCCGCAGTGGGGGCAGGTGAAGGTG
>Ga0163147_10003055_pt1 | contig 22848 bp, 16 predicted proteins | sample OliLakLV19MP6G1_FD_148597 | JGI IMG/M metagenome (GOLD analysis project Ga0163147, IMG submission 148597) | Freshwater microbial mat bacterial communities from Lake Vanda, McMurdo Dry Valleys, Antarctica- Oligotrophic Lake LV.19.MP6.G1 | ecosystem: Environmental > Aquatic > Freshwater > Lake >...
GCAGTCAGCGACCGATCCCCGGGTGGCAGAGTCGAAGGTGCCCCCTGGTTGCCCGCGGGATCGAGGGGCATCTGTTGTAGCGGTGGCTCTGTCCCTGGCGGAGCTTCGCGCAGCCGGGGACGTGCCACCGGGCAGGCGGTGTGCGAACGCGCCCCCGGCGACACCCCTTCGGGAGAGCCGCCGCTACAACGGAGGGGCTGACATGAATGGCGTTAACGTAAGGCGAGTGTGGGATGCAGCCTGTAGTGTTGGCCGTGTCGGCCAATCCGGGAACCGCCCGCCATCGGCCGACACGGCCCACCCTACAGTGCTTAAGTTAGCGCCGTTCAGGACTGACCCCCTTGATGCTTCGAGAACGATTGATTCGAGCTCGGATTGGCAAGCCATCGTTGATCGGGTAGAACCGTGTGCGTGCGCTTCATTCACCTCATGCTGACGTTCGCGCTGGCTCCCCTGCTGGTTTTTTCCGGCCCCCCCCGCGGTGCCGGAATCACCCACCAAATCTACCTCGAAGACAAAGGCCAGGGCCAGAAATGCCGGCTCTGGATCCCGGACGGTGAAGGCCCGTTGCGGGGCATTCTCATCGATCTCGGCTCCGCGCACGGCTCCGACCGCGCGGATTTTCAGGCGTTCGGCAGCGCGAATCGGTACGCGGTGCTGGGAACCCTGCTTCGGTGGCCGCGCGAGAAAAACGCCGTGCGCGACAACGTCCGGGCGATCCTCGCGGACTACGCCAGAAGCACGGGTCATCCCGAGTTGGGGAACCTTCCGTGGATCCTCGAGGGCTTCTCACGGTCCACTGGCCCCAACAACACGATTGCGGTGCAAAATCCAGACACCGTCCTCGCCGTGATGGCGGGGGGCGTTTCGCCCGGCGTCGAGAGTCCCGAAGACGTGGCCGCCTCGAAACGCGTGCCGACCATGGCGATCATCGGGAGCGAGGATCCGTTTGCAGCGGGACCGGCAGGCGTCAAAACCCTGGACTGGTTTTTCAAGCGCTACCCGGGTTATCGTAAAAAGGAGATCGCCTGGGGCGCAGGCATCACGTGGGGCGCCGGGCACACGCACAAGGCCGCCATGGTGCTGCAAGCCGCGTTTCTCAAGGACGTGATGGCACAGCGGCTTCCTGTAAAGTGGGATCCGCTTTCGGGCCCGCCCGTGTTGAAAGACATGAGCCCGGTGGATCAGGGCTGGCTCGGTGATCCGCGCTCTTGGGAGGGGCCCTACCCGACTGTGGCCCCGCATGCCAAGTTCGAAGGCGACAAGGAGATCGCCCACTGGCTCCCCGGCCCCTACACCGCGGCGGTTTGGCGGGCCTACGTGGTCAAGACTCCGACCCTCACGCTTCATCCGCCCGAACCGGGCTCCAAGGATTTCCGTGTTACCAACGCCCCGGCTGGCGCCACGATCTCGTTCTTCGACGGCGACAAGGTCATCGGCAAGGGCTCTGTCCTTCCCGCGTCGAAGCTCAGCGGCTTTCAGTGCGTCTTTGCCGAGGCGGTGGCGGACGGTGTCCGATTCGTCTCCCGTCCGTTGCTGGTCCTGGACGGCGTCTCCATCCCTTTGGGCAGCGAGACCGCGGCACCGTCGCAGGAACCGCTCGCCCTGCTCGAACTCAGCGAAGCGGAGAAGGCCACGGCCCGAACGCTGCTGGCCCGCGGAAACTCATCGGACCCCGGCACCTGGGCACCCGCTTTCTCGGATGCTTTCGACAACGGCATCGGGGCGTGGAGCGTCGGCAAGCTGCCCGGGACCGCCGAGGTCGTGGACGGATCCCTGCAGATTGCCTCGTCGGGACAGATGGTCTGCGCGCTCCCCTACAACTGGCCCCGCGATCTTGCGGTCGGGTTTCGCTGCCGCACCCTTCCTGTCGACGATCAAAAACCGAACGACATCGGCGTGATGCTCGGCGGCATCGACGGAGGCGACCGTCCGTGGCGGGACGGGCTCCTGTTCCACCTGGGCGCCGAGGGTCAGCCGACCTCCTGGCAGGTTGTCGGCGAAACCGATCCCGATGCCGGACCTCACTCGTCCCCTTCGAAGTGGCACCGGGTTCGCGTCGAGCGCGCGAAAGCCGTGCTCCGGGCATGGGTGGACGACGTGGAATTGCCCGCGCGGACGCTCAAACAGGACGAATCGCGGCAGGTGAAAGGCAGCCGTGTCGGCTTCTATACCGTCGCCAATCGGGCACAGATTGACGACGTGCACATCTTCACGCGGGTGCCGTCCGACCTGGCAAATGCCGCCATCCCGGCCCCAACCGACGCCGCGGTGGCCGGGCTTGCGCGAGCCCTGCTGGCGCTTCGCAGCCACGTATACGCCGAACAGCGCAACCTCTCCGCCGATCTGCTGACCGCGCTGGCGGACGCGCTGCTGCCGGCTATCCGCCCGCTCGATCCGTCGACCCTGCCCGAGGCCTCGCGCCCACTGCGCGAGGCCCTGCTTCAGGCCGCCCCGCCACCGCTCAACCCGAACGGGTCGTAGCACTGGGGACCGGGGGAGGACCGGAGGTCGCCGAAATGGGAGGTGAGTGAGCCCGACGCTGAGCAACGAAAGCGCGCGGGGAATCTACTGCAGGATGACCTTCAGCCGGGCAAACTTGCGGGGGTCGCCGCCGACGGCTGCCTTGATGCGGACGGTGACTGTTGCGGTGTCATCGCCGTTGTCGACCGGGGTGCCGATCTGTTCCACCAGAAGATTTATGCTTTGCCAGTCGGACGGAATCAGTTCCGGGGAGACTTCGACGACGTAGGTGATGCCCTCGATGGGGTGGTCGATCCCGGTGGTCCCGGTGTCGCCGGTGCGTTGGCGGTAGGTGAGGTGGAGATATCGGCTGGCGCCGTCTTCGACCACCATGGCTCGGGGGAGCTGATTGGCATCCGGCTGGGTCGGGTTCAGTTTGAGTGCGAACTCCAGGAGATTGGCGGCGCCGTCCTCGTCCCAATCGTCCGTCGGATTGCGTTCGTCGATCGGCAGCGCCGGGAATCCATCGATCCAGGCGGGGAACCCGGTGCCATTGCCGCTGAGGAGACTGGTGGCGCTGGCGTTGGCCGAGTAAGTGCTGCCGGCGTTGTTGGTCACGCGCACCCGGTCGGTATAGGTCGTGTTCGCGGCGAGGCCGGTGTCGCTGTAGGTATCCGCGTTGCTGCCGGGGCTGGCAACGTCCGCGAAGGGATCGGAACTCGTTCGCCGTTCGATCACATAACGGAGCGAAGGGTATCAGTCCATGCATCGCGTCACAAACTGTTTGCCTTCGCGTGTCCCCTGTAATGGGGTGGGTGCATGCGGAGGAGTCCTAACCGGTGCCCCAAACGAAATCGATGGTCTGATCGCTGGCTTTGTATCCGGACGAATCACGTCGGGTGGCACTGAGAGAGCTTTCCGGTGACGGAGGGACGGGCAAAGTGCCTGCCGCGCTGCCGGCCACCGGAGAACTGGCCCCCCGCACTTCCCGAAATCAACGACTTGACACTGCATGAGTATAGGCGAATATAGTCATCCAATGAACCAGCCATTTGCCCCGGAACCCTGCCGATCGGCCCGACCAGCCCGACGAAGACAGGTGGAATGCCGCTCGATGAAGGGCAGGCCATGAGCCGGTTTCTTGTCCCCATATTGGTCGGCGCCGCCCTCGGAGCGGCGATGGGATACTTTGGCCAGTGCAGCTCCGGAACCTGTCCGCTCACCTCGACCTGGTGGCGCGGGGCACTTTACGGCGCAACGCTGGGTGGTTTGTTCGCCTATTCCAGCCGCTCATGAAAACCGTGATTCTCATCGTGGTCGCCTTCGCCGTCGTGTTGCTGGTCCGCCGCCTCTTTGCCGCTCCGGTTCTCGGGCCGCGGGAGGCGGACCAACGCGTCGCGGCCGGGACCGCCGTGCTCATCGATGTGCGTGAGCCATCGGAATGGGCGTCCGGGGTCGCCGCACCCGCAGTCCTCCTTTCCCTGAGCGATCTGGCCGGTGCCCGCGCGAAATGGAAGCCCTTCATCGAGCAGAATCGGGAGAAGGAACTGATCGTCTATTGCCGCTCCGGCAACCGATCCGGGATCGCGGCAGGCATCCTGCGCCGCGAGGGGTTGAAGGTGGCCAACGTCGGCGGCTTTTCCGCCTGGCAAAACGCCGGGCTTGCGACGCGCACGCCGTGAGGGGGATTGGGCCATGAGCGGTCGCATGAATCGAGAGCCGATGCGGGAGGAGGCCATGGAGCTGATTGCGGCGAGATTCCGGGTTCTCGGCGAGGCAAACCGGCTGAAGCTGATCGTGGCCCTTGAGGACGGCGAGAAGAATGTCTCCGCCCTGGTCGCACTCACCGGACAGACCCAGACCAATGTTTCCCGCCATCTCCAGGCGCTCGCAGACGCGGGAATCCTCAGCCGGCGCAAGGAAGGTCTGAATGTCATCTACCGGATCGCCGACAAGTCGATCTTCGACCTGTGCGACCATGTTTGCGGCAGCCTTCGGCGTCGCTTCGATGCCCAGGCTGGCGCATTGTCCCCCTCCCGGAGCACGGACGCCGCCACCCGGAAACACCGCTCTCCGCGTTTGACTGTTTCTTCACAGGACCTGTAGATGGCCGGAACCCCACGATGAATCGCATGAACTCAATCCGGTTGGTCATTGTTGGTGGCGTGGCCGCCGGCGCCTCCTGTGCCGCCCGTGCAAGGCGGCTCGACGAATCCGCCCGCATCACGATGATCGAGCGTGGCCCCGATGTTTCCTTTGCCAACTGCGGCCTGCCCTACTTTATCGGGGGAGAAGTCAAACAGCGCGATGCCCTTGCCGTCCAGACCCCGCAGACCCTCAAGGAGATGCTGGCACTCGATGTGCGCATCCGCACCGAGGTCATTTCCATCGACCGTCCGGGCAAGCGTGTCCGGTTGCGCGGAGTCACCGATGGCACCACGGAGTGGCTGCCCTACGACCGGCTTCTGCTTGCGCCCGGTGCCGTGCCGTTGCGTCCCGACCTGCCGGGCATTGAAGATCCCCGCATCTTCACCCTGCGTTCGTTGCAGGACATGGATCGTATCAAAGCGGCCGCTGCAAGCGCACAACGTGTTGTCGTCATCGGCGCGGGCTTTATCGGCCTCGAAATGGCGGAGCAGTTCGTGCATCTCGCCAAACAAGTCACGCTGGTCGAAAGGCTCGACCAGATTCTGCCTCCGTTGGATCGGTCGATGACGCGCCTGATGGAGGATGAATTGCGCCGCCATCATGTCGAAGTCATTCTCGATGACGGCATTGCAAGCTTCTCCAGCGAACCCGCATTTACCTGCCACCTGAAATCCGGTCGCACGGCCCCGGCCGATCTGGTCGTACTAAGCATCGGCGTACGCCCCGACTCCGGGCTGGCCGGTGATGCCGGACTGGAACTCGGTCCGCGCGGACACATCCATGTCAATGCCTTCATGCAGACCAGCGATCCCGACATTTATGCCGCCGGCGACGCCGTCGAGATCAACGACTTTGTGAGTGGCGAAACGACAGCGGTTCCCTTGGGCGGCCCGGCCAACCGTCAGGGCCGCCTGGCTGCCGATCACATGTTCCGCCCCGAACACACCCGGCCATACCTGGGCGCGATGGGAACCGCCATTGTGCGTGCCTTTGACGTGGCCGCCGGCCTGACCGGTTGGTCGGAGAAACGCCTCCGTGCTGCGGGCCATCCGTATCGAAGCGTGACCGTCAACGACAACCATCACGCCAGTTACTATCCCGGCGCGAAACCGCTCCTGCTCAAACTGCTCTGGGACCCGGAAACCGGCCGCGTCCTCGGTGCGCAGGTGACCGGCATGCTCGGTGTGGACAAGCGTCTGGACGTGATGGCAACGGCCATCATGGGCCGATTGACCATTGACGACCTCGCGCAGTTGGATCTGGCCTACGCACCGCCCTTCGGTTCGGCCAAGGACATTGTCAATTTGGCGGCGTTCACTGCCTGCAACGCCCGCGACGGTCTCGTGACCCCGCTCGATGCCATCCCCGACAACCCCGAGGTGCAGGTGGTGGACACCCGTCCCGCGCCGCTCGTGCAGGCGCATCCGCTCACGCAGGTGCGATCGGTGAATATTCCGCTGATGGCGCTGCGGCAACGGCTTGGCGAACTGGACCGCAACCGGCCGGTGGTCACGGTGTGCGCCTTGGGCAAGACCGCTTATTTCGCCGCGCGCATCCTCGCGCAGAACGGATTCCAAGTTTCGACTCTCACCGGTGGCATCCGCGCCCACTTCGATCCGCGTACGCCGGCCAAGCTGCCGACTCCCGGATAATATCCCGGGCCAAATCGGACTCCGGCAATAAGTCCCGTGTGCGGGCAACTCCGTTTGCGCCCCGCCCGCATTTCTCACGGTGGGTGAGAAATGCCGACCAGAGCCTGTTCTGGAATTTGGGCGTTTCGCGAGGCGGACGAAAGCGCAGCGTGTCTGTCGTAAAGGCGCGCGTAGAGGTGCCACCCGTTATAGACCAGTGCGATCAGGTTGGCCATGAGGCGACTGGGAGCCAGTCGCTGGGTGGTACAGCCGCACCAGCCGATCCAGAATTCGCGAGCATTCCCAACCACCTTAAACACTTGCGCCGAACAACCGCTCTTTCCATTCACGCGTTTAGGGATAGTCCGGGGGCCGGTCCAGACCTGCGGCACGCAGCTTCCGGCGGAGCGTGACCCGGTTCATCTGCAGGGCGCGCGCCAGTGGCGTCGGACGACCGCGAGGTCGGGGCCTTGATTGGCGCACATAAAGTGCGTGTCCATCGCGTAGATTCGGTTCTGCATGGCGGAATGGGAAAGGGGATGCGGTGGCTTGGAAGTTTAGTCAAACTCGACTGAGACGGATCGTCGACTCGCCGCGGCTTCATACACCGCCTGCAGGATTAGGAACGGCCGGAACGCTTGGGCATCGAATAGTCCGCAGGCTCCAGGGTCGCCCCGGAGATACCGATTAAACTCCCGGAGTGGGGCCTGCATCCACCCGTGACGATCCAAGGAGGGACGGACCTGCCCGACGGTCTCCTCGGGAGGCGTCTGCCCGGTTGTTCGCCTTCTCAACAGCCTGGGATTTTCGGTGAACGGCAACCAATCCCACCGAAGAAATCCCTCGGTGCCGTAAATGCAGCTCTGGTCGCAGGGTTCACCGTGAGTGGCAGAGGTCCGCTCGTACCGGACGAGCACCCTGCCACCTTCCCGCGCTTCAAACACGAGGCTCGCGACCGCTTGGGTTTCCACGTCAAACACGGTCCCGGGCGGCAACTGAGTCGGGACCGCCGGTTGTTCGCAGAGGGCGTCGGACACGGTCACTCGGACCAGATCGAACAGCGACACCCGCACAGCGAAATCGTAGGGTCCCCAGTCCATCAGCACACCGCCTCCGCTCTGGGTCTGGTCGAGAAACCAATGGTGACCTTGCTGATACTCGATCCCCGATCGTAAGCAGGTCTGACGTTGGATCCAGTCTGCGAGATACACCTTCCTGAGCGCGCCGGAGCGAACGATCTCGGCGGCCTTCAGATTGAGATCCCAGCCCATGAACCGGTTGCTGCAACAGGCGATGTGCAGTCCGCGACGCCCGGCTTCCCCGACCATCACCCCCGCCTCGGTGACGTTCATGGCCAACGGCTTTTCGCAGAGGACATTGCGCCCGCTGCGCAAGGCTTTCATCGCTTCCGGGGCGTGAAACCGGGGTGGGGTGGAGATGCATACGATGTCACCTTCCCGCGGATCTTCGGCGGCGAGCATCTCGTCGGAGGTGCCAAACAGGCGGGCGTGGGGAAAATGCTGACCGAAATGATCGAGTGCCGCCAGTGCCGGATCGGCCGCATACAGCTCGGTCTCCCGCGGCAAGGCCGCCGCCGCTCCGGCGTGATGGTGGGAAATCACTCCGGTGCCGACCAGGTAGACCCGCTGTTTGATTTTTGGCCGGGCCTGCGATCCATTCCCCGATCGGGGGAGCGGCCGTTTCCGTGGCTGACGGCGGGTCGGTGTGGCGGCAAGGGGTTCGGGGCTGTGCATTCTCGGTATTGGATGTCCGGGTCGGATTGTGGCGGGCGGAAATCCTCCCCAACCCGATTCCAGTAAAGGTTTACATCGAATGCCCGTTGGAATGGCTTCCGTGGCCATAAACTTGACATAATTGATCAATGCATTCGATTGCCTTCCACTTCCTCGACGGACAGTCCTATCCCCGCTGCACGGCGCAGGTGGATGCCGTCTTCGGGGATTATTACGCGGTCCAGTTCATGGGGTCGGGCTCGATGGATTTTCGCCGCAATGCTTCCGCGTCGGTCCGCTGGAATACCCCGACGTTCTTTTGGACGGATCGGGTGACGCGATACCGGTATGGGCCGGGTCCGACCTGCAGTTGGGCGCACAACTGGGTCACGTTCGCGGGTGAGACGGCGGATCAGTATTACGCGCCCCTGCTGCGGGCGCTGGCGCCGAAGGGTTATTTGCCGGTGCCCGATCCCGAGGAGATTGGCGGGGCATTCTCCGCGCTGATCCGGGCGGTCAGATGCCGGCCATAATCGCATTCGTTCCTGAAGAGCAGTTCCTTGCCTGTGCATTCCAGCAGGGTCTCAAAACCCAGAGGGTCCAAGCGCGGGCGCATGGCGTGCAGATCGAGCCCTTCCCCGCGGGGTGTGGACCAGGGCCAGGTCTGGAACCAAAGCCCTTTGCCGATGGCAGCCGTCTGATACCCCGAGTCCCGAAGGGCCGCTGCGTAGGTGCGATGCGCCGGATGCAGATCACCCGACATCGACAGCATGCCCACCTGATGCGGGTACTTTCCGGTCAGCAACGAAACGCGGGCCGGAGTGCAGAGTGGATTGGTCGAGAGCGCCTGGAGAAAAACCGTCCCCTTGGCGAGGCGCTCAAGATTGGGCATGCAGGTGACCGAGCGCGCGTGCCACCCCAGGTAATCCGGACGGAGCTGATCCGCCATCAGAAAAAGAATGTTCGGGCGTGAGGGCATGACGGGAAAACGGAATGGCAATGTTTCCGTGCGGGCAAGGATCAGGCAAGCGTAGGTTCCAGCCCCTCGCAGTCCCGGGCGCGATTGGAAGTGGGTGAGGGTCCAGGCTTCTTTCCGCCGTGTTCGGGGTCGGTGATCCCGTTCTGCACTTCCCGCCCAACCCACGCGCCGCGGGCAGCGGGCTGATCCGGTCCGGCTACCACAGAGGACTCACCCACTTCTCATCATGTCCCGGGCGAACCCGGCGTGGCCCGTTCGAATCGCACGGGGTAATGCGCCTGATCCGGGTTGAATTCCCATGCTTCGACCCGGGTCCCGTGCGTGACCGGTCTGAGCGTCCAGAGCACCAGCGCGCCATCGAACAGGCCGGCTGCTTTCGCTGTTCCATCCGATGTGAATCGCAGCGGCAGATCGACGGAGCGGAAGTTCAGCCGCAATGCTCCCGATTCGAGGCGAATCGACAGCGGACCGTACCCCGGCTGGGAGAACGTTCCTGCAAGCGACTCCGGTGGGAGAGGACTTCCGGTTCGTGATCGCCTCAGCGCAGTCTCCAGCCGTTTTGCATCCTCTCCAATCCTGAGCTTTTTTCGATTAGCGAAACGGCCCGGCCAATCGGTTGGTTCCCATCCGGCGACCTGATCAATCAGGGTCAGGCAAAGCGCCTCGGGTGCGGAACTGGCGCTCCGATTGGCCAGCGCGCACGCAGCGATTCCCAACGAAGGGATGGCAGACGCACAGGAGGCGTGTCCGCGATGGCCGCCGGTCCATGTGAGCATGGGATGTCCGCGATAATCGCACCATGTCCCCGCCGCGGAGCGCCAGACCGCGCGTCGCTCGATGTCGGGCGAATCGGGGAGCGGATCGAGCGGTGCGGTGGCCATCTCCCAAATCTTCGGGCTGACGATCTCCTTCCCCTGCCAGACGCCGCGCCCGGCCATCATGCCCGCCACGCAGGCCAGTTCCGCGATGGTGCCGCACAGACCCGCCCCGGCGACGATGCCGTCCGTTTCGACATCGGGGATGCGGATGGCCGGTTCCAATCCATTGGGGCCATGGGCCGCGAGGCGGGGGCCGTTCAGGAAATCGGAGGTGCGGGAGACCGGGCGGATTTCGAGCGGGGCGAGGAGCGATGTGATCGACTCGTGCCATGAGATGCCCGCCGCGTCGAGTGCCCGTTCCAGAATCAGCGAGTTCAGATTCTGATAGTGAAATCCTTCGCCGACCGGCAGCGGGCAGGGGAGATGGGGGATCCGTTCGATAAGGATCGCGGGGTCGGACGGCCCGCCGTCCCAGACCCAATTGCCCGCCGGCAATCCCGTGCGGTGCAGCAGGCAGTCGCGAAGGGTCGCGTTTTGGTTGCTTGGCTCCGAGGCGAACCGCAGGCCCGGGACCTGGGCGGTTGCCAGGTGGTCCAGATCGAGCCGGCCGTCGAGGGCTGAGCGGAACACGAGCAGCGCATTGAGCGGCTTCGAGATCGAGTACCAGCGCGAGCGATGCCCGGAACTTGCCGCCAGACCGGTGGAGATGTCGGCCTCGCCATGGGTGCAGGTCGCGATCACCTCACCCCCCGCAACGGTTGCCGCAGAAATCGCGGGGACCGCGTGAAGATCGCGGGCGACATCAAGGGCGGCGAAGCCCATCGTTGCGGAGCTCGGGAATGGGACCTCGGCGATGGGGCGGACGGGCATGGAGAAGAGGTTGCGCCGCCCTGGGCATGAACGCAATTCCGTCGGTCCCGCTCCTTTCCGGAAGCTTCCGGGCACGCGAAGGCCCGGCCTCATGGAACGCAGTGCCTTTTCAACGGCGCCGGCATCAAGGGGCTCTTCCTGCTCGTCATGATCCTGGGCCTGTTTGCCGGCGATGGTAACCATCTGCATTCGTGGAGCAGTATCCTGATCCAGGACGTCATTGCACCGCTTCGCAGGAAGCCGTTCTCGCCGGCCAGCGCGGCCCTGACTTCGCCGGGCAACGGGCCTTGATCGGGTTTGAAACTACAACGAGGGCGTCGAAGCCGGCGTGAATTTCTGAGGGTTGGAGCGGACCGAATACCACGATCAACTCTCTGGTGAGCAGAAAGAGAAGGTTGAGGCGTTCTCTTTTTAGCTCAGCTCTGCTTTCCAGCCCGCGTGCAGCCGGGCGTGCAACTCCCCGGCCATGGGGTGTTCGGCGTGACCATGGAGCAAACTAATGTGTTCTCCCGGGTCATCACCCCGACAAAAGAGTTCCCTTCGGGTTCGTGGGGCATTTGCTGGTCCAAGAGCTCCATCAGGGTGGGATAGATATCGACATTCTCCACCAAGGCCGCGCAGGAGCCGCCGTGGCGATCGGGGCGGCGGGGATCACAGAGAATCAACGGCACCCGCGCGGATTCGCGGTAGAGGAAATTCTTGAACCACATACCGTGTTCGCCCATTTGATAACCGTGATCGGCCGTCAGCACGATGAGGGTATCCTCGGCCTTGCCCGAGGCGTCCAGTGCGTCGAGCAGACGCCCGACCTGTTCGTCGGCAAACGAGACGCAGGCCAGGTAGGCGGCGATTGCTCCGCGATGATCCTCCGGCGAGACGTTGAATTTCGCGTCGAAGTTGATGGCACTGCCATCCGCCAGTGGGGTTGCGCCTGCGGGGGTTTGGGGCAGGTCGATCTCGTTGGGATCATACAGGTCAAAGAACCGTTTCGGGGCGACGAATGGCACATGGGGCCGGATAAACCCCGCCGCCAGAAAAAAGGGCTGGTCACCCGCCTCCGTGATGCGCCGGGAAATTTCGGTCGCCACCTGATGGTCGTGTTGTTGCCTATCCGGCTTTTCCGTCTTGATCCAACGCAAACCACCTCCGGCACCGGCATGGTTGGTCTCCCAAGGGGTCGCATCATGAAAGAAGCCGTCGGAGTTGAGTTCATATCCGGGGCAATTCACCTTATCATCCCAGGCGTAGGGGTCGTCAGCCCCGTCGCCCCGCACGACGATGGTGTCGGGAACTCCCATATGAAAGACCTTGCCCGCCCTGGCGGTGTGCCATCCGCGCTGGCGCAAACACTGGGGAAGGGTGATCAGGTGAGGCAGCGTGCCCCGCAGCTTATGGGCCAGAGTCGTGACTCCGACCGTGTCCGGCCTGAGACCCGAAAACATCGAGGCCCGCGATGGCGCGCAGAGCGGGCACCCGGTATAGGATTCCGTAAACATCACGCCCCGCTTGGCCAGGCGGTCGATATGTGGGGTTTTGGCGAGGGGATGGCCGTAACATCCCAGCGTGGGGGTCAGATCATCGAAGACGAGGAACAAGATATTCATCGTGGTGTCTGCGAGCGGGATGGATTGCAGGGGATGGGTGGGTTCAGACGTCGGGGTGCGCTATGAGGAGTGCAGCTTCAGGCGCACCGTGATCCGCATCGCCCCCGATGCCGGCGCCGACAGCTCGATCCAGAGCCGCGAAACACCGGGGTTCGGCGCGTTGAATCCGTCGGTGGGATCGGGAAGCGGTTCGGCTTGGAAGACCGCCTCCGCGGGCTCGACGATCGTGGCGAGGAACTGTTTGCCGTTCTGGGAGAGCACGGCGTTGGAACCCTCTGCAGCGACCGAGGCACGGGTGTGCATGGCCCAGCGCACTGAATCCTTGGAGGCGAGACCTTCGAGCGCGTCCTCGATCTGCACCGTGCCGTCGGACTGAAGCCGGAAGCTCCGATGCGCCTGCGTGATGTTTCCTCCGAGGGTGGCGGTCAGATCAACCGTCGTGTACCGATCCGCAGGATTGTCGGCCGAGTGTGCAAGGATCCGTGCGTCGGCATCCACGAAATGCAGTCGGTCATTCACGGTCAGCGTATTGTGGCCACGATTGTTGAGACGGAACACGGTCCAACGCGGTGCCTCCTGCCCTTTGCCCCAGAGCGCGATTCCTTTGGATTCAAGCGAGTGGTAGTCTTGCATCCCGAGGTCGATCGCCCACCGGACCCCACCGGCCTCGATCACGAAGCTGCCGGCGTCGAGGTGGGCATGGTTCACGCTTCCCCGGCCGCCTTTGAGCCCGATCCAGACGGCTTGAGCATCCCAGGCGGTGCGGTGCATCGCCGTGGGTTGGGCGCCGTGGCCGACCCAACTCAGGGCGCTCGGGGCACGTGCGGATTTCAGCGCCGCCGCGTCCGGGCACCAATGCAGCAGCAACGGGAGAAACCGATTGTTGATCGGGCGCCTTTTTCCCGTTCCCTCCGCGGCTGCGAAGTGCGGGAACCAACCCCATTCGAGCTGGAGCAGGTCCGGCCGGTTCCGTTCGTGCGCCATCCAGAACAGCGCAGGATGGACCCCGCGCCCGTCACCGCCGTCCGCAAAAGTGAACATCGAGCCGCCGGGGCCGGTGACATGCAGCATGAACTCGCTGCTGCCCAGAAACCCGGGTGCGCGGGTAAGATCCCAGTCTTCGCCGAGCGCAGTCCGCAACCCGGCGATGAGCAGCACCTGATAGGTCGTCCCGTAGTCCCAGTAGCTCGGGCCCTCGGGATAGACGCCATCCGGTGCATAGGGGAGCTGGCTGTGTCGGATCCCTTCTCGCCCGAGCTCCAGGATCCGGGCGCACAGCGCGGGCTCGTCCTCTGCGATGGCGAGTGCCGCCAGGACAAGACCGCCGATGCAGACCTGGTTCCAATTGTTGTCACGCTGAGCAACGAAAGCGCGCGGGGAATCTACTGCAGGATGAGCTTCAGCCGGGTAAACTTGCGGGGGTCGCCGCCGACGGCTGCCTTGATGCGGATGGTTACTGTTTCGGTGTCATCGCCGTTGTCGACCGGCGTGCCGATCTGTTCCGCCAGAAGATTCGTGCTTTGCCAGTCGGGCGGAATTAGTTCCGCGCGCCGTAGATGGCAATCCTGTTGACTCCCTCACCTCCCGGCTCGATCCTTTTGCTTGCGCACCCTCATCCCGAATCCACAAAGAACCGCGAGCCGATGACCGTCGAGTCACCACAAGTCGCGTTTGCGCAGGCTGAGGTTCGGTCGGTGGACGGGCGGGCGGTGTTTCTGGCGACGGAGCCGTTACTTGGCGCAGAAGGCTACCGGATCAGCGTGTTGGCGGATGGGACGGCGCAGGTTGCGGGGGGCGATGAGACCGGGCTGATGTACGGCGGATTGGAGGTTGCCGAGATGTGCCGGTTGGGTGCCCTTGCCGCCACCGAAGGCCGGCCCGCGGTGGCGAAGCGCGGCTTGAAGATTAACGTGCCGCTCGATGCGAGGACGCCGAGTTATTCCGATGCCGGCGACGCCGCGCGCCACAACATCCCGGAAATGTGGAGCCCCGATTTTTGGCAGACGTTGCTCGACGAGATGGCGCGGCACCGGTTCAACGTGCTCACGCTTTGGAACCTGCATCCGTTTCCGTCCCTGGTGCGGGTGCCGGAGTTTCCCGAGGTCGCCCTCGACGATGTGATGCGCGGCCGACAACCCTACGATGTGGCCGATGGCCGGTTCGGGCGCGACCTGATTCCCGACAAGTATTTCATCGACCTGGAGGTCGTGTGTCGTCTGAACATGGACGAGAAGATCGCGTTCTGGCGGGAGGTGATGCAACACGCCCGCGACCGGGGGATCGAGGTGTACTGGTTTACGTGGAACCTGTACGCATACGGGGCGGCCGGAAAGCACGGCATCACGCACGACCAGACCGACCCGGTCACCGTCGCCTATTATCGGGCGAGTGTCCGGGAGCTGATTCGCACTTACCCGCTCCTGGCAGGGATTGGCATCACCGCCGGCGAGCGGCTCTCGGCGCGCACTGATGAATACGACGCGGAATCCTGGTTGCGCATGACTTATGGGGAGGGGATCCGCGATGCCCTGCGCGGGGAGCCCGGGCGGCCATTCCGCCTCATTCACCGGTATCACGATACGGCGTCGGACAAGATCCGCGAGATGTGGGCGGAGCCGCCCTGCACGTTTGATCTCAGCTACAAGTATGCCGTCGCCCACATGTATTCGCATCCCGCGCCGCCGTTCGTGCGGCCGGTCCTGGCCGAGTTGCCGCCGGGCCAGTGCCTGTGGCTGACCGTGCGCAACGACGACCTCCACAGTTTTCGATGGGGCGATCCGGTCTTCGCGAGGGAGTTCGTCCGGGCGCTGCCCGGCCCCGGGCAATTGGTTGGCTTTTACTTGGGTGCCGACGGTTACACGTGGGGGCGCGAGTTCATGAGCACCGAGCCGGATGAACCGCGGCAGCTCATCATCCAGAAACACTGGTTCAGCTTTCTCCTGTGGGGCCGGTTGAGCTACGATCCGTCCGTGTCGGACGAGCGATTCGCCGCGCTGCTGGCGAACCGGTTCCCCGAGGTGGAGGGTGGGAAGCTCTTGCGGCTGCTGGCTTCGGCCGGGCGGATCGTGCCGCAGGTCAACCGGTTCTACTGGAACGACATCGATCTGAAGTGGTTCCCGGAAGGTTGCAGCAGCCACCCGACATTTGAGTGGGCGGTCGGCGGCTATCACACCGTCCGCCATTTGGTGGACGGACAGGCCATGCCGGGGGCGGGGGTGCTCTCCATCCACGAGTGGCTGACCCGGCCCGACGCGCCCGGCCAGACTCCGCCCGAGGTCGTGGGGGCGCTGCGCGAACACGCGACCACCGCATTGCGGCTGATCGGCGAGATCGGCCCCGTCACGGACAAAGAACTGCGTCTGACGCTCGGCGACCAGGCCGCCATGGCGCATCTCGGATTGTATTACGCCGACAAGATCGCGGCCGCGATCGAGCTGGCGCACTTTGACAGGACCCGCGGGTCATCACACCCGGCCGCTGCCGTCCAGTTGTTGGAGTCGGCCCTCGTGCACTGGAAGGATTACGCGGCGATCACCTCCCGCCAATACCTGCCCCAACAGTTCGCGCGAATCGGCTGGCACGACGTCGACCAGCTCACGGCGCACGCAGCGGCGGACGTTGAGTTGGCAAGGAATGCCCGCTGAACCGAATGCCGCTATTGAAGTTTACAACGCAAAGAAACTCATCAACGAAAATGGATTATTCCAACCTCAACGTGGACGAATCGAAGCTCAACTGATGGCGCAGGCTTATCCTCGCTCACGATTTGTGGGGTTTGATTATCATGTGCCGTCCATCGAGTGGGCGCGCGCAGAATTATGACGTCGTGGCGTTCTTCGATTGCCTGCACGACATGGGCGATCCCGAGGGAGCGGCGGCGCACGTTCGGCAATCGCTGAAACCAGACGGGACATGGATGATTATCGAGCCGTTTGCCAATGACAGATTGGAAGACAACCTGAATCCGGTGGGGCGGGTTTACTACGCAGCCTTGACGATGATCTGCACGTCGGTGTCGCTGTCGCAAGAGGTCGGTCTCGCCCTTGGTGCGCAAGCAGGCGAGGCGTGATTAGGAGAGGTGGTGACGAAAGGCGGCTTCACCCGATTCCGTCGTGCTGCCGAAACCCCATTCAACCTGATTTTAGAAGCCAGACCTTGATGGGATGACAGGACACGGTGTGCGTCAATCCTCGACGTGGTTGCCCAGCCAGCATACCTCCGCGGTCCCGGGCCCGTGCACCAACGCCGCATGGCCCGCTGCGGGCAGGCCGATGGCGCTGCCGGCGTCGGGCAGCGGCGCGCGCTGAGCCCGAGCCACCCGGTTGCCGACCACCGCCACCTGGCGGCTGGAGGCCACCAGCATCGCCGGACCGGCGGTGTCCTCGATCACATTGCCGACCAGGGCGATGCGCTCGTGCAGGGGATGGGTCCCGATGCCGTCGGGGGTCTCGACCAACACATTGACGCAGGCGAGGTGCACCCCGCGCGGTCCACGTTCGCGCCGGTGCTGGTTGCAGGAGAGAAAATGGTTGCCCGACACCAGCACGTCCGCGCAGCCATAGCCCTCCTGCCAGAACGCGCAATCGGTGGTGAGGTTCAATCCCGCCATCTGCACCCGCTCGACGCGGTTGCCGGCGATCAGTCCATCGCGCGCCTGGATCAGCATGCCGCGCGCGCGGTGATCGTGGAAATGGTTGCCGGTGATGCGGAACCGGTCGGTGCCGCGCTCGCGATCGGCGACGAAGGCGCCTGCCTCCACCCCGGGGATGCCGCGATCGAGGGTGACCGTGAGGGCATCCGGGCCGCTGGCGATTGCCTGGATCACCCGCTCACCCAGCGGCTCGAGCGTCCCCTCCCTGAAGAACGCGAGACGATGACCGCGCGCCACCTGCTGGCGGGCGTGATCGAGCCAGCGCGAGGTCAGGCTGACCGCGCTACCGACGACCTCGGCGACGCGCATCCACACTCCATGGATGTTGACCGAGTCGTCGCCCTGGTGGGCGAAATCGCAGTCCTCGATGATGACGTCGCCGGCGCAGGCCCCGACATGGCAGCCGTCCGCGGTCGCGCTCACCAGATCCTGCGGTCCACGGGCGATGGCGCAGCGGGTCAGACGGACTCCGCGATCGCAGCCATACCCGACGAAGGCATGGCCAGGAGCCGAGACCACGGTGACGTCCTCGAGATGGATGTCGGCATTGCCGCGCCCGCCGAAATCCACCGCGTTGCCATGATAGATCCAGTGTCGGACCACGACCCGGTCGCCTCGGGCGAGATCGCCCGGGCGCGGTGGCAGCAGCAGGCCTCCGCCGGAGGCCGCAGGCAGACCAGCGCTGCGGCCCCAGGCGGCATGATACCATTCGTGGCCATCGCCGGCCCAGCAGTGGGCACCATCGTCCCAACTGGTCACGCCCGCGACCGGCAGGGTGCATCGGCGGGGATCGTCGTACGCCAGGACAAGCTGGCGGCCGCGGCGCTCGACGGTGGCGAGCGACGCCATCGGCATGGCCCAGTCGACCGCCAGTCCCTGGAGCATCACCCTCCGGCAACGGCGCAGACGAACGCCGGTGGCAATGCGGTGACAGATGATGGTCGCGCCAGCGGCCTCGATCACGGCATCGGCGATGTTGTCGAGCAGCCAGTGCTCGCGGCCCTCGGCGATCCGCCGTACGTGGTAACGGCCTGGGGGAATGACCAGCCTCCCGCCCCCGGCTCGAAGCCAGAGCGCCGCCTTGGCGAGGGCGTCGGCGACGCAGGTGTGGCCCGGCCTGCCGCCGAAATCGGCCAGGGAGATCCGACGACGCGACGGGTCCGGCATCTTCAGTCGCGGTGGGCGGGGTTGCGGCAGGGCCCATCGCTGCGGATCGGTGGACCGTGGCTTCATCTCATGGGTCTCCAGCGACCGGGGTGCCGCCCTGGCCGGATGAGCCAGGGTTCAGGGGAACAAAGGGGACACGCCATCCTACAAATCCTTCCCGAACAGCCCGGACTAGTCGCTGGCCATGCGACCAGATGCCAGGGCGACGCGGGTTTGATGCGAGGCCAGGCCGTTACCAGTGAGCAGACCGGGGCGGGACATCCGTTCGCTCCACTGGGCTCGCTGCACGCCTAGCCGAGGCTGCGACCGTAGCGAATCACGCCGAGCTGGAGTCCCCGCCCATGGGAATAATCGCTGACAACACCCACCAGGACGGTTCGGCTGCATTTTGGGGGATGCATGCTGTGGGATCGTGGGCCAGTCGCCGCATTTTTCGTGATTCCATGTCGCATTCTGGTAATTGTAATGGATCCGCCTGCACCGGCGGAACGGGCAAGACCGGGGTGGATTACCGGGTGGACGACCTCACCTACGTGCATTAGGGAAGTTTGGGACGCCCCGGTGCATCCACAATGCACTCTATGCGCGGTGAATGCACATTCCGCAAGCCGGGGCCGGACGCTCGTTGCTGTATGTGACAAGGGGGAGGCCCCCCGGCCCCCCCCTTGTCGGACCGACGGCAGCCCCCGCTACCGCACGGAATTGCCTGGCTACGGCAGCTCATGAGCCGGGCATGCCGCCGAGTCGCCGGTCGGATGGCGACAGTCCGCCAAGGCCCGGCAGCACGGTCGATGCGGGATCATGCACAGCATCGCCAAATCTGAAATGATCGAGAGTAGTTAGGGCCGCATGACCCCGCGGCGTCCGGAATCCGCGGGCGACGGCGCTGGGTGTGCGGCTCATATCCTTCATACCTTGAAGGCTAAAGGGGGGTGGAGACGTCGTATATACCATAAATACGGAATGAGAGTGCATATATGCGGCACTCGGGTTACGATCCATCATCATGTCTTCCCCGAAGCGGATTCGCACGATCCTGGTCGTCGTTGCGAGCGATTTCTCTTATGCTCGGGCGACTCGCGGGGTGCCAAAAACTCCGTTCCATCGGAACAGCATTGAAAACCGGTGCTCTGCAAGGCGGTCAAGATGAGACAATGCGTTCCGCTTTCTAAGGTTGCCTTTCGGTGGCAGTGCGGAAGAAGCCCTCCAAGGCGGGAACCGTATGCGATGGTTGAGGGAGAAGGCGGCCCGGTGGAGGCTGCCGGAAACGGAACCACGCTGTGGGCCCGCCGTGGCTGACCCCGCCAGAGCAAGTAACGTGGGATCAAGAAGTCCGAGGAGTTCCCCCGGACGGGATCAGCACACTCGCTCGAATCCGATCCCGAGCAGTTTCGCCAGCTTCTGCAGTTTGCAGGCGACATGACCCACTCCGATGGCGCAGTGGTGGGCCGGGCCGGCCTCGTTCCATCGGTTCATGAAGGCCTTAGCTCCGAGGGTAAATCGGTAGCGGCTGTTGGTGTTTCCGATCTGCAGGACCGGACCGGGGACGCATTCGCCTTCGGCCACCAGTAGAATCAGGCGTCCGTCCCGATTCTGGACCACCGAAAGAAGGGTCACCGGCCCGTGTTGAACCGTCATCTGGATGGCCAGTCCCTTGCCGGGCTTGCCGTGATAGACCGGCACAGGCACCAGTCCAACCCTGCCGTTGGCGATCGCAAAGTGCGCCGGCCCATCATGTCCGAAGTAGACCACGTCATCGACAAAATCGGCCAGGTAGTATTCCGAGAACGATCCGCCGACGCCCAGTTGATCCATGATCTTCATGGCTTGGACGTTCTTGATTTCGCATTCGCCGGCGACCGGCACATTGCGTCCGGTGAGCAGGGTGTTGCCCGCGATGACCGAGGTGACGATGTTCTCGTAGGCGCTTCCCGACTGACCCTCGTAGTAGTAGGCCAGGGAGCCCAGCCGATGGTTCTCCACCAGACGGTCCAGTGCCAGCGAGGTTTTGGCAGCCCGGGAAAGCTCTTCAGCCTCGCACTCGCCGGACACCTCGAAGGTCTTGCCGAATGCTTCGATTCTAGAAGCGATCTCTGCATCGGTCACCGCTTCCCGCAGCGCGTACAGTTCGCACATTTCCAGCAGTTGAAAATGGCAGCCGAAGACGGCAGCCTGCTGGGTCATGTCGCTATAGACATCCAGCATCCCGCCGTAGTAGTGGCCCAGCACCCCAACCCGGTTGTCGCGCATCGCGCTGCGAACCCGGGCGGCATCGACCCAGTCGCGGATCTCGTCCCATGCAGCCTCCTCCTGCAAATAGCCAGTGACCTGATGGAACTCGATGCCCGCCCGGTTGAACACACAGGCAATTTCCGGGGCGCTGCAGGACTGGCAATGCTCCAGCCACACCCCGGTCATTTTCCCCCGGTCACCCAGGGCATTGAACCTCTCGTAATCGAGCTGCGGGACCGGCTGCAGATTGAGCACAACCACCGGCACCCCGGCCCGCTGCACGACAGGCAGGACAGTGGACGACAGGGCGTAGGTGGAAATGAACAGAAAGAGAACTTCGACGTTTGCGGCCCGGAATTGATCGCCCACCGAACGCGAGAGATCCGGATGATCCACCAGCCCGGCATCGACGACGTCCGAGCCGAACGATTCCAGTCTGGCCCGAATTTGCGCCTGATAGCCGAGCAGGTTGTCCTTGAGTCCCTCGAATTGGGTCCAGTAGGTGTCGAGGCCGATGCCGAAAAGTCCGATTTTCATAACGTTGACTGATCTATGTTTGTTCCTCCTCCGGTTCAGTGGAGGCCGCCCCATCGGAAGGCATTGATAATGCAATGCGAGCAAGGCGGTCAAGATGAGGAGATGCGTCCCAGCTTCTCAGGCTGCGTCCCGGTGGTAATGCGGGAGCAACCCGTCGAGGCAGGTGGTAGCCCGACTTCCGCTACTGGGAGCCAGTTTTGCCTATTTTCGCCCCACTTTTCCGCATAAGTCACTGATTTCGAGTGGGTGGATTTTCCGGCACGCGTGTAGTGGCGACCTACCCCCTATCGGGCCGTCTCGCGATTGGGTAATTTGCGGGCATGTTCCTCAAGTGCAGCCTGCGCCGCAAAGACGGCAAAACCCACCGCTCCTGGTCGGTCGTGGAAAGTCGGCGCTATACGGATGGCAAGGTGTCCCAGCGCCATGTGCTCTACCTGGGCGAGATCAACGACAGCCAGCGTTTGGCTTGGGAGCGCACGATCTCGGTTTTCGACGAAGCCTGCGGTCAAACACACCAACTTGCCCTCTTTCCCTCCGATCGCACACCGCCGGTCAACGGGACGCCGGCCGTCCAAGTGCGCCTGGAGGCGATGCGGCTGGAGAACCCCCGCCAATGGGGTGCCTGCTGGTTGGCCGACCAGCTTTGGCGCACGCTGGGATTGGATGAGTTCTTCGCCGGTTGCCTGAGGGTCACCCGGGAGGGGACCGATTGGGAGAAGGTGCTGCGCATCCTGGTGATCGCCCGCCTGCTCTCGCCGGGTTCGGAATGGCGCCTGCACCGGCATTGGTTCTCCACGACGGCGTTGGGCGATCTACTCGGACTGGATGCGCGCGCCGTGCAGGACGACACGCTCTACCGCTGCCACGACCAGCTTTTGGAGCACAAGGAGAGGCTTTTCATCCACCTGGGGAAGCGTTGGCGCGATCTTTTCGCCGCCCGCTACGAGGTGTTGCTCTACGACCTCACCAGCACCTATTTCGAGTCCGATCCCCCGGGCGATCCGAACGATCCGCGCCGCTTTGGTTACAGCCGGGACAAACGGGGCGACTGCGTGCAGGTGGTCGTCGCGTTGGTGGTCACCCCCGAGGGGTTGCCTCTGGCCTACGAGATGATGCCCGGCAACACCGCCGACAAGACCACCCTGCGCGGGATGTTGGATCTCGTGCGCAAACGCTTCGGTGCCGCCGAGCGCATCTGGGTGATGGATCGGGGGATCCCCACCGAGGAGATCCTCGATGAACTGCGCGCGCTCGACTCGGGCGTGCGCTACTTGGTGGGGACGCCCAAGGGGCGGCTCACCCGCTACGAGGCGGCCCTCGCGCAGCGACCGTGGCAGGAAGTGCATTCGCAACTGCGGGTCAAACTGCTCCCCCAGGCGGGCGAAGTTTACGTGCTGGCGGAAAGTCGGGCTCGTGCGTGCAAGGAGCGGGGCATGCGTCGCCGTCGCCTGAAAGCCTATTGGAAACGCTTGGGCGAACTCAAAGAGCGGCGTCCTCAGCGCGACGTGCTTCTCAAGAAGCTGGGGGCCGCGCAGCAAAAGGCCGGCCGAGGCGCCGTGAACTTGGTGAAGGTCGAGGTGGCCGCCGGGGGCGAGTTGACCTATCGACTCGATCGCGAGAAGCTGCGGGCCACCCGCTCACGCGAGGGGCGCTATCTCTTGCGCACCAACCTGGCGGCGGACGATCCCGAACTCATCTGGCGCTGTTACATGCAGCTCTGCCATGTGGAGGAAGCGTTCCGCACCCTCAAGGGGGATCTCGGGCTTCGCCCCATCTTTCATCAGCTGCCCGAGCGCATCGAAGCGCACCTCTTTATCGCCTTCCTGGCCTACTGTCTCTCGATCACGCTGCGCCAGAGCCTGCGCAAACTGGCCCCTGGCCTGACTCCGCGCAGCGTGTTCGAAAAGCTCGCCACCCTGCAGATGCTCGACGTCGCGGTGCCCACCACCGACGGACGCGAACTGCTGCTGGTGCGCCACACCGAGCCCTCCAAGGACGTACGACTCCTGCTCGAT
>Ga0163147_10003058_pt1 | contig 22830 bp, 35 predicted proteins | sample OliLakLV19MP6G1_FD_148597 | JGI IMG/M metagenome (GOLD analysis project Ga0163147, IMG submission 148597) | Freshwater microbial mat bacterial communities from Lake Vanda, McMurdo Dry Valleys, Antarctica- Oligotrophic Lake LV.19.MP6.G1 | ecosystem: Environmental > Aquatic > Freshwater > Lake >...
ACTGATGCCTTATATGCTGTGTTTGCGTAGTTCAAAAGAGGTGAGCCTGTATCAACCGCAGCGCCACCATAGGCTGATGCAGTCACTTGGTCGCCCATAGCTTCCTGAGCCTGCGTGTCTATTTGAAGAAGATTTAATTTGGATCGCTCCCTCATTTCTTTATCACGAAGGAGAAGATCATCAGCCTCTTCATTTATCCCCTTGGCTTGCTTACGAGCTGAGTAAATACCGCCAATAGTTTGTATGGCCATTGCGCCCAATATTAATGCTGGAACCATTAGATTTCCTCCGTAACGCCACGATAACCGACCTGAAGTATTATCGCAGGAAAAGGCTTATCTGTTTCAATTATTATTTGTGGAGCAAATTCTGAGATCCCTTGAAGCGCCTTGCTTTTAATATCTGAATTTAAAGTAGTAGTAACTAGGCTTGTGTCTATTTCTAAGTCCAGTAAATTAGAAGAACTTGTCCCGAACAAAAGATGCTTCGCTCTCAAGTATCTGACCCATATCTTATCTAATCTCTTTTTTGAAGGGAGGGCGTCGTTATTACCAAAGGCTCCCAAATTAGGAGGAAGCAATTTCATTCTAGAGGTAAAAGCTAACCCAAAAACAACCTTTGACGAAGAAGGAAGTGTAATATTGCCAGAGGCATCTAATGCTCCGGTGAAATAAATTCCGTCCCTTAGTCCGACAACGGCCACTGATTTCAAAACAGGATGATTGAAAACTGTTACAGGCGCACCATCATAAATTTTGGCGCAATCAACATAAGTTGGCATAAAATTGTAATTAGTCGTATCAAGTGAACCAATTGTGCCTAGATAATCAACTAAAGATGCCCCCTCAAATGCGTTGCTTATTATCTCTACGCTGAACACGTCAACCCCTAAAATTGTTCGTTTGGTAGCTATATATAGCTGTTCTTTTAAATTATCTAAGTTTTGGATTGTGCAAATAGAGAGGACTTTATTAGCTCCTGCTAGTTGATGTTTACTCCAACCGAGAACATTCACAGTCTCGTCTACTAGAATAGAAAGGATGCAAGACTCGGTGGAATTATTTACCAAGGCATAAATCATGCCTTTTGATTTATCCAATGCGAGGCTCGTGAATAGCGCTGTTACGAAATTAGTTATTAATGAGCTTTCAATTCTTTCCCCTAAAATAGTTAGGTCTTTTGAAATAACTGATCCATTGTTGAAAGAATATTTTAATTGCCTTAAATGTTTCCCATCCCGACTAATATGAATAACTGAATTATCAACCGCTATTGGCTGAACGTATGATGAACCAATATTTGATTCTGGATTTATACTAAAACTGGTCTTAGAAAGAGCAGAATTGGCCCCTGATATTGAGAACTCAGCACCTACTGATCCTGCGTATAAAGTTCTAGTGGCCATAAGCCATTCAATTTTATTAATCTCGTTTGATGCTATTTGGAATGCAAACGGGTCGGAGTCTACTGCTGGCCCAAAGTAATTGGCACCGGAGCCATCTGTCGCTAAATCTTGTGCAAGTTTCTTCTCCATGAACATTGATAAGTTCGCCGTCTGTGAACCCCAAAATGTATCAGGTTGATCTATTGTTGAGCCTAGAATAAGTCTTTGCTCGAAGAATGAAGATACCGCAGGGAAGCCCCATTTTGAGTTCCATGCAGAAATTTCCCATAGTTTAGTAGCGGTAACTGGAGTATTTATATGTATTGTCACATTAACGACTGTGGGACTAATATATTCAGTTATCAACATAACACCAGTAGTTGCTGCTGTTAACTTTAACCAAGAACCAACTATTCCTAATGAAAAATAAGCTTGAGAACTAGTGACTGTAGTATTGCCTGATACGGCACCCGCTGTCATTGTTATTTGCGTTGAATTAAGATCTCTGAATGGCTGAGACATTTCAGAAAAATGGCCAGATAGATTGTGATTTTTTGTCGAAAGAGATGGCCCTGAGACATTATTGGATAAATTATTATTTCCAGCAAATGTCAAAGCGCCAGAAGAAGGGGCTACATAAGAAGCAAAGTTAAGATACCATAACGGAGCGCCCGTTGTGTCCCTGAGTGAAATAAACAAAGGAGGAACAACTCTTGACTCGAAAGTCAGTACCATTAGTGTTCCCGATTGAGTATATTGTATTTTTTGAATATCTGTATTATATGGAAGATAATCAGTGCTCAATACAGAGCTATTGGAACCGTGGGAATAGGCAAGCCCAGTGAATGCCTGTGCTTTATAAAATTGAATCCTTATTTTTGTTTGTAATTTTAAAACCGCCACAATGTACTGCTCATCACCCGACAACTTATAAGGAATTATTTTAATATCAGTGATTAATTCAGTTGGGCCATATTCACCTATATGTGCAAGGTCATGACTGGGACTAAAGTGAAACTTACTCCCATTTCTCCGCTGGAAACCGCCACCCTTCATAGGAAAGGCATTAAGGCACTCAGCTAACCCATCTTTATACTGATCGAGCGAAGGTCTGCCGTGGAGCAATTCACTTATCTCGCCTGCTGTAAAAGAATCTTGGTTATTTATGAAGCGTCCCATTAGTACCTCGACAAGGAAAAGTAATCCACTTGATGAGGCTCTTGTGTTGACTCGTAGCCATTTTTAAATTTAGCATCTGCTAGTGCCTCTTTGAATTCCTTCATCAAGGAATCAGCTAGTTCTTTGCTTTGGACTATATCGTAGGCGCAATCAGCAGCCAAAAGAAGTGCGAAACACTCAGCGAAATCATCTGTAAAAAGAGAAGCATCGGTTAAATTATAAGTAAACATAATATAACACTCGGTCTCGTTAGTTAGGAGTTTCCCTGACTCAAGCCTGTGGTCAATGTTCCTCAAACCATCAGCATCGCTTGTTACTTTATGGATAGTATTATAATCAGAAGGGAGAGTCATTTGAGAATCAAACCCAAACTCAGGAGTAACGTCCTGTGGGGTAATAGTATGAGTCCCTGTTCCTTGAGCGGTAATATCAATAACCGTACTCGCCAAAGCATTGCTAAGAGAAGTAGCGAGCGCAAAAGTGTCCACTGTTAATTTAATGATATAATAATTAGTTAATAGCGCCAACCCAGTAGGAACGGTGCCATCTGTTGATATTTGAATTTTCAACCCAGTTGGGTAGCCATGCTTTGAAGCAATAAAGGAGTCATTCGCAACAATAACATTACCGAATTCGATATTGCTAACCGCAACCGATAGTTTGACTCTCTTCATTGCGAATGACCAAGGATGGTGGCGGATGAGTCGTTTTCTTATTTTTGCAAATTGTTCAGAAATGGTTATTCCACGTTTAGTTGTGGCGTCTGGAAATACGGAAATTTTCTCTTGACCAAGCTTTATTAAAGCCGAATTAGCGATATCTAGGTCTATGGCCATTAAAAACCCCTACAAAAAGAAAGTTGTATTCCTAATTATAGGGGCTAGTATTTAATTAATCAAGAACATACTCTACCATGATTTGAATCAACCCAGTTGATCCAGTTGCATTGATCGTAGCGAATATCTGAACTTCTTCTGAAAATTTGGATCCAAATTTGGCTCCAACTTTAGAAGAAAGTTGCAAGATCCCTGCTGAAACCAAAGAAAAAGCTGCGCCTAGAGAGTCTACATCAGCAGCTTCTCCACCTGGTGCGCTTACTTGGTTCCCGATATCAACGGTACAAGATCCACCTTGAGCTGCGGACTTAATCCACCCACCCACGATTCTTGCTCCTGCTGGAATTTTCCCCAAAAGGATAGTGTCAGCAGATGCTAAATTGGCCAGTGGTTGATACTCGTTGTAGTTCCAACGAGATTTTCCACTAACTTCTCCAGCGTCGATTGGTAATAAAGGCTTCGAGTTAGCCTTTACATAATTTGAACTCTTAAATTCAGCCATAAAAATCTCCTATTTGTTAAACATTAATTAAGCACTAATTAAGCAACTTCTGCGCAAATAACTTCAACTACTTTAGCTTCTTCCATTCTAGTTGCGCCCATGTTCATGCAGTAATAAACTTGCATATTATACGATAGGTCTGCTCTCTCGCTGATTCTTGACTTAGTTTCTTTCTTGATAGCAAGAAGAACACCATCATGGCACCAAGCAATACACTTGCGGGCATTGTTTGAAGATATTGTGATAGTTCCTGTCCCTGATCCGAAAGCTCCATTATTTACATTGTAAGTCACATTAGCTGTTGCCTTAGCAAGTCTCTCGATTTGAATAAATTCAAACCCCATGAAAGTGTTAATCTCACCTTGAACCAATGTTTTAATGATGTTGTAGTCAGAGCTAGTTACTTCTGTTTGAGCTAAAAGGCTCATGATTTGACTAGCTGAACAAGCAAGAAATTTCTTCATGCTATTGTCAACTTCATTGGCCATAAACTTCTCTTTTACCTTACGAAGAGTTTTAACATTCAAGTTTACTCCTGTAGTAGTTGATCCGTCATGCGCTACAACTTTTTGGCTACTTGGGAAAGCAACAGTTGTCGCTCCTGCTCTTCCAGAAAAAGCATCACCTAAAGCCTCAGCAATGATGATATCGTCAATCTGGCGACCAAATTTCATGGCCATTATTTTAGCGTACTGAGAAGTCGGGTCATGAATCATTGACAGTGTATCTAGATCGTCAACAAGGATATTATCCTCATACTCGTCACCAGTTACTTTACGTCTTGAATGATCTACAGAAGAAACCGGAGTCGCTGAATGACGACCTGATTTTTTTGTAGGAGCTGATCCTGCGGCGTATCGGTCATAATAACCAGACTCACCTTTAAGTGGCTCATTTCTTACTAATGGCTTTAAACGAGATTCTTTTTGTTGTGACAAGTGGAACACGTTTGCGCTGTACTGATCTACTTTTGATTGGTCAATAGTTTCGTTTGACATAAAATCCTCCAAATAAGTTTAGGTAACAAAATGTTAATGTGTTTTTTTGATTATCCGATTTTAAGCGGGTCTTGAATGTGAACTAGATAGGATTCGAGAAGAGTTGTCCTACATTGGTACTATACTCTATGATATGACAGTGAGTCAAGCCCCTTTTTACGAAGACTTGACTTTTTAGACTTTTTAGACTTTTTTCCAGTTTCTTAATTCTACAGCGTAATTAACCAATCTCTCGTGATCTGGATGATCCTTATCAAAATAAGCAGGGTTCGACATTATCCCATTAAGCTCTTTATCGGCAGCCATTGGGGTTAGTGCGTTAGAAGTAGCTCCACCTAGATCATTTTGATCCTCTGATAAACTCTCCCCTACTTTTGCAAATAACCTGGCCAATTTAGTGTTTGTGTCTAGCCCTGACTCTTTTAAGTAAGTCATGATCTCATCTCCGCCAAAGGCTTTTAGCGCCACTTGAGCCGCCTTAATCTTGCTATCGTAAGCTGCGCCCCATTCTTTCTTCAGTTCACCGATCTCTTGATTCGTCTGCTCGTCTTCGTAAATTATCATTTGGGCCTGAGCATCTTTCACTTGCTTGTCGTAAAAATTAGAGAACTCAGTTGCCTGTTGTGGGTTAAGTCCTGCTTTAAACGCAGCTTCTTTAAATCCCTTCATGAACTCAGGGGAAATAAGTGAACCATCTTCTGACTTAATATCATACTTATCAGCGGCTTCTGGTCTTCCAAGTTTTGTGTAAATGTTTGTCCATTCATCAGGCGTAGCGTATTTATTAGGAACAAGAAACTTATCTGCCCCAATCATTCGTTGAGCATGAATATAGGACTTAACTGCCGTTGGAATATCTTTAATGTGCTTCAAACTAGGATCAGTCTTTAGATCTTCCTCTAAAAAATCCTTCCAGTTCTCGCTGTTCCAATCTGCTTTTTGTTCCGTGGTAATAATTGGCGCTGCTGATGGAGTGACCGGCGCTGCTACTGGATCAGGTACCAATAAACCGCCACCGCCGCCACCTTCGTTAATATCTGGTGATCTAACTAGGTGCCTTCTACTTAAGAATGTCATACGCATTGTCTCCTTGGTTTTCTTCCATGTCTTTGTCTATTTTCGCCAAAATGGCATTGAGTTTTTGATGATCCATTTTTAGTATCTGTATTAATCTAAGCCCTACTGATCGCTTGCCTTCGTTATAGGCCATTGCTTGGGGGCTATCACTATACGAGCCATGAAAAACACCTGTCTCTTTTAAAAGGTCTTTTAGGATAATTTTGCCATGATCTGTTTTGAATAATTCTTGGTACTGTGCGATTAATTTAACGCTCGCATTGCGCTTTTTTACATTTTCACTTATCACTCAATTCCCCTATTGATAGGATTGATTAAGCAGTTGCTTTGCTAGATTTCTGGGCAACATCGGCAGCTACTTGAGCTTGCTCCATTTGCGCCTGTTGTTTAGCGACTTCCGCTCTTCCTTCTCTTATTTTCTTAGTATCACTTCTTCCATTTAGTAATTTTTGTGGCAATCCTGAAATCTCAGAGATATAAAGAAATGTTTCATCTACATTCAGGTTATCTAAGATATCAGGTTTCATTTGGATAAGTCCACCCATTAATCCCAAAACCCTTGTCACTGTTTCAGCGTTAACTGCTTTCTGTGCCCGAGCAATCATTGAGCTATACTGAACTTGAATATCAATATCTTTTAACTTAGAAGGAATCTTAGGAGGAAGTAAATTATTCCTAAGCATGATACCAAAAAGCCTATCAACGAGGGGTTTGAGTAGTTCATTATGTAATCTCGATAGAACAGGTGCCATTATCCGTAGACTTTCATCTGTTCTTTGTAAAACCTCTGTTGCTGTCATTTGAGGATTATTCTGTGCTAGTTGTAGCTGATTTAAGTAGTAATGTTGCTTGATTCTCTCATGTACTGCTGCGAGTAGCTTCTCCCCTATTTGAGGATTAACTCCAGTATTTATAGGAGAAATACCTTTCGATCCTGGTCTTGTTAAATTAATCGCCCCAGGTGTGTAGTTGATTATTTGATTAACACCATCATCTTCTCTTTGAAGTGGAGGTCTGACTGATAATTGAGCTGCTTCAATGTTTATTCTCGACATAACATTGGCCATTTTTATGTCCGGCATGGCATCCATTGTCGGTGATCGTCCAAGTTTTTCACCAGGTAACTTCATCCATCGAGGAACCAGTGCTGGAAACTCATGATACCCACTTTCTTCTAAAATGTGCCCATCATCCTTCAATATATAGACTGAAGCAAACGCCATATTCTTAGGCCCAGGCAAAGGAGCGCCATCATCAAAGAGTCTTATGTCTTCACGAGGATAAACCATGTGAACAACCGTTAACACCTCAGATAATCTTGATGAGTTCAGCGTACTGTCTTTAAACTTAGGAGGTAGTGACTCTATCCCGAATTTTTTGATAATTTTCCGCAACTCCCATTTAAAGGAGTGTCCAATCGTATCGACTATACCTTCTGGGTTTTCGTCAATTACACAGTGGTAAATTGGCTGAGTATTTAGCCTCACTTTGTTCTTTTTGTCTTCTTCTATGAAAGCAACGGCAGTTCCGAAACCAGTAAGTCCCACATAGGTCTCATGAATCTCTGTTTGAAAATTTGATCCATTGAGAATAGAATGCATCGAATTAGTTGCCTTCTGTAACCAGTCTCTCACTTCTTCGTCGCTATCTAATTCCTCTATTCCAGTGGTTAAACCAAAGAAAGGGATCGAAGGATTGGATAACATTGAGTGAAGTCCAGAAGCCAGTAGTTTAAGTGACTGGTAAGCTGTCGTATCGTAAATTTTAGAGTGATTTTTCTTCTGACCTTGGACTTGAGTATCGTAAATATCATCATAATTAGCTAAAACATACTGAGATATTTCATGCCAGTTAGTTTTCCACCAAGAACGCATTTCTGCTTCCAGTGTCGCATATCTTGCTAACAGCGCCCTTGCACTTGGTTTCATATACTGTAAAGTCCTGTTCCTGATTGGTTATAAAGAGAAGCTCCACCGCCACTCTTGGGAGCAGAGCCTGGTCTACCGCTTAAGGCAGACTTCTTTTTAGCAGAAGCTCCAAAATTAGCCTCAACGAGAGCTTGATTTTTTTGATATTCAGCCTCAGCTTCGTTGCTTATATACATGAAGTCCTTGTAATTTGATTTTCCACCTGCCGCCGCTCTACTGATAGCGAGTTTAGTCTGCGTAGGGTCTCGTTCCATGTCTCTTTGTTGCTCTAGCGACTGTGTTCCACCTTGAGTTAGTGCTAACGGAGAATTAGGAGATAGTGATTTTGCATCAACTTCGCTTGCCATTCTTTTTCTAATGGCCTCGGCTTTAACATTATTAGCACTTGGGTAATATTCAGCATACTGCTTTTCTTCTGCACTTACGGCCATATAAACTCCTAGTCAAAGACATTATAGTCTGCACTGGCCTGTGTAATCAAGCGGTTTCTTCTCATTTGCTCCATTGGTGGCTTTATCGCAACAGCTAATGTCCTGAAAGCATCCGCCCCATGTGATGCCCAGTTATGCAGAGGCGTTCTCGAAAAGGTCTGTTTTATAGCATCGTGAACTCTTTGGTAGTTTTTTAGGCACTTCAACCCTTCCGTTGTGTTTGGCTCATCAAATGTGCAACGAGGGAGCAACATTCGTACGGCATTGATACCATCAAGCACACCCATTTTTTCCGCAACATGAATCGTCCCCTGTGGAATCCCTAAATTGTAAAGCGTCTGTTCTCTGGTCACGCCTGTCCCAAGCTCTCTAACTCTTATGTCATGAGGCATATAGTGCCTACTGTAGATATACCTCTTTTTATAGAGTAACCCGACGTAGTGATCTAGTCCCTTCCCGTTATCTGAGATGTAATCAATTACCCTGACTTCGCCCCTGATCTGCTGAATTATCCATATAGTATTTAGATCTGACATACCCAAGTCCCAAGCAGTCTCACACTCAAAACTAGGATCATGAGGATAGACACCAACTCTTTTTCCCTCAATGAGCTTCTCAACATCTGACCCATAGTAAGACCCAATCATGGCCGCTGTCTCGTCGCACTCAAACTCAAGAGCGTACTGTTCCGGCAACATAGACATTCGCTGGATATCTAACTCTTCTTGACTTATGACACCTGACTCTGACGCTTTTATCTTACAAGTGAACCACCCTGCGGTACTCTTGAACATATTTAATTTGATAGTCAGGTCACAATCGCCCCGTGGAGTCCCGAGGATAATCATCCACCCCTTTCTGTCTGCAAGCATCGGCATGAGTTTGTTAAAGAAGATGGGGTTAATATCCTGATACTCATCTAGAACAACTCCGTCGGCGTATCTTCCGATGGCAGATGTTAACGAGTCAGCTGACTTCAACTGAATAATTATGTGGTCGCCTCTATCAGGTCGATCTATCTTCGCTCGCAACTTCTGTTGGTTCCACTCAACTCCTGGAACATCTTTCAGAAACTGCTTCAAGTACGCCCAAGCGATATCCTCCACTAGTGAATATGTAGGAGCATAGTAAATATAAATTGGATACATTTGATTGCATCGAAGCGCCTGATCTATCATTTCATTGATAGCAAACACCGACTTACCAAAGCGTCGATGACACATTAGAACGTTGAATCTTTTTAGTTTGTTATGTAGTAGCGCTTGGATTGATCTCGGAATATATCCGGTGCTGACGTTTTTGACTCTACCAATATTCTTTGGAGGAAGGCTCATTCAAACTCTCTATCGCTTGGTCTACTTCTTTCTTCTTGACTTTCCACTTATCGCTGTGAGTATACCCTTGTTCGCTTGGTTAGCGCCCTTAAGTATCTCTGCTGAGTCCGAGAACGGCATACTGACTGGTGCGCTCTTGTACCCACTCACGCTCTTTTCGGCCGGAGCCTTCTTATCACTAGGTGGAGAACCATATTTATCTAGTTCCTTCTGGTTGTACACGACGCCCTTTTGTCCCTTCTCGTTGATAGTCTCAACCATTCCGGCCCCTGTCTTCACAACGTCTGTACCGTAGGTTCCCTGGCTCTTCGATATTTTCTTAAAGTCAAACTTTGGCTTCTTCTTATCCATTCTGAACTTCCTTGTAGTCGGTTTCTTTTATTACTACAGTATCACCCGAATCCTCTCCACCGTCAAGCGGTTCCCTCTTTATCCCTGTGTCCACTCGTATGACGACACTCCCTCCGCTACCTTCTCCAGCAGAAGCCTTAGTCTTGTACTTCTCTGAGTTGTCCGCTTCCGCTAATCTAAACAGTGTATCAATTAATAGTTTCTTCGACGGCACCTCATCCTTACCTAGACCATCTATTGTCTCGGCCGCATCAAGTAACTTGTCATGAAATATATCTGCTCTATCCTTCTCCGCTTCCCTCAGCGCAATCCTAAACTCTTCCGACGCCGCCTTCCATGCGTACAATACACTAATAGGAGGCATCCCTTCCATCTTAGATATCTTAATCAACGTCAGGCCATGCGATCGTACTAAGTTAGTTATCACTGATATCACTCCAGGAGATATGACGTACCTTCCCTGTATCCTACTTACCACCTCATAAGTCGCCACTTGTGACAACACGTTGCCTGTCGCACATTCAACGATTTCAATTTCCCCAGTTTCGTTAATCCTTTTATAGGTTGCAACTGCTAAATCCATAATTTCCCCGAAATCTATTTCGCCAAGGAACCAAGATTGAAGGATTGTTTTATAGCAATCACGATATCAATGCCAGTTCCCAAGCTCTGTCATTATAAAATAAACATCAGTCAACTGCAAGCACTTACTATTTGAAAATTCTAAATTTTAAAAATTTGGATCTGAATATAATTAATGGGGGATATTAGTGCAAGCAGCAAGACGGCAGACAGCAAGCGACTAATTTGGGAATTTTGATTTTGTGGGAGGGGATGGGTTCAAATGAACACAGCTTCAACTTACTTTGGGGGTACCCCTTCCAAAGTAAGTTTTTTAGAACATAGCTACAGTTTCATTTTCGTTACACCTCAATGAAACTTACTAGTATACTGGCCTCAATAGCTTCGTTGAATGTACTTAGACTTAAGGTAGTCATTGTTTGTTACTTACTCATCTACACTACACAGTAATGATGGGGGATATTGAGAGCAATAGATATAATAGGTAATAGATATAATAGGTAATAGATATAATAGGTAATAGATATAATAGGTAATATGTCAATAGCTAATGTAATATACTCAATAGATTCTCGGATTTCTTGTCAATTAGTGAACGAGAGCATTGCTTTTAAGGTTGAAAATAGCACGATTTCCGCACAAATTCCTGACGCTGACAGATTCATCAAATAATACCTGTAGGTTTTTAGTGCTGCAAGCATGAATAAAACTTATTGAGTAGGATAAGTTACTGGAATATAACAAAATGGTGAAAGTGTTAGGCATACCGAACAATTCCTATAGAAAAAGCCAAGAAGGCTGGCTAAAATAATGAGTAAAATCTAAAGTTCGGTATATCAAACTTTCGTTGAAATTCAATTTATTCCTACTGCTACTTTATAAAAAAATATCAACACATTGACACAAAATAGGCTATTATAAAACAATAACATAAACTTGACGCATCTCACCCATCGTGACACATGTGTCGGCACAAGCACACTTCGACACGCTTTTAGCCATTTTTCGACTCTATGTACTGTAATTTCTCGCTGTCATGATTTTGACATAAATAATTAATACCCTAAAATTAACGCATCTCTCGATGGTTTTTTTGACACCTACTTAGCTCACTTTTTATAGTAATAATTATTTAGGTTCAGACTAATAGATTAAACTTGTTTATGGTTTTTTGGTTTTTGTGTCGAAGTTTTGGTTTATTGCAAGCATTTTTAAACATGCCTGGCACGTGACACATACTTGTAACACACTAACTTTTTCGGGTTATTTTGTAGCTCTTTTTGGGGTTATTTTGTTTTAATTATTACTTTTTAATTGGTAAAGATTACATGGTACAAAATAAAAATGATTATAGTAATGATTTTATTTTACTTTATATAAAATAAGCGTATATTGAGAGAATAGAAAGCAAGCGGGTTGCTTTCATGAAACAAAAAGGAAAAATTTTTATGTTAAATCAAAAAGATGCAATCGTGATTGTCGGGATTAAATTCACTGAACAATCAATGACTATTTCAACTAAAAACATTGGTGGTAATGTTTTTGCATTGATATTTTTAGCTATTCCAGACAGTAACTATGAATATGTTAAATCGTGGGACTACGTAGTGACGGGTCCGAATTGGTGTTCGGGACATTTAAAAGCACTTCATGGTTGTAAAAATGAAGAGATTTTAGAATATTGGGATAATACTGGTATGAATGATGTTCGTGATGCTTGGGATGCTCACAATTCTCGAGTAATAGAATACTAAAGATAGATAAATAGGTTACTTAGAACTTGAAGCAAAACACTTTAATTAAAGGATGAGGAGTAAACAAAAATGAAACCATTAGAAACTTGCGAGTGTGTTTTAAGAAGATTAATAAAAGATGGAATGTTCAAATTCGATAGAAATATTTATTTCATCGAAAGTAGAAATGCTATCGATGATGAATTTTATACGTTATCAGAAATTAAAGAATTATTCAAAAAGTTATTAAAAGAAATTTAGGAGATATTTTATGAGTTACGTATTTGAACAATTAATTCTTATCGCTAAAATGAAAGCTATCTTAGAGAGTTACGGAAGTCAGGAAGTATTCAATCGAGAATTAGAGGATTACTCGGATTCATTCATGGAATTAAGAGACATCCAACATGAGCTTGGCTACTTTAAAGATCAGTATAGTAGTATTCAAGTTGAAGACATTACAGACGACTATGATTACTTGATGCAAGTCCAGCCTGAATTAGATGACGAATTAGATGACGAATTAAAGTAATATTAATAGGAGAGAATTTATGAGTTACGTATTTGAACAAGCAGTTTTCCAGAGTGGCGGAAAAACTAGTGACGGGACATTAATGATATCGGGAAAGACTTTAATGATTAGGCAATGCTTTGAAAGACACAATTGGGAAGATATAGTTTTTTCAAACTTAAGAGCTTTTTGTGTTTTTCTAGAAACTAATTACCATAAAGACGGTCGGAAAGTGTTCTTCAAAGAGCAATCGGGTAGTGTAAACTTTTTAGCTTATTCAAGTAGTCCACATAAGGGATATAAAAGCGAGATTTTTTTAATTGGCATTTTCAGGAGAGTATCATGATTTATTTTTTATTAGCATTATCAATTACAAGTATGGTGGTCACTATCATCATAATAAGAAATGAAAGTATAAGGGGGATAAAATGAAGAATTATTTAAAAGAGATTAAATTGGTTTCAACTTGCTATGAGATGGGATTTTTTAGCGTACAATTCACGCAAGGAAAAATTCACTATAGCATACAATTTTGTCTAGAAGAGGCTGTGCGCCAGTCTTCAGATATGAAAGATGAGACAAGGTATGTTAAAAAAGTTATCGATAATGGTGGTTATGATGACGGAATATGTGGCGATATAAACTATAAAGCATTTAAAAAATTTGGCAAAGAGTTTTGCTTGAACCTTTTAAACAAAGAGCTTAGAAAGCACAGGATAAATTAAAATGAAATCACTAGAAATTGTTCAAGGCTACATTTTGTGTAGTGAGGGTGACGATTATGGCGATAGTATTTTTGAAAAGTTTGGAAGGGAAGTACATACTGAATTTATCAAATTAATAAGCCGTGATGAATTAATAAGATTCGCAAAGAAGTATCCAATCAACCACATTTACCATCATTGTCTAATGTCTATTGAAGAAGAGGAGATTTAAAAATGAAAGTATTAACAAAAGATCTAGAAGCAGTCGTAAGTAGAATTAACTTAATTACAGGTTCACCGCAGACATCTTACACCAGTGAGAATGGAAAAAGTGTAGCTAATATTGGTAACTATCATTTAGGTTACGCTTATGGTGGCGTCTGTTTGCAGAGAATGAGTAATTCCAGTGGTGGCATAAGTATCCCTATCAGTAGCGGCTACACTACTAAGAAAGATCTTTATAATTTAATGCAAGCTTTCATTAATGGGGTAGAAAATGTTAAAAGTTAAATTATTAATAAGAGGTACACCGAAAAGTAAGCGTAAAGAATCTCTTCAAAGTATCGAATTAGGAATCATTGACGATTTAGAATTTGAAAACGCTAGGTCAGAGGTATGTGACCGTTTTGAAAGAATAGCGCAAAATATAGTTGGTGAAATCTTTTCAAAGCATAAACTATGCTGCGAAATAGGATTCTTTAAGTTTGATGCTTTCGGAGATATTGAGAGGGTTAGTTTCTTTCCAGATTTTACACAATTAATTTTATTACAAGGGAGACTTAAAATGACAAGTGAACAACTTCAAAAATTACAGAACTATTTAACTAAAACTCTTATAAGAGAAATACAGGACGCTTCGTGTGATTTCAAGAAGTGTATTAAGCTTCTCAAACAGATAGAAAGCTTAGATATTGACAGACGTGATGCTTGGGATACTGAAAAATTTGGCGCATATAATGATATAGCTGATAAAATATTTACAACGGATGATATACCGTTTTAGGAGATAAAAATGATTTACATATTACTTATTGATTCATTTCATTGTGGGATTTCAGTCATTTTATTTTCAAAAAAAGCAAGCTTATTAAAGTCAGTGCGTGAATATGAAATAAGCAATCGAGAATATTCCGAGTTGAGAGAGTCGGGAGAAGTTGAAACAAGTAAAGCTATCTTTAGAATAATAATTGTAAAAAAGGAGAATATAAAATGAAAGCTGGAGACATTTACAAAACATTATCGAGTTGCATAGTTTTAATAACTGACGCAACTGACGATCAGATCAGTTACAGAATATTGAGCGGTGAGACTGTCACGTCGTCACTAAAAGACAACGAAAAAGGTTATAGATTGATCGGAAGTGTAGAATGATTGAATTAACTTATGACCTAGTGTGCGGATTTCTAACGGCCATCACTTGGATAGGCTTGTATCTATTGTCAGGGGTATTGTTGAAAGGAGAATGGGAATGATTTGTAACCTAAAATTCATCCCAACAAAACGCTTGAATACAATTTTAGCCGATCCCTACACTAGAGGCATCGACGGCAAAGACTATGGGCCACTCAAAGAAGAACTTCAGGACATTGTTTGGGGTCGTGCCGAAAAACAACTTATGAACTTTCACGCACTGGCTGAAAAGGAACTGAAAGACTATGAGGATTTTCTTGATAGTGAAGGTGTCCCATCAGTGACTAGTGAAATATTTAACGAGACCTTTTATGCAGTAAATTAATAAAGATTTAATAATTAATCTTTTAAGCGGGAGAAAAATAATGAATGTTTCAATGTGTGTGCATAATGAACCTTTAAGAAGCGATGTTTTTAAGAGCAAAAGTCTTACAGTGACCACGACGGATTCTGGTTATAAATATTTAACAGCAACTATCAGGTTAGAAGAGTTGGTCATAAATGTTTTTTCAAAAACAGTATCAGCAGAGGAATTTGAAGAGTTTGAATCAGAAAAATGGGAAGCTTATGATAATGAAAACACTTATGATCTTAGACCATCAGAATTAAAAATAATGGCAAGGGGGATATAATGAGTAATTTAGTTTTATTAAAAGATCAGGTGCTTGGTTTTAAAAAAGAGTTTGAAGGAATCGCAAATGACTTAGACTTTCAAAAAGAGTCAATGTTTGCGTTACAAGTGATCGAAGGCAATGACTTTGCTTTGAATATAGCAAAGAGTAATCCAAAGGCTCTTAAAAATGCCATTATTAACGTCGCAGCAATTGGATTAACACTTTCACCAGCGGAGAAATTAGCTTATTTAGTACCGAGGAAAGGCGGGATTACTCTCGTTGTTTCCTATCAAGGCTTATGCAAGATTGCTACTGACTCGGGATCGGTTGAATGGATTCATTCTGAAATTGTGAGGAAGAATGATCTATTTGCTTTAAGTAACCAGGGCAAGCCACCAGAGCATAAATTCAATCCCTTTGACAAAGAAGTTGATCGAGGTGAGGTTATCGGTGCTTATGTTGTTGCCAAAGTAAAAAGTGGTGACTTTCTAACCACGACAATGAGTATTGAGGAGATCCATTCGATTAGAAACAGAAGTGAGTCATGGAAGTCAAAAAGTGGCCCATCGGGGCCTTGGGTTTCTGATCCGTTAGAAATGATGAAGAAAACCGTTATCATTAGAGCATCAAAGGCATGGCCAAAGACAAAAAGATTCGCTGAGGTGATTGCACATAATAATGAAGTTGACGGGATTGACTTTAAAGCAGAAGTGATTGAGGCGGCCAAGGCAAGTGATCGGTCACTTGTTGAAATAAAAGGAATTTTGGCTGGAATAACAAGTGGTGAGAAAAGACTACTTGCTCACTTGTCGGATCAATTCAAGGTCAAGATCTTATCAGTTGATGATTTAAATAATATCCAAGCGGTATATGCACTTGGTTTTCTAGATAAATATAAGTCAAAGAAACCGGACGTTGTGGTTATTAAGGAAGAGGAAGTTATTGAAGAGAACATTTTATTAACAACAAAAGATATTAAATTTTAAAAGGCGGGGCCATGAACTTTCATCAAACACAATTCGAGAAGCTTGAGACGTACAAAGAGAAACTGGGCTTTGATCCATCAACAATAGAACAAGGGTCAAGTGACTGGCTAAAAATGAAGTTAGGAGTAATTTCTGCCAGTAATGCTAAATATCTACTAGGGAAAAGAACAGCAGATGGCAGAGCGACTTATATGGCCTCTTTAATTGCCCAGGTTTGCACAGGTGTTTCTCCTGAGTTAAGTGCCAAGCCTTTGCAATGGGGGAAAGATAATGAACAGAGCGCACGATCAGCTTATGAGTTTGAAAAAGATGAAAGCGTTTTAACTCTGCCATTTATCTATGCCCATGATTACAGAGTTGGTTGTTCGCCTGATTTTCTTTCAGTTACTACTAAGTCTGGAGGGGAGCTAAAGTGTCCTTTCAATTCAGAAAATCATATTAAGTTTTTATGTTTCGATGATGTAAAGAAAGAATACTACGCTCAAGTGCAATTCTCCCTATGGGTGACTGGTGCGGATTTTTGGGCATTTGGCAGTTATGATCCGAGAATGAAGAAGAATCAGTTAGCGACAACTATTTTTGAACCAGATACGGCAATGTTTGAGCGGTTTCTTGAAGAAACGAGTTATTTTATCGCTGAAATGGATGAAAAACTAGAACGATTAGAAGTCAAGTTTGGCGACCAATGGGCAATGGTTACGGCATGATATTAGAAAACGGATCAACTTGGGGCTTTCTTAAGATATTAAACTTGGCAGATGCCAGGTTTGTGTCAAAAGGGGCGCATAAGATGTTTGAACATTATTATGTTTGTGAATGTACTTGCGGGACAATCGTGAAGAGAGCGAGTCGTTCAATTTATTTAAAAAAAGTGAATAGCTGTATATCATGTTCAATGAAGCAGACTAAAATTAACCAAGAAAAAATAGGAGTTCACAGTGGAAGTAATTGAAAAAAAGAGATACCAGACACTTAAGAATCACATTCACGAAGGGAAGCTAATTAGGAAATTAAGACTTGAATTAAATATGAGTCAGGCTAGCTTTTCTGCAAAGTTTTTAGGCGGGAGTGTTGCGCAAGTTATTTCAAACTGTGAGAGGGGCATTTGCCCTCTTCCTCTTAAATATTGGTCAGAGATTTCCCTCCTAAGTGAATATCCAATAGGGCCTGAAATAGCATCGGCCAGGGCGTTTGACGTTAGTGACCTGGTTCTCGCTTTTCTCGCAAATAATAAGCTAAAAATTACTAGCTTGCCTATTGGTGTTGGAGACCAAACATAATCCTTGAAAGCAACTAAGAGGGTTAAGGCTACGATATACTCTGGCCCTAACTTTCTTTATTCCACAACTCCTGGTTTGTGCCATCCTCTCAAATTCCGTCAAGAAAGAAGTTCGCCTAATTGCAGAGACTCCAGCCTCGTAGCAGTAAGCCCTAAATGACTTATATAGTTCCTCACTTGATTCCATTAAGCCTTCCTCGAATTTTAAATTGTCTTCCATGAATCCAAGGATGGGATTATTAGAAAATGTATATTCCTTAATCATGGCATTGGTTTCTTCGGTTTTAGAAAAACTTCCCTGTGTACTTAGTTTCTTATAGCCGTCTATCATCCAGTTTAAAATGCCAGACGCTTCATTCTTTAACTTATTTTTTATGTCTGGATCAAAATTAGCGTCGGTTTCTACTGTGAAATATCCCTCAAATGGTACGATAATTAGACGCTCTAAAAACCCAACAGAAGTGTCATTGGTCATTGGTAAATGATTACAGGCCATGACAAATTTTGTCCGGTTAGTTACCTGGATCGAGTCAGAGTAAAGCTTTCTTGTCCTAAACTCTCCCCCAGCGATAAGGTTTTTCATTTTGGCACTTACATTTATAAATTCTTTTTTCCCTACTTCTTCTGAGAAATTAACTAATTTATTCCTCATCGAGTAAGATGTTTCCGGCATTACTACATCATCCCACGCCAGCGATGAGTAATTCCCGTTCCCTAAGACAAACATAATTGTTTCCATGATTGTTGATTTCCCGTTACGGCCAACTCCAGTTAGAATTAGTGCCTTATGGTGCTGATATCCATTAGATAGGCAGTAGCCAAAGAACTCTTTAAGTAGGTCTACGAGGTGCGGGCGACTAAGCATAACTTTGCTTAATGTCTGATCCCATAGTGGGCACTTTGCTTCTGGTATAAATGGAAAAGGTATAACAGAAGTGAACCCGTGGTGCGAACTATGTGGCGCTAATGTCCACGCTCCAAGCTTAAGAACTCCGTTCTCGAAATTTAAGTATCCATCGGTTGATTTATCGAAAAAACTAGCGTCCTGGATTGTGTCGATGCGAACCATGCGAACAAATTCATCCCATTCATGTGGGCGACTTATTGGCTTTACTCGCTCTTTGCAAAAGAGAGCTATCTCGTCAGATTCAATTGACTCCCAGAATTTCCCTTGGTGGCGATAGAATGTATTGCGATTAATGGAAACTATTTTATTGCTCTTAAAGAATGTTTTAACCAGTCCTTCAAAGTCTATCTTCCCTGCTTCACCTTTATTGGTTAAAAACCTAAATCCACTCTCAGTAGTAGCAACGAAATCTACGCTTTTTAACAAAATCGGAGAGGTTATATTTTTGTTATCTCTATGGGGGCAAAGTTTGCAACCATCATAAGTTTTTTCAATAGTTGAACACTTCATTGGGCCTGAGCGCTCACTTGCTTGCTCTGCCTTACTCTGTGTTTCATTGAAATTATATCTTGGATCATGCTTTGAGATATCATGGCAGACAGAAAAACCATTAGTTAAATGAGAAGCGATATTAAGAGCGTTGTACCATTGCCTTTCAGAGATATTGCCAGTAGTAGATGCATATACCATAAAAGGGCACTGGGTAAGAACGGCCTTTGTGTCGGCCGGTAATTGCTTAAGTTTATTACTCATTTGTAATCTAGTTAGCGCCTCGCCTTCTGGGAGTGGTTGCATACCAGCTCTTTCTTGGAGATCAAAGTCAATGGGGAAAAGAATAGCTTGAATTATTCTTACAACTTTAGTTGCTTTATCTTTCTTTCTATTTTCTGTACCTGGTAATCTAGTCATGTAAGCAGGAGCAAAAACAGCTGAGTCAACTTCTTTAAATGGCAACTCCAGTCTGCGAAATTCTTTTTCTATAAGGATGCAAAGATGTTTATAATAAGTGCGATTACTTTCAAAAAATTCAGTATCCAAGATAGGCGCATTTGTCTCAACTAAAACATGCAGTCCATTACCAGTGGCAATGAAGCCAGTAGTTGCATAATCAACTTGCAGTACTCTACAAATAGCTTCTGTATACTTATCCATATAAGTATAATCAATCTCATCAATGTCGAAAGGGATAATGTTTTGCTCTTTAAGCACTCTGCCCTTAGATTCCTGGCATTTAGCGAAAGTAACGAACATATTGTATCGCTCGCCTTCTGGAATAAGTTCTAAGTAATTTTCATGATTAAGAAGAAGCTCGCTTAAGGATTCTACTCTCCAGTTTTTATCAAAGAACCTATCTGCTTTTTTTACTCGTTGAGATTTTCTGTCAAAGTATTCTCGAATACCTAAAATTTGATGCATGAATGTTGCCCCTGTGTGAAGAAAGGTTAATTTGACTTTTATTTTACGTCAAGATATAAATTAACAAGTGTTTGATTTTTTTTGTCCCGCCAAATTAATCGAAAAAAGCCTAGAGAAATCTGGGCTTTTTTATTTCCTTGACTGATTGCAATCAAGGTGCAATCATTAAAAAAGAACAACAACGAACAGGCAGGGGAAATGAAAATTTGTTTTGATAGAAAAGAATACAAGGTAGGAAAAAAAGAGGTGGAGATATATTATAGCTTGTATCTCGGTGGCTTAACTTCTGGGCAAGTAGTTAATAAATTAAAGTTGCAATTTTCCCCAGAGTATCTGTGTTTGCTATTCAAGAGAGAAGGGTTTTTAATGAGAAAAAGATGTAAGCCTTTTATTATTTTCAATGATTCAAAGTATTCAAAAGTTTTAGGAAAATGGATAACAACAAAGAGACCATTTACTCAATTAGGTCGTGATGTTTGGGAATTTCATAATGGCAAGATAGAGAACCGACTAGCTGTATTTTTCAAAGATGGAAACCCAGATAATTATTTAATTGATAATTTATATTTAAAAAAGAATCAACCACACTTACTCAACAGAAGGGGAAAAGTATGAAAACTAATTATTCATTAGAGGTTAGTGATCTGAAAAAAGATTACCAAGATGAAGTCTCGAATTTATCAGACAAGTTGTATGAGTTATTAGAAGAAGCGCTAGATGACTCAGAGGTGACGGCAGAGTGTAGCTTTATTAAAGGCCGTGGTCAAACTATGGACAACCCGCCAGAAGAGGATGAAATGCTCGTGGAGGATTTAAAGGTAGTGATTATATTTAAAGGTCAGTATCTAGATATCGTAGACAGAATTGAAGAAAAAGTTATTAAAAAAATAGAAGAATATATTTACGCTGAATGGAGCGAGCAAAGCTAACATTACGATATAAGGAGAGAATTATGAATGCGAGGAGTAATTTATGAGTAAATCGGTTAAGTTTTATTATTTTTACGGGGATATTTACTTCGTGGAAAATACTGAAGTTCATTACATAGGGCAAGATGGCGTTATTCGTTTGTCTAGTTGTTCTGCATGTGAAGTGGACCGGTCTTTTGAGTTTATCGAAGAAGTATTTAATGATTAAATAGGAGTAACAACTAAATGGTATCAATAAGAGTTAAAAAATATACTGGAAATTATTTCGCTACTCTGCCAGGGCAAATCCGTTATAATTATAAAAGAATGTATTCCTATATTAGAAATGGTGGAGATATTGAATTTTTAAATCTTGATCAAAATAAAACTTTATTATGTATTATAGAAAGTAATGAATATAAATTAGTAAATGAAAAAGATATAGAGTTATTATGGAGAGTATTTAGAGCTGGTGGCATTACACCTTATATAAATAAATTGGGAAAAAATACTACCAATTAAATAAAAGGAATAACGAAATGAATAGATCAGATCAGTTAATTCTTATTGTGATTTTGGTGGTTCTATTTTATTTATTGAAAATAATAAAGTTAATTATATGAGGGAAAATGGCGTTATTCGTTTGTCTAGTTGTTCTGCATGTGAAGTGGACCGGTCTTTTGAGTTTATCGAAGAAGTATTTAATGATTAATAGGAGTAATTTATGAGTAATGAATTTAAAAGTATGAAAGAGTTCCTAGTCTATATCTCGCAAGGTGGAAAGTTTAAGCCAAAAGATTGGAGGGTAGGTTATTTTTTAATGATCAATGATGATAAATTCATTGATGAAAGTGGACGACCTTTTACCTTTGGTTTACAAAGATTTCGTGAGTTTCACGAGTATGAAAAATGTATAGAATCAATTAATCCAGTTAGTTCAATTAAGCGTTTCCAAGTTATATCTAAGCGTAAAGGCATTGACCAGCGAGCGATAATTCAGTCTTTCCTTTTTACAAGCAAAGAAGACTTTCTAGAATGGAGAGGCGCTAGCGTAGACTCTTTTGAGTTTATAAAACTTATTGAAGTAGATATTTAACTCGCACAAAGATGCGAAGGAGTGATGATGTATAAAATATTATTAGCTATTTTCTTTTTAGCTTTTGTTGTGTTTGGATGTTTAACAGCATTGGTCAAACCTGATAGAAATTTTGAAGCTATGTTGTTTTCTGCATTATTATCATGGTTAATGGCACTTGTAATTAATAGGAGTGAAGAATGAAATTTAAATCAACAAGTGAAATCTGGTTCTATTTATTTTATTGAAAACAATAAGGTTTATTTTTTCCTAGAAGATGGCGTTGTTTATTTGTCTAGTTTTTCTCCAGACGAAGTAGAACAGTTGTCTTATTTTGAATTTATTGAAGAAGTTTTTAATTATTAAGGGGGTAAGTCATGAGTAAGTCGGTTTTATTATTACAAGGAGTAGCAGGATGACATACGCAATAGCTGAAAAGATAATGAAAAAAATAGGGATTAATGAAGGGGCGGCTCTAGAGGTATTAAGTGTATTGTTATTAATAGTCACGTGGCTTTTTTTAGTCATTAGATTGGGAATGGGCGTACATGACTCGAATAAGCCTAATAAGTGTATTGTTAAAAATTTTAATGATATTATCATAAGTCCAGTTTATGCTATCGGGTGCAACTTAGGGAAAGATCGGTTTAATAAAAGACTGAATTAAAGGGAGTAAGTCATGAGT